>Ga0207421_10006715_pt1 | contig 12466 bp, 13 predicted proteins | sample SodLakKL_010_SED_4_FD_187542 | JGI IMG/M metagenome (GOLD analysis project Ga0207421, IMG submission 187542) | Alkaline sediment microbial communities from Lake Tanatar, Kulunda Steppe, Russia - 8KL_010_SED (SPAdes) (version 2) | ecosystem: Environmental > Aquatic > Non-marine Saline and... | reverse complement strand
GCGTTCGCCATTACCGTTTACTCCGTTCTGTTCATTCTTTCTTTCCGTTCAACTATTATGAACAGGATCATTTTACCATTCGGAAGGCGGCAGTTTGCTGAGATCGTGGAGGATCAGCCGGACCGGTGACGATCCGATATATCGTCCGGCCCGGCAGACGAAATATTTGTGGTGAAGCAGATAGTTAAAATAATTCCAGTGTCTTCTCATGGTTTTCTCCTTTCTTTGTTCAATCTTTAATATAATGCCTGAAACTGATATTTCAATGCCGGCACGGTCTTTTATTTCCTTACGGCCAGTGTATCCTCTTTGTAATCGATCAGGACATAGCCGTTCTTCTTCAGTTCTTTCCTGACTGCTTTCATCCGTTCCGCCGGGGTCCGGCAGTGTTCAAACAGGATCCGGCCGGGCCGCAGTCCGGACCGCGTCAGGTCCTCCACTATCTCCGCGTCCGCCCCTTCCGTATCGGTGATGACCAGATCGATCTTTTCTCCCGGCATATGTTCCGCGATTATGTTCTCCAGTCTCCGGCAGGGGACAGTCAGGACATCCAGATCGTCCAGGCCGGCGGAAGGGTCCGGTTTAAGGGCCGTCTCAGGGTCCGCGGACGCCGCTCCGGTCGCCTGTCTGTACGCCGGCAGTCCTTTCCGGGCCTTCCACCGGTCTTTCTTCAGCCGGTACAGAGTCAGAACTCCTTCCTTCCGTCCGACGGCGCACCGGACGAACCGGGCGTCCGGGTGGTCCCGGTAGTTCTTTTTCAGTTCCTCGAAGACTTCCGGCTGCGGCTCTATAAGAAGGACCGAAGTACGTTCTTTCGCGGCCATGATATATCCGTACACCGGATCGGCGGTACGTCCGTCATTGGCCCCGATCTGGACGATATTCATATGCCCGGGGGCCTCCCGCTTCTCCAGCTCCTCCCGCAGGTCCGCGTAGCGTCCTTTTTTACGGACCAGCCGGACCGTCTCCGGTTTTATCACGAGCTTTCCGGCGGCTATATCGGCGTCAGCCCGTTCCATTATCCCGGTCCGGTACGCCCCGCCCATGCCCGTCTTTTTACCGCGGGTCAGGGAATCATCCCTGATTCTCCGCAGGAACACGGCGTCGTTCGTCCAGTCTTTCAGCAGGCCGTGCTTCTTCCGCAGCCGGTCGATGAAATCACTGTCCATCCCGACCCGTTCCGGACGGAACCCGCCGGCGGACCTGTACAGGTCCCGGCGGAACATGAAGATCCCGCGGGACCTCACCGGTCCTTTCGAGCCGTCGTAAGCCCTCCACCAGGGCATAGCCAGGCCGGACGAGGACAGGCTGTGTTCTATGAGGGCCTTCAGATAGCCCGGGAGCATGACGTCGTCGGCCCCGAAGACCGTCCCCAGGTCCCAGCGGTCGTCAAGGGCGAATAAGGAGTTGAACATCACATAGGTCCCGGCGTTGGTTTTATTAACGTAATGGGTTATCCCGGCCCTTTCCAGCGCCCGTGAGCTTTCCGGACAGCCGTCCGTCCCTATCCGCGGGTCCAGGACCCATCCGTCCGGCATTTCCTGGGCCAGCACTGAACGAACGCATTCCTCCACCCAGTCCGCGGCTTTCCAGGCTGATATCGCGACCGCACATATCTGCGGTTTTTTATTATCACCGTTATCGATCTCTTCCGGCATTATATTATTATATTCCAGAATATTATTTACTTGACCGGGCCCGTTTCCGCTCCGCGAAAATACTGAAGGTTGAATCAGGACAGCATGCGACGAACTTCCGGGCCTTCACTGCCGTCCACAGATCCGCGATCGCCGACAGGTTGATAAGGTGCTTGGTATCCCGGTCCACTTTCTTATGGTGCACCCCGCCCGGCCGGTCCGGCTCCAGGATCCAGGACGGCGCTGTCAGTCCCAGCCCGACGGCGCTGTCCCTGACCGCGACGGAATCGGTCAGGATAAGGACGGGAATTCCGTCCCGCTCCTGCCGTCTCCGGGCCTGTCTCACTTTCCGCTTCCAGTCGTCCGTTTTTTTATCCGTATGTCTTATATGATACGCGTCGTACAGGGACGGCACTTTCATATCGCGCAATACCGCTGTCCGCCACGCAAGCGCCTCTTTCGAAGGTCTGAGCGTCCGGTATATAAAATCACTGTGCGGATATTTATAACAGCATATGATATGTCCGCCGCAGTCCGGGTCCACCGTTTTCGACTGGACCTTGATCCCTTTAATTCCGTTTTTCTCCCCGCCGGCCGGTATTTTCCAGAAATCCCTCCATTTATCAGGCTTGACGACCAGATCGTCCGGCAGTTCTTCCGGACTGACCAGTTTCAATTTCCGGCTGTCTATCCGGAAATACGCGTCGAACCCCAGAAGCCACGACGGATCGGTCCAGTCCACGGCGAGTTCCGCGTTGTACTCAAGGGCCTTGTCCGCGGCCAGTCCCAGGGACTGCAGGCGGTTTCCCAGTCCGGCCATGCCTTTATTAATAATATATTTCATATCATTCCGCCCGGTAATAGTTGTTATAGATCTCCCCCGGTATCCGGTCCTTCAGCGTCCTGAGCAGAGGTCCTGTTTTCCGCGCTATGAGATCCGAGGTCCGCTGATCCAGAACCGACATATAATTCTTATCCAGGAGCCGTCCGGGGTCGTACTTTTCTTTCCGGTACTTCAGTCCCCGGCAGTCGTCCCCTTTCCCCATCCGCCGGTCCGGTGACGGCCCTATATTTTAATCGCGGTCATTTTCACGGTCTCCTCAGGACGATAACGGGCTGGGCCGGGACGTATCCGTCCGTCTCCGGACGGCCCGTTCCGGCGCGCAGGCCGAAAGTGTCCAGCACCTCCCAGCCTTCCGTCAGAAGTCTCATCCTCCCCGGCCCGTATATCCGGTGCGCGTTCCATTCCACCACGGCCAGTCCGTTCATAGTGAAACGATCGAACAGTTCGTCAGGTATTTTTCCGGGGGGCGCATGATATCTCCTCGTATTTTACGGTATGCAGTTTATCCGGTTCGCCGGCCGTTTTATAGATCCTCCGGTACTGTTTCCGGAGGTCCGTCTTAAGTCCCGTCCGGGAATTCCGGGTCAGGCTGTCTTTATGTCTCCTCCGGGCGAATACGGGATTTTTAAGTATCCTCACCCGGCCGTCATCACATCGTTCTTTCCATTCCGTGTCCGAGGCGCAGGGCCACGGATGGAACCCGTTCGTGCTTAAGAAGTAATCCCGGTCCACAGCGAAACATCCGTGGGCGCAGGACAGTTTGGATTTTTTAAATACTGACGAACCGTCCTCGAAATCAAGGAACGGGAAACGGGTCACCGCGGCCCGGGAGACCGACAGATCGGCGAAACCGTTCGGGAACAGATAATCGTCAGCATCGAAGAACAGTATTTTCCCGCCGCCCGCCAGTTCCGCCAGGGTATTCCGGATCAGATACGGTCCCGAATTACCCTCGCACATGAACATTCTCAATCCTTTCCGCTCCGGTACAGCTTCAAGGGTCTCCCGGCACCCGTCCAGACCGATCAGCACTTCAACCCCGTCCGGTATGGAGGACAGACATTCATTTATGAACCTTCCGGCCTTGAAGGCGGGAGTGATCACCGTCCATTCCTCCAGAACGCGCCGGGGGACCCGGGCGGGCGCTTTATTTTTCATATACTGTTTATACGGCAGTCTTTTAGTACTCACCGGTCCTCTTCCTCCTCCCCCCGGCCGGGACGAACTTTATCGGGCATCTCCGGCACAGCGGTTTATCTGTATCTCTCACGGCCCGGGTGCGGTCCCACAGTTCTTTCGGGTCCTCATACCGGACATTGCCGAACACGCAGGTCTTCTCCCAGTCCATACAGCACAGAGCGACCCGGCCGTCCGCTGAGACGGTGAAGTGCTCCCGGGGACGGGCGCAGACCGCTTCTTTCGTCCATGTCCCGCCGACCTCCCGGACCCCGCGGGGGGCTTCATCCTCCACCTGCACCGAGTCCGCCAGTTTCTTCCAGAACTTGACGACCTCCGGGAAATTACGAGCATTCTCCCGGATCTTCATAAGTCTCACCATCAGTTTAACTCCCGAACATTTCAGGTCCCGGATCAGTTCCACGTTAGACAGAAGCCGGTCCCAGTCCAGCCCTTGACGGACTGTTTCGTAAGTCTTTTTATCCATTGCTTCGGCGGACAGTTTTATCACGTCTCCGGGGCCGAGCAGGGTGACCGCTTCCGGATGGTCGTGGACAAGCGAGCCGTTCGTATAGTAGGATACTTTCTTCCCCCGGTCCTTGCAGATCCCGACGATCTCCTGGAACCGCGGGTGCAGGAAGCTCTCCCCGAACCACTGGGGCTGGACATGGGGCGTCCCCGGGAACGCGTCCAGAATATCAGTGAACATCTCCAGGGACATGAATGGATTCGCCGCGCGTTTCAGATCTTTGTGAAGACAGAACGCGCAGGCGGCGTTGCAGGCGGATGATACTTCGATCTTCAACAGTTTCGGGGGAGGGGTCATTATAAGTTCCTTCTGTCCTGATATTCACCCACGACATCGTCGATCGCTCCCGCGATCCGGGCGCATCTCTTCGCCTCAGTGTCGTTATTGTCCTCTACGGCCTTCCGGCACTGTTCCGTGAAATGCATTATGATCTTGCCGGCCGGGGTCTGATCCCTCCAGGCCCGGTCGGGACCGGCGGGCGCCGTTTGTCCGTCTCCCGGCGTTCCGGGGTTTCTCCTGTTTCCTGTCAGTACCTCATGCACTTCTTTCATCTCATCCAGGCTAAGGCACCGGTTAATTAAAATCGTGTATTTATGATTATCATCCATCATTTTACCTCATATTTCTGTTTAAGCATCTGTTCACGTCTGTTTATCTCTTTTCGTTCGTCCACTTTCCGCATGGAGGACGCCATACTCTCCGGACTGGAATAATGGTTCGACACATCCAGCCATATCCGTCTCCACCCGGCGTCCGGACGCTCCCGCCGGTACTCCTCGACCGCCTCCCGGACCCGGCGGGCCGGTCCCTCCCCCTTCACGACCGCCTGACCGCCGTAAACGCCCGGGGCCAGCCGGTCCAGGGCCCGATGGATCTTGTCGCGGGCCCAGAGGATGTCCAGTCTGCACGAGGGTTCGTTCAGCACTTCAACCGTTCCCCCGCGGACCCGCAGAACGCCGATGCCCCGGCGGGTGAACCTCCGGAGATTTTCTTCCGACGGTGATGTGGGGGCCGCGGCGTAGACCAGATCCAGCATGCCCAGCCGGCGCCAGCACTGTCGCAGAAGGGAGTAATTAAAGGAAGTCTTAAGCTCGACCATAATCAGTTCGTTTCTTTCGTTCCGTCCCGCCAGATCCATACTGCCGTGAAAAGGAACTTCGGACCAGACAGTGAAGCCCTGCTTCTTCATCCATTCCGCCACCGGACCGGCCAGTTCAGTTTCTTTCATCGTCTTCCGTCCCTTTCTTTTTGATCCGCCAGTATTTTATTAACCTTATCAATCCGCCGGCCGATCCATCGGGCGCAGTTGACGGCCCAGGAATTCCCGACGGCTTTATAGCGCGGCCCGTCCGGCGTATGGTGATGCAGGTCGTCTTTCTCCCCGCAGTCCGGACAGGAAGCCGCGTCCCCGTCCGCCCAGGACCGCCGCCGGTCCGTGTAGATCTTTCCGCACTGTCCGCATTTATATTTGTTCCTCCAGGGTATTCCGGTCCATCCGTCCGGGAAGCCCTGCAGCCGTTCCGTTTCGACCGGGAGCAGTCTGCGGACGGACGACCGGCGGGCCACCAGAGGCAGGTTGCCTCCTCCGGTCCCGGCCCGTCCGGTAAGGGTCGGGGACAGGTCGCCGTGGTCCGTGATCCGGCTGTCGTTCGGATGATTCTCATAACATATCACCGGGGCCTCGTGATTGCATGTAAGTGTCGGGCCCCCGCCGTTCTGACATATTTCCGCGTTGCTCTGACCGTGCGCCATGCAGATCGGGTTCAGGGGCGTTCCGTCCCTTCCGATGAACGTGTGCTGCTGTTCCTTTCCACTGCATCCTCCAGGGCTGCTTGTAAGCGTCCGGGCAACACCCTCCCCCTCGTCCGGGCCCGCCGCAGTATCCCCCGGCATTCCGCCAGGCTCAAGAAGTACCGCCGCGGGAGGCCGCCAGTCTCCACGATATCCGACAACGAACACACGTCTCCGTCTTTGCGGGACGGCTTTCTCGTACCCGTCCACTCGGGTGTATTGAGAGTCAAGCACCCGCCAGCAGACTCCGTAGCTGTCGTCTCCGGACGGCTCGATGATTCCCGAGTTCCGCCATCCTTTCCGGGGGACGGTGACATCCCGTCCGGTCCACCCTGAAAGAATGCCCGCAAAGTCTCGTCCCTTTCCGCTTGAGAGAACTCCGGGCACATTCTCCCAGAGGAAGAAAGGCGCTCCAGTTCTATAGCAAAGCCGGACAAACTCGATCCCCAGTTTACCACGCGGGTCATCCAGTCCTTTTCTGAGTCCGGCCAGGGAGTAGGACTGACAGTTATGGACGATGATTCCGTCTGCGACATATGAATTGTCTCCTTCTATTTCTAAGTTCCATACTTGCTGCTGTTCCTTATATTCTTCAACTTTTCGGACTTTACCCCACCTTAAGCCTTTTTCCTCAAATGAACTGCGGGAGTTATTATATAATGTTATTTGCCAGTAATCCCGGACGTTCACTTTCCTGCCCTCAATCGAATTAGAACGACAAGACACCAGTCTACGACTCACCCCGTAACCCAGGCTGTGAGCCAGTGATACTGTCCCTAAAGCTAATTTTTTACTGACCGTATTAATTCTGTGTCCGTTAGATGTTACACAGCCGTCTGCAGAAAGATATCCGTCAAGTAACTCCTTTCTTAAATTCCAGCTCATAACCCAGGGGGGTATAGTCTTTCCCCCGGCACCTGCTCCAAAATTATTTCTAAGCCACTTAGCAAAAGCCCTGCCGTAAATATGGAACCGGACCGCGGTCCTCATCATACTTTTAGAAAAGGATAGTCCGGTCCGGACCAGCCGTTCCTCAAGTTCATCTTCTTCATGATGCCCGCAGCATAATAGTACATATCCCCTGCGATCATTTATCCGTGTCCACCCGTCCCCGATCCACCGGCCTGTAAACCAGGCAAGATCAGGTGTCATTTCCGGAGCGATCTTTTCCCGTCCTTCAACTGTGATATCCGGTACTGATATATACGGCCAGGATGCAGGACTGGCCCAGAACATACCTTTCATATCCTCAGCAGGCCTCCATTCCGGAGAGGACAGTTCAGCTCTATAACCAGCTTTCCTGTCTACCCATCTCCAACTTTTATTTCGGGCATAAACAGGGTGTGTACGGGTGGTGACAAGTCCTGTACTTTGTCCTTGACCTTTAAGGATAATTGTATTGGACGTTCGAGAACCGCAATTCAATACAGTTCTCCATCGATTCCGATGAGTAAGTACTTTATCTCCGATTTTAACTTCTTCAATAGGTACAAACCCTCTTTCTGTCGTTATCAAAGTATCCCCCGGGAAGCATGGCGTACCGCCCGCGACGATATCGACTGTTCCATATAATTCATCTCCTATCTTTCTGAAATCCCCGTAATTCGTGATTTCCCCTCCGTCCGGCAGTCCGTCAACAGCCTTGATCCACCGCCGCCGTTCGTCCCGGTCCCTGTCTTTTTCCGCCTCGTCCGGATCCAGGGGATAAACCGGACGGGAGGCCCCCAGGCGGTGCATAAGAACGGCCGACGGGAAAGGCTCCACCTCGGCGAACGCCACGGGCTCCCATCCCATCGGCCTCCAGGCCACGGAAGCGGCTTCTATACCGCTGCATACTGACAGGTATCTCATTTTCTATAATTTCTCCAGATTACCCGGCGATATCCGCCGCCTCGTTCATGTCATATTCACAAGAGAAATGACCGTGATAGCCCTTGTCCATTCCCCACAGGTAGCCTTCCACGGCCCGGTGCGTCCGTTCCCAGCCCTTGCTGTGGGTCCAGAAATCCTTGGAGGCCAGACTGGGCAGGGTGCGCACCGTCACGCCCCCTTCCTCCATCCCGCCGTGCATTTTCCAGGAGCCGCGGGAATGGAAATGACCTATATGCATTTCGTATCTCGAACATCTTTGAAGTTTTTTCCGGTTGTGCAGGAGGAGCATGCTGGGCAGGCGGTCCGGTTTAGTGACCGCTCCGTGCACCATGCCGAGCAGGTTGATCCCCCAGTCCCTGTACTTGACCGGGTTGGGACCGGCGTCCACTTCCACCCGGCTGTCGTTCCGGAACCACGCTTCAATATACTTGGCCACGTGATAGGACGTCTGCGGGTCGTGATTGCCCGGCACCAGCACCACCTCGACCGGGGCCCGTTCCAGACAGGCCTGCACGGCCCGCACCGCGCTGGAGATGGCCACTTCAAAAATCCTGGAGTATCTTCCCTCCATATCCAGCCGGTTCCCGGCGGCCGGAGTCAGATACGTGGGATCGTTGCAGTGCAGGAAGTCATGACCGACCGGCATCAGGATCTTGTCGACATAGAAGGGGGCCGTTTTCTCCAGCATGTCGCGGATACCCCGCTCATACCAGTGCTCGGCTATTTTAAGATCATAGTCCTGTCCGGTCTCTTTACTCCACGACAGCATCCCGAAATGATGATCCACCAGGCCCAGCTCCAGCATGCAGCTGTCCGGATGGGACTTCGGTCCGGGCGCCTGTTCCGAAGCCTTCCCCGGTTTACCGGGCGCGTTCTCCCGGAGGAGCCTCACGGCGCCTTCGACGGCCTTCATGGAATCCACGCCCCGTTTACGGAGCGTCAGGCTCAGGTGGACGTTGGTGAAGGTCCCCCAGTCGTATTTAGTGTTCTTCCCTTCCCGCCGGGCCCCGGTCCGTCCGGACACCTGACTGGTCTTCACTTTCCGTCCCGTGACTTCCCATACGTCCGGATCCAGGCCGCACATGCGGAATATCTCTTTATTGGACGGCGCCTTTCCTCCGTGGTATGTAACCGTTCCGGTCCGCTCCTCCTGGTTCTCCTCGAACAGGACTGTCGGTCCGGATTCCGCCTGATTGTCCGTCGAAGGGGACTGGGCGGTGATCCGGGACGACCCGGCCGGACGGTTTTTCTTCCGGGGACAGTCAGGGTTCAGACAGTTCCACCGGGGACGGCCTCCCGCATACGGGGTTCCTTCCAGCATTCCGGTTCCGCAGCTCGCGCAGTTTTTATGTTGACTCATGATAATCTCCCTGTTGAATTAATAATCCATTTCTTTCGTTATTCAATTTATAATATAATGCCTGGAATCGTATTTGCAAGTCTTTACGGCCCAGCTGGTAGAATAATCAACCTTCTTTCCCGCTCAGGCCGCAGATATCTGCGGATTTTTATACCATCCGTCAGCCGGACGGAGCAGGACTATTTTCCGCAGATCGGCATCAGTCAGCCCGTACGGCAGGGCGTATCCGAGACACATGCGGGAGGCGATCACTTTCCGGAAGACCGGCACGTTCAGCATCTCCCGCAGGTCGTCCACTGTCTCCTCGATAAATTCGTCCCAGGGGCGGAATCCGTCCCTGGTGCAGGCGTATAAAGATCCGTTCACGGTACTGTGCAGGCCGTCTTCTCCGGTCCATATCTTATTCCGGACCTGTTTATGGAACCTGCTTTCGAAAAACGTTTCGGGAGAGCGGGCCTGTCTGCTGTGTTCGGATATAACAAACAGTCTGGCTGATTCCAGGATAACGGACGGCGGGGTTTCATTTTTAACGGCTTTACCGCAGGCCCGGGCCAGTTCGACGACGGTGGAATGGTTATGGTGGGCGGGCAGCACCTCCCGGCACAGCAGGGCCAGCTGTTCCGGATTATACGGGACACCGTTGGCATCCAGTTTCTCCTCCGTTTCTCCGGAACCGAATGACGTGAAGAACCGCGGTAATTCCGGATCCGCGGAACCGCCGGCGTCAGGAGGGAGTTTATTTCCGGAAGAACATTCCTCCGGTGATATGGAGTCTGAAGAAAAATTATTATTTTCCCCCTGGGGAATAAAAGGGGTTCTAATGTTATTATAGTCTACTGTAGTAGTCTCATGTAGTGGTTTATTACTTTTTGCGTAATTCAGGTTTATTCCCTTTCGGGATAATCCCATTGTTACTTTTTGCGTAATCGCCCGGTCTTTATTTTTCCGGTTTCCTGAGGATTGCGCCGTTTTGTCATTTTCCAGCAATTCCGCTAATCTTTCCCTGTCCACTCCGTAATGCAGGGTCGGCGCCCCTCCGGCCTTGATCAGTTTTGTTTTCAATACCCCCGTGCTCTCCAGTTTTTTTCGGATGCCGTCCTGCCGTTTAGGGCTCAGATTCAGATCCTCCTGTATTTCGAGTTTGCTTTTATAGACATAACCGTCCGTCCGTCTCGACCGGGAGATCCAGTCCATAATGTACTGGAGGTAGGCGCTTTCGGTCAGACCGAAGACTTTAACACTGGAATGATACAACTTAGTGAACTTTTCTGTCATGGTTCGGCTCCTGGTTTATTTCCTGTTTTCCATCAAACTATAATATAATAGCTTAAAATGATATGTCAACCGTCGGCGGTTCGTCCCTGTCCTGCTATCTTCTTCCGGTACTCCTTGAACGGCAGTCTCTCCCTGACCGTACCTCCCCCTTCGTTTTTCGACCCTTCATTCAGTTTACGATCCATCCATTTCCACAGAGAGTCGTGGACCCTGGCCGTAGTGGAGAACCACGGCCTGCTTTCCAGCTCCCCGCCGGCCTGTCTGGTCTTGCAGTCGGGCAGACTTTTCCGCCGGAGCTTCCGGCACAGATTGGCGTAGACGCTCTTGCACAGTATCTTTCCTGATTTCCATTCGACTTTATTCAGGCTCTCCATATAGTCGTTTTTATAGATCAGCACGGGGGCGTGCAGATCGAACATTTCGGGCCGGTCCACTCCCAGCCCTTTAATCACCTCGTAAGTGTAGTCGGCCCTCTTCCGGTATTCGCTGTTCCGCGACAGGCACCGCCAGGAAGGTTTATGGTAAGCCGGGAAGGAGTTCGCCTGGAACCGCGCAAGGACGTAATGATCATCGTGGAACATGAGGAAAGGATCGGTTATATCGGGATCGCCGCAGGCCCTGAGAAGTTTAGCTATTATATCCGCGTCCCCGCGGGGCAGCCCGGTCCCGGGCGTTTCTATCGTTCTTATTTCCCCGGTCCGCCACACCAGGTTCCGGGGCGGTTTTTTACCGACCACAATCAGATCCCGCAGGCCCTTCACGTTCTTCTGGAGGAATTTCACGGCGTATCTTAATTCCTTGTCCCCGTACCGGGAGCCGTTCCCCAGGGGGCACACGGCGTCCGTCCCCCGTTCCCCGTTCTTCTTTTGTTTCTCCTCCGGGCCGCCGGTCTTTCCCCGCCGTCTCCCGCCGTCGATGAATTCCATCGGCACTGTGATAAGTTCTTTCTTCAATCCCCGGCTCCTTCTGTCCTCCGCGGCCCTCTTTTTAGCTTTCTGTCTGTACACGGACCCGATGGCGGTCTGTTTATTTCTGGTAAGTGAATCCGGATGCTGTCTCCGGTCGAATACGGCCCCCCGCGGCCAGATCCGGCGGTATCCGGCCTGTTCCGCCCGTTTAACGAACTCCAGGTCCATGGACACTCTTTCCGGGTAGAATCCGCCCATCCGTTCCCAGACTTCCCTGGTGAACATGGAGATGCCTTTCGCCCGGGAAGGGCTTTTAACCGGATTAAGATTAATATCCGAGCCTCTTTTCCACGGAGAGGCCAGTCCGTGCTTGAGGGCGGCCGGAAGAAGGGCCTTTATCATCCCCGGCCGCATGACGTCATCGGCGTCGAACACCAGAGCGGCGTCGAACCGGCGCAGAGCCAGAAGGGAATTACGGATAATATACGGGCCGTGATTGTCCCGGGACCGGTAATACGGTTCGTTCAGGTCCGTCAGGGCCTTTTCCGTCTCCCCGCAGCCGTCCGTTCCGATCCGCAGGTCCAGCGTCCACCCGTCCGGCAGTTCCTGACTCCGCGCGGACCGGACGCTGTCCCCGATCCACCGGCCGGCCCGGTACGCGGCGATACACACCGCCAGGATATTGTTCTCCATCCGCCGGCCCCCTGTTTCGTTTTATATATATATATGTCTATTTATTTACTTAACGTCCGTCAGATCTTCACTATCGTCGTCATCGGAATCCAGGAGGAGGACCTCCAGTAACTGCTTATGATCTTCGGCCCCTTCCGCGGCCTGCAGGATGCTCAGCTGATCCCTTTCGATCAGATCGCGGCCCGGTCCTTCAGGCAGTTTTTTCCGGGCATCCTCCAGCTGACGCAGATCTTTAAGCAGGGTGAGTCGGTCTTTATGTTTCAGCATGGGACGGTATCCTTTCGTCAGCCGGTCGTGACGATTAAGAAAGTCACAATATGTTTCAGCATGGGACGGTATCCTTTCGTCAGCCGGTCGTGACGATTAAGAAAGTCACAATAA
>Ga0207421_10006714_pt1 | contig 12467 bp, 9 predicted proteins | sample SodLakKL_010_SED_4_FD_187542 | JGI IMG/M metagenome (GOLD analysis project Ga0207421, IMG submission 187542) | Alkaline sediment microbial communities from Lake Tanatar, Kulunda Steppe, Russia - 8KL_010_SED (SPAdes) (version 2) | ecosystem: Environmental > Aquatic > Non-marine Saline and... | reverse complement strand
AAGAATCGCCAACCGGCGCATGTACCCCTGGGAGGGCAGGCATGTAAGAAGCCCCGAGCGGAGAAACAGGGGAGACTTCAGGGCCAATTTCCAGCGGGGCCCGGGAGACCTTTCAGGCCTTGCCGGTTATCCGAATCCGGGTGGAGATATCACCATGCCGGTACATTCTTTTGAACCGAACGATTTCGGCCTCTATAATATGGCAGGAAATGTCAATGAGTGGGTAAAGGATGTCTATCGCCCCCTGTCACACGAAACAGTGGCCGACTTCAGGCCTTTCCGCGGAAATATTTTTGAAACTGTAGTCAGGGATGAAGATGGAAACGTAATGCTGGACGACAGGGGACGCGTGACTAGGGAACCGGAAGAGGTCGACGACACCCGGTGGAATTACCGGCAGGCAGACAACATCAGTTACAGGGACGGAGACCGGATTTCAGCCGTTTCGGAAGATCAGGACGTTTACCCGCCGGGATCAACTCTTATCAGCGATTCCTCCAGGGTGTACAAAGGAGGCAGCTGGAGAGACCGGATTTACTGGATATCTCCGGGCACCAGGCGCTATATGGACCAGAACGCAGCTACCAACGACATCGGGTTCCGTTGTGCAATGGATGTAGTAGGGCGTGGTCAAGACAGATAGTTACTACACATTTCATGATACTCAACCCCGTTTGCCACGGTAAATGGGGTTTTTTTAATTGAATTACCGGCCATGGACGACGGGATTATCAACCACCTGCTTGAACTTGTGGATAAAGGCCATCGCATTTGCACTGACAGTCGTCAGGCGAGAACCGGCTATATTTTTTTTGCTCTCAGGGGGGAACATTTTGACGGTAACCGCTTTGCTGAGCAGGCCCTTCAGGCAGGCTGCAGCCTGGCGATCATTGACAACCCCGATTACAATACGGGAGAAAAATGCCTTTTGGTGAATGATACACTGCGGACACTGCAGCTCCTTGGCCAGGCCCGCAGGCACCGCATGGACATCCCTGTCATCGGCATTACCGGCAGCAATGGCAAAACAACCACCAAAGAATTGTTGCAGGCCATTCTGTCCACCCGTTTTTCATCAGCTGCCACAAAAGGGAATTTGAATAACCATATTGGTGTGCCACTCAGTTTACTTTCCTTTCCCCCTGAAGCAGATTGCACCATCGTTGAAATGGGAGCCAATCATTCGGGAGAAATTGCTGAACTATGTGAAATCGCGATGCCCACGCACGGACTGATCACCAATATCGGCCAGGCACATTTGGAAGGCTTTGGTTCTGTAGAGGCGGTGGCCAAAGCCAAAAATGAACTTTACGCCTACCTTGACAAAACCAATGGCACCCTGTTTGTAAACCACGATGACCCCAGGCTGAAAGAAATGACCCGGGATATGCAAACCATTCACTACGGTAAGGAAAACCACAACCACTGCAGTGGAGAAATTATCCGTTCCGTTCCGGCATTGCATATCCGTTTCAGAGTAAATAAAGATTTCGGAGCAGCAAAACAAGGGATCCATGGAGAGGTAAAAAGCAGGTTAACCGGAGCCTATAATCTCGAAAACCTATTGGCCGGTATTACAACCGGATTGTATTTCGGTGCTGAGCCGGAGAAAATCATCCGGGCCATTGAAGAGTATGCACCTGCGAACCACCGGTCACAGATCATACAAACAAGCCGGAACACGGTGCTGATGGACGCTTACAATGCCAATCCGAGCAGTATGGATGCAGCCCTGGATAATCTCGCACTGTTTAACGACCGGCCCGGGGCCGTTTTTCTGGGTGATATGCTTGAATTGGGACCGGTCGCAAAAGACGCCCACCGCCATGTGATGGATAAGGTAAAACAGATGCAGATCCCACTACAGGTTTTCGTAGGGGAGCACTTTGCTGCCACCTGCGAGGCAGAAAATGATGTCCTGGTTTTTGCGCATGTCAATGATGCAGCTGAATGGCTGCAAAAAAACCCCATCCAGGGATATAACGTGCTGGTAAAAGGGAGCCGGGGCATCCGGATGGAGAACCTCTTGGAATATTTATAATGATGGAATATCTGGTTACCGGAATGATGTCGGGCACTTCGTTGGATGGTATGGATCTGGCCCATTGCCGGTTTATTTTGGATGAAGGGCAATGGAGTTATAATATCCTTGCCGCGGAAACCGTCCCTTACCCGGACGAGTGGAAAAACGAACTTGCCGGTGCCTCAGCATTGAATGGAAGAAAGCTTTATGCCCTGCATGTTCGCTATGGCAGCTATGCCGGGGAAATGGCGTATGATTTTTTCCGCCGGCACAGCATCCGGCATACAGATCTTCTGGCCAGCCACGGTCACACAGTGTTTCATTGCCCTGATCAGAGATACACCTTTCAGCTGGGGCATGGGGCATCCATGGCTGCGGCAGCAAAGTGTACTGTAGTTAATGATTTTCGCAGCATGGACGTAGCATTGGGGGGGCAGGGAGCTCCATTGGTTCCGCTGGGTGACAGGATGTTATTTGAAGACTACCATTATTGCCTGAACCTTGGCGGATTTGCCAATATATCCTTTGACACAGAGGGCGGTCGCAAGGTTGCTTACGACATCTGCCCTCTCAACTTTGTGATCAATCACCTGGTGAAAAACAGCCGCATCCCTGTTTCACCGGACACTTTCGGGGCTCCGGAAGAATTAGGGGGCAGCGGATTCCTCAACCATGATCCGGATGGGGTCATTGCCCGGAAAGGAACAACAAACCACCAATTACTGAACCAACTCAACAGTATTTCATATTACCACCAAAGCGGCCCCAAAAGCCTTGGAGAAGAATGGGTCAACCTTCACATATGGCCGCTGCTGAATGAGTATAAAATCCCTTTGGCCGACCTGCTGCATACCTTTTACCGGCATGCTGCCACCCAGATCGGCAATCAGCCGGGAACAAGTCCGGCAAAACTGCTGGCTACAGGTGGCGGCACCTACAATCGATTTTTTATGGAATGCCTGAGGGAAAGCCTTCCCCCGGCAACAGAATTAGTCATCCCCGACAAAGAGACCATCGATTTCAAGGAAGCCCTGATTTTTGCTTTCCTGGGCCTGCGTTGCATCAGGAAAGAGATCAACTGTCTTTCAGGCGTAACCGGTGCTTCCAATGACTCAATTGGTGGCAGCGTTCATTATTTCCAAAGCTGAGCCTCTTTTTATTTTCTTATCTGATGCTTTTCATTAAATTTGCGGCTTTAATCCAAAAAAGTCCGCAATGAATATCTATCTGCTGATCATCGTCGCCTACTTTGCTTTCATTACCCTGATCTCTTTCCTGACAAAGAAAGTGGCCAGTCGTTCAGCCGCCGATTACCTGGTGGCCGGCCGCAACCTTGGCGTCATTGCATGTGCGGTGGTGGTGGCATCGGAGTGGCTCGGAGGGATGAGTACCATTGGCGTCAGTGAAAAGGCTTTTGAAACCGGCACCATGCAGCCCATCCTGTACAATATTTCCACTGCGCTGGGGATGATCATCATCGGATTCACTGTGGCCCGGCATTACCGTGACAACAATGTACATACGGTCAGCGAAATGCTGGAGAACTTGTTTGGGCGCAGAGCAAGGACCGTATCCGCCATTGCCTTCCTTTTTGCCTACATCACCCTGGCTTTTGTTCAGCTGCAGACATGCGCCAGCGTCATTGCAGCCATGTTTGAATTCAGCAGAATCGGTTCTATCCTGATATCGGCAGCCATCATTACAGGTTACACCTATATAGGGGGCATGCACGCACTGGCACTCACGGGCATTATCCATGTGGTGGTAATGTTTTTTGGGATGGGGGTAGCTACTTTCATCGGGATCAGTGAGGTCGATGGCTTTGCCGCCCTGCAAAGCACCCTTGTGGAGAGCGGATCTCCGGAGAATTTGTACAATCCTTTCAGCGGAGGCCTCGGATATGCCTGGAGCCTTATCCTGGGCGGCGTATTGGGCGGCATGGCCGGACAGGCCAGCATACAGCCCATATTTGCCGCACGTAGTGCTGCCACAGCCAAAAAGGCAGCCATTCTTTCCTCCCTGATCATCGCACCTTTCGGGATCATGGTGGCGCTGCTGGGGCTGGTTGTAAAAACCGGACAGGTATATGACATTTCTGCCGCCGGTCCTTTGTTCGACCCGGCAATCGGGGAAGCCGGGGCCATCGATCCCAAACTGGTTCTGCCTACCCTGATGACCACCCCGGATTTTATCCATCCCGTGCTCGGGGGGATCGCACTGGCAGGAATCCTGGCAGCCATCCTGTCTACGGTAGGACCGGTAAATTTTGCCGTGGTGACCATTGCCACCAAGGACATCTATCACGGGCTGATCAACAAAACCGCGGTAGATAAAAGCCTGATACGTACGGCCAGACAGCTGGTGATCATCATCAACCTGGTGACCATTCCCCTTGCTTACTACGGAACAGGAGCTGTCCTGGATACCGCTTATATCAGCTACGGCATCAGGGCGATCGGGGCCATTGTGATCGTTATGGGCATCTACAAACGTGGCTGGATACGCATTGAAGGGGTCAGGATGGCCTTCATTGGCGGAACCATTGCTGTGATAGCCAATATCATCGCCAAAAACATTGGCCTGCCTGTAATTGAAAACACCTATATGGCCATTGGTGCCGCGGTTGTTTTCATAATTATTGGTAATATTGTGGGCAAAGGGAAACCGCAAAAACTTCCCTCTGCCAAAGATGATAAGGCGGAATAAGTGATTCAGTCAACGATTCAATCGATTTTATAAGTCAGAATAATCATATGAGTGACCAAAAAGACATAAGCCGTGACACCCCGCTGGCCGGGCTGAAGGTGCTTGAGCTGGCCAGTGTGCTCGCAGGGCCCAGCGTGGGAATGTTTTTCGCAGAACTGGGGGCCACCGTTTTGAAAGTGGAAAATGTAACCACGGAGGGCGATGTGACCCGCAAATGGAAATTGTCACGTGAACCTTCCGATACAGACATTTCAGGTTATTTTTCCTCTGTAAACTGGGGAAAAACATCTTTCGCCGTAGATCTCTGCCAGGAGGAAGGTCTGCAAATCATTTATCGCCTGGCGGCCCAGTGCGATATCATCCTGGTAAGCTATAAACCGGGGGATGCAGAAAAACTCAAAGTAGACTATCCGACCCTCCGGGCATACAATGAAAAACTGATCTATGCCCACATAACCGGTTATGGCCCGCACAACCCCCGCGCAGGATTTGATGCGATTATTCAGGCCGAAAGCGGTTTTACCTATATGAACGGTGAGCCGGATGGTCCGCCCACAAAAATGCCGGTGGCCCTGATGGATGTGCTGGCTGCCCATCACCTCAAAGAAGCTATTTTGCTGGCCCTGCTTTACCGGGAACGAACGGGTCAGGGGCAGCATATTGAAGCCTCGCTGTTCATGGCCGGCCTGGCATCCCTGGCCAACCAGGCCACCAACTGGCTTGTGGGAGGTGCCATACCGGAGAGAATAGGATCGGATCACCCGAACATTGTACCCTATGGCACTATATACGGTACCAAGGATGGCAAAGGGATCGTAATGGCTGCCGGTACCGATAAACAATTCCGTCAGCTGGTCACTGTACTGGGGCGCCCCGAACTGGGCACTGACCCGCGGTATGCCAAAAACCAGGACAGGGTCAAAAACAAGGAGGAGATCAATGGTATGCTGCAATCCCTCATCGGCCAATACGACCGGGAAGAAATACTCAGCCTGCTGGGTGAAAAACGTATTCCGGCAGGTGGTGTATTCAACATGAAGGAGGTCTTTGAAGTGCCCGAATCCAAAGATATGCTGCTGGAGGGAGATTATAACGACGGGATGCGTATTCGTGGGGTCAGGGCTGTGGCTTTCCACAGTGAACACAAGATGAGCTGCGACAAGCTCTCCCCTCCCCCGCACTATGGTGCACATACCCGCCATATACTCAAGGAATGGCTTGATTTTGAAGAAAATGACATCGAACAGTTAATCAGCAAAGGAGTTGTGTATGCACGAAAAAAACAGCAATGACCAGGTACTGATCGACGGATCACGACTGATCATAGAGTCGCTGGCAAGAGCAGGGGCCGATGCCTTCATCGGTTATCCCATCACCCCGGCAAACCTGCTTTACCTTTATGGTAGTCAGCGGATGGAAATGATGCTCCCGGCACCGGACGAAATTACCACGGTGCAATGGATGGCAGGTTTGTCTGCAACCGGAAAACTGCCGGTAACAGCCACCTCTTTTCCGGGGTTTGCCCTGATGGCGGAATCAGTCAATATGGCTTATATGATGGAACTGCCCATGGTGATCGTACTGGTACAAAGACTTGGGCCGGCAACGGGCACAGCAACCTGCGGTGCCCAGGGCGACCTGTTATTGCTAAATGGCATAATGTCGGGCGGACATCCCGTTCCCGTGCTGGGGACAAGCAGTTTTGAGGACTGCTGGTCCTTGTCTGCCCGGGCCCTGGAAATCGCAGTCACGCAGCGCACCCCGGTTATACTGCTCACATCCAAAGAGGAGGTAATGACGCAGAAGAGTTTCGACATCAGCAGGCTGGAAACGATCAAAAAAGTGGAAAGGAAAGAGTATGCCAAAGACTGCTGCGATTACAAACCCTATAAACCAACAGACCTGGTTCCGGACTTCCTTCCGGTGACACAGGCCGAGCATCAGGTCAGGATGACTGCATCAACCCATGACCAGGATGGCATTCTTCAGCATTCATCACCCGAAGCACTTGCCAACACCAGGCGGCTCGAAGAAAAGATCAGAACCAGCATGAAGGAGGATTACCTGTTTTACCACCTGGATCACCAGGAGGGGGCTGAGAAACTGGTAACCGCATATGGCATATCGGCAGCTGCGGCCAGAGAAGCCGTGAGAAAGATGCGCCGTGAAGGGCAAAAAGTATCCCTGTTTATTCCTAAAACATTGCTGCCTTTACCACCAGTTTACCTGGAAATAGTTTCCGGTTACAGGCGGGTGGTCATAGCCGAAGAAAACATGAATAACCAGCTTGGCTCCCTGCTTTTTGGGCAAAAATTGCCGGAGAATATTCGCTTTGTGGGAAATCTGGGCAAAATGATCGCCCCGGAAGAAATTGAAAAGGAGGTAATGTCATGACGGGATCTATGATAAAATTACAAAATCTTCCCTATTGCAAGGGATGCGGCCACGACCTCATTGCCAAAAACAGCACAGAGGCTCTGGAAAAACTGGGTTACAACCCACTGGATGTAATCGCGGTAACTGACATCGGTTGTCACGGGATCATTGACAAATGCCTGAACACCCACACCGTGCACGGGCTTCACGGACGTTCCGTGGCACTGGGGGCAGGGATCTCTTTCGGAACCGGAAGTAAAGACCAGAAAATTGTGGTTTTTGTCGGAGACGGTGGCACAACCATCGGTCTGCAACATATCATGGAGGCAGCCCGGCTTAACCTGAATGTGACCGTGGTGGTGCATAACAATATGTTGTACGGTATGACAGGAGGGCAAAGCAGCGGACTGACCCCAAAAGGATTCTGCACAACCACCTCCTTTAAAGGCAATCCCTTTACCGGTTACGATATTTGCAAACTGGCACATACGGCCGGTGCGCGCTATGTTTCCAGGATCATGGGCGTCGGTAACATCACCGAAGCCATGATGAAGGCATTCAGCCAGGAAGGGTTTTCCCTGGTTGAAGTAATGGAGATCTGCCCGAGTTATGGCGTAAAACTCAACCCGCGCCGCAAACTGAAGGAAATTGTTGAAGAATCAGGACGTGAACTGGGTGAATGGACCAACGACCTCCCTCCTTTCCTGGATCGCCAGGAAGAAAAGACAGCAAACCTGCTTGACAAAACCCCCGTTATTTCAAAAACATTCAACCATCAGCTACAACAACCTTACTCTCTGGTAATCAGTGGTTCGGCCGGTGAAGGCGTGCAGCTGGCAGCAAACATTTTTGCCAAAGCTGCCATGAGTGCAGACTTACACGCTACACAAAAAGGAAGCTACCCGGTAACCGTGGGGGTTGGATTTTCTACGGCAGAAATCAACGTGTCACCGGAAGAGGTTCTTTTTCATGGGATAAGTGTCCCGGATGTAGCCTTAATTACCTCCTCTGATGGTCTGCAGCATAATCGTCAGCGCATAGAGCGTATGCAGCAGGGAAAATTGTTCATCGATTCCAGCCTGACCCCTCCGAACACAGGAGCTGAAGTTATTCTGAGGGACTTCAGGTCTGTGGGAGCAAGGAACGCGGCCATACATGCCATTCTTTACCTGTGCAGACAAACAAAGATACTGGATGAATCCTCGGTATACCATATTATTCAGCAGGAAGGGAAAGCAGACAAACTGCCGCTGGATAAGATCAAAAAAGCCATGGAGTCATAAAATTATCACAGACCCGGTCAGGCAAAAGACTCTTCCAAACGGTTACGAAGGTTTTCCAACTCTGACTTCCTGTCGGATTCTCCCGTAGTGTCATATGCTGCTGCGAGGCTGTTCAGCATCCGCGTGAGTATTTCCAGGTCGGTGCAGGGCCTGAAAAATTCTGGTAACGGGTCAAAATCCAGTTTTTTCAAAAATTTATTGATCTCTTTCGCAGAGAATACGTCACCCCCGCTGAATGCATTGATGTAAAACAGGGGCACACCCTCTTTGACTGTCATCCGGGAGGGATCCAATGTTTCGCCCATATAAGCCAATACAAAATGTTCCGGCAGATTGATGCCCTGCACGGGCAGGTCGAGGCTGCGGGCCACCAGCATATATAAAAGCCCCATGCTCAGCGGGCTGCCTTTTTTGGTTTTCAATACCCGGTTGATCAGTGAATTGTCAGGATCATGATAGTCCTCAAGATTCCCCTGAAAACGGTGAATTCCATAAAACACATGGTTAAATACCTTGATCTTTTCCAGGGCCGTAAGATTCTCATTGATCTCCAGCCAGACATCCCGGCGAATATCACCAATTTTCCTTCTGATTTCATGATCACAGATGTCCGGATAATTGTAGCGGCTCACCGATAACCATGCTGACAACAGGTCCTTATCAGGACTTGCCGCCCAGGCAAATAAATCGGCGGAAAGTTGCTCATAGCGAATTCCATGCTTAATAGATGTCATTCGCTCGCGAAGGTCCTTGTCCGGCGTACTGAGTTCCACCTCCTCAATAAAAGGAAGTGCATCATACCCCATCTGAATAATTTTCATGGAAATTTCACGGAAAATCTGTGGATCCGGATCATCAATCATGCTGATCAGGGCCTGAATTTCTCGTTCTCTGGCATCTTGTTCCACTCCCATACACTAACAGATGTATTATGAAACCAATCGATTCAGAACCATTCGGATCATCTGGTCAACGGCGGTTTGGTAATCCCGGCTGTATGTTTTGCTGACCCTGTTGGCAATGACCGTACATATGGTCAGTGCCTGGTGACCCAGCAGCCTGCTCAGGCCATATAATGCTGACGTCTCCATTTCAAAATTGGTGATGGCTTGTCCCTGGTACCTGAATGTTTCAATGGTTTCATTCAGATCCGGGGAGGCCAGTGGAATCCGCAGACTTCGTCCCTGCGGCCCGAAAAACCCGTTCGCAGTAGCCGTAACCCCCGCCTGCAGGCCTTCAGCAACTTTTTCCATCAGTACATCCGAAGCTTTCACAATGTAAGGATAAGGCAACCTGTCACTCCATGAGGTATGTTTCACAAAAGCATCCGACATGGCATCCTCAGTGATCCCTTCGTGGCGGTAAAAATGCAGCAACCCGTCAAACCCCAGCCCATAAGCTGATGCAACAAAACTATCAACCGCTATGTTACCCTGCAGGGCACCGGTTGTCCCGAGGCGGATGAGGGTCAATGACCGGGGTTCGGGCTTAAGCTGACGCGCCGGAATATCGATGTTGACAAGAGCATCCAGTTCATTCATTACAATATCGATATTGTCGGTGCCAATACCGGTGGAAAGCACCGTAACGGGTTTCCCTTTAAAGGTACCTGTATGGGTCACAAATTCACGGTTTTGAACCTTGTGTTCAATGGAATCAAAATGACGGGAAACCATCCCGACACGCCCCTGGTCCCCGACCAGAATGACGGTATCAGCCACCTGTTCAGGCAATAGTTTTAAATGATAAATACTTCCGTCAGGATTTACGATCAACTCCGATTCCTTGAATTGTTTCATATCACTTTTGAAATTTAGTCTTTTGGTCAAACAAACAAAAATATCAATAATTAAAGTAAATACCTAAATACTTTTACTCCCGGATTATCATTATTTTTGGCCCTAAAATGATGGATACCGCAATCATATCTATTGGAAATGAACTGCTGACCGGGCAAACAGTCAACACCAATGCAACATGGATCGCATCCCGGCTGAACCTCGCCGGGTTCTCAGTTAAAGAGATACTGGTTGTAGGGGATGAGGAATCCGAAATCCTGCGGGCCATAAGCAGCACTGCCGAACATGCAAGCCTTGTGCTGATCACCGGAGGTCTGGGCCCCACACGCGATGACATCACCAAACATGCGCTCTGCAAATACTTCAACTGTTCATTGCAGCAGGATCCGGATGTACTGAAAGATATCCGGGGATTCTTTCTTCGCAGAGGTCTGGATATCACTGAGTTAAACCGCCTTCAGGCCATGGTGCCGGAAAAAGCCACTGCACTCAGAAACCCCAATGGCACGGCACCGGGTTTGTGGTTACGGCAAAATAATACCATTTTCATAGCCATGCCGGGTGTCCCCTTTGAGATGAAGGAGATGATGGATCAACAGGTGATTCCTGCACTGGAAAAACAGGGAAGAAAACAGTTCATCATCCACAAAACAGTCCTGACCCAGGGGATTGGAGAATCCGCGCTGGCTGAATTAATTGCCGTGTGGGAAAGTTCACTGCCGGAAACGATACAGCTGGCCTACCTGCCCTCACCCGGAATTGTCCGTCTAAGGTTGACAGCCAAAGGTGACAAGCAACAGCTGCTGAAAAGCCTTATTAACCGGGAAGTCGAAAAGCTGCGTTCGATCATCCCCGAATTTATATGGGGATATGATGATGACACCCTGGAAGGTGTAACGGGAAAGATACTCAAACAGCGTGGACTCAGACTGGGAACTGCTGAGAGTTGTACCGGTGGTTACATTGCCCACCGGATTACCAGTATCCCCGGAAGTTCGGAATGGTTCAACGGCTGTGTCGTAGCCTATGCCAACCGGGCCAAAGAAAAGTTGCTGAATGTCAGTCCGGAGCTGATCAGGAATCACGGGGCAGTCAGCAGAGAAGTAGCCGAAGCCATGGCCACTGGAGCACAAAAAGCACTGAACTGCGACTATGCCATTGGAGTTACGGGTATCGCAGGCCCCGGAGGAGGGAGTATGGAAAAACCGGCGGGTACCGTGTGTATTGCAGTGGCCGGCCCTTCATCCGTAATCAGCAGGAAATATCAGTTCGGCGACAACAGGGAAAGAAATATCATACGTTCAGGAAATGCAGCCCTGGCCCTGCTCAAAGAAAAAACAGAATCAGACCCGGAAAAAGGTAAATAAGCGATATATTTGTTTCAGATCAACCAACACAATCACCAAATCAATCAACCGGGCCATGATGCAAAGAAACAAAATCACCACACTCACCGAGTTTATCATCCGAAGACAGTCGGAGTACCCTCATGCAAAAGGGGCACTCACACGATTACTGAATGACATTGCCACCGCAGCCAAAATTGTGAACAGGGAGATCAATGCCGCCGGGCTGGTAGACATCCTGGGGGCCAGCGGCAGCGAAAACATCCAGGGGGAAACCCAGAAAAAACTGGATGTGTTTGCCAATGAAACATTCATTACCGCGCTGAAGGGAGGCGGTGAATGCTCCGCAATCGCTTCCGAGGAGAACGAGAAAGTAATCTCTTTCCGCGATGATTTTTCCGAACTGGGAAAGTATGTAATCGCCATTGACCCTCTTGACGGAAGCAGCAACATTGACGCGAATGTTTCCATAGGAACCATCTTTTCCATCTACCGCAGGGTTACTGAAGTGGGCGGCGGTACTGAAGATGACCTTTTGCAGCCGGGCATCAACCTCGCCGCAGCAGGATACGTAATTTATGGATCATCGACCATGCTGGTTTATTCCACCGGCAAAGGAGTCAACGGATTCACCCTGGATCCTTCCGTCGGCATATTTTGTCTCTCCCATCCGGATATGCATTATCCGGAAAAAGCAAATATTTATTCCATTAATGAGGGAAATTACATTTATTTCCCGGAAGGGGTGAAACAGTACCTCAAATACTGTCAGAAAGACGACCCGGATAGTTTCCGGCCCTATACGTCACGCTACATTGGTTCGCTGGTATCTGATTTTCACCGGAACCTCATCAAGGGAGGGATTTTTCTCTACCCCGGCACATCCAAAAAACCCGAAGGCAAACTCCGTCTGCTGTATGAATGCAACCCCATT
>Ga0207421_10006713_pt1 | contig 12467 bp, 6 predicted proteins | sample SodLakKL_010_SED_4_FD_187542 | JGI IMG/M metagenome (GOLD analysis project Ga0207421, IMG submission 187542) | Alkaline sediment microbial communities from Lake Tanatar, Kulunda Steppe, Russia - 8KL_010_SED (SPAdes) (version 2) | ecosystem: Environmental > Aquatic > Non-marine Saline and... | reverse complement strand
CTGGTCTGATTGCCAAATCTGATTGCTGGTCTGATTACCGATTACATTGGCTGATTCGATTACCTGATTCGATCATCCGATTTGATTCACTGATTTTTTACCACACTCATTTACCCGAAACGATTCGAGATATCCATGCTGCATCACTGCCGTTTACTTTTCATGCCGTTCCTGATGACGGTTCTGCTGCTGGCGTCCTGCGCGCCGACGGAAGAGCTCCGGGATGATGAGATGGATCAGCTTCTGGACAAAGCCTACGAAGATTACGCCGATCTGGCCGAGCTGATGGAGGAGATTGCGGAGGATGCGGAAATTGAGGAGGACGTGATCATTCAGTTGGAGGAACGCGCCGAAGCCCTGCTCAAGGAACTTCCCGAATTGTCAGTAAATCTTGAGGCCTACCGCAGCCGGCTTTCCGATCTGCAAAACAGCGTTCGCAATGAGATTCCCCCGCAATATCTGGAACCTGAGAGTCCGGAAGATGTCAGGGACCGGCAGGACCGGAACCGCGGTTTCCGGATCCAGATCATATCCACCCAGGATGCGCGCCTTGCCGATGAAATACGGGAGGATTTCGAAGAGTGGATCAGAAGTGTGAGCGCCCCGCCCCAGCCGAACACCTATATCGTATTCCAGCAACCCTTTTACAGAGTGCATGTCGGGGATTTTCGGGATCGGCAGCGAGCCCTTGAGTTCACCGATTTTGTGAGGCTGCGTTATCCCGAGGCCTGGGTGGTACACAGCCAGATCCATCCCGGACGCGTCGAGCGCTGAGTCCGATTGCATCGCGACCAGCAGGTTGACAGATTGGTATCCGATGCATACTCCCGGAGCTCAATCCATGGCGTATTCAGCAGGGTCGGGACAGCTGCACATCAGGTTGCGGTCGCCGTACACCTCGTCGATTCGCCCCACGCTGGGCCAGAATTTGCTTTCGGCAACCCACTTCCGCGGATAGGCGGCTTCACGCCTGCTGTACGGCAGGTCCCAGTCCTCGGCAGTTACCTGTTCCGCGGTATGCGGCGCCATCTTCAGGGGATTGACTTCCTTGTCCCACCGCCCTGCTTCAACAGCCGCAATCTCCTTTCGGATGGTGATCATGGCATCGCAAAACCGATCCAGCTCGGCCTTGTTCTCGCTCTCTGTGGGCTCGATCATCATGGTTCCCGGGACGGGGAATGAGACGGTCGGTGCGTGGTAGCCAAAGTCCATAAGCCGTTTGGCGACATCGGTCGCATCCACCCCGGTGGCAGGACGTAAATCGCGAAGCTCCACGATCATTTCGTGTCCAACCCGGCCGTTTTTGCCGACATAGAGCGGCTTGTAGTGCTCCTTGAGCTGCTCCATGATGTAATTGGCATTGAGGATGGCCAGACGTGTAGCCTGCGTCAGCGCTTCTGCGCCCATCATGCGGATGTACGCGTAGGAGATGGCCAGGATGCTCGGGCTGCCGTAGGGAGCGGCCGAAACGGCTGCTTTCTTGTTCTCAAGCCGGAAGTGGCCGGGCAGATGCGGCTCCAGGTGCTCCCGTGCCCCGATGGGTCCCATGCCGGGTCCACCGCCGCCATGCGGTATGCAGAAGGTCTTGTGCAGGTTCAGGTGGCACACATCGGCGCCGATGCGGGCGGGCGAGGTGAGTCCGACCTGGGCGTTCATGTTCGCCCCGTCCATGTAGACCTGCCCCCCATGCTCATGGATCATGTCGCAGATTTCGACAATATCCTCTTCAAAAACGCCATGGGTGGATGGGTACGTCACCATGAGCGCGGCCAGCCGGTCGCTGTGTGCTTCCACTTTTTCGCGCAGGTCGGCCAGGTCGATATTGCCCATATCGTCGCATTTGGTGATAACCACCTTCATGCCGGCCATCACGGCGCTGGCGGGGTTGGTGCCGTGCGCCGAGGAGGGGATGATGGTGACATTGCGGTGCCCCTGTCCCCGGGCGATCTGCCAGTTGCGTATCGTCAGCAGGCCGGCGTATTCGCCCTGCGCCCCGGAATTGGGCTGCATGGAGATGGCATCAAAGCCGGTGATCTCGCACAGCCATGCCGACAGGTCATCGATGATGCGGCGGTAGCCCTCGGCTTGCCATTCGGGAGCAAACGGGTGGATATCCGCCAGCTCTGGCCAGCTCACCGGAAGCATTTCGGTTGTGGCATTGAGTTTCATGGTGCACGACCCCAGCGAGATCATGGAGTGCGTGAGTGAAATGTCCTTGTTTTCCAGTTTCTTCAGATAACGGAGCATCTCATGCTCGCCGTGGATGGTATTGAAGACCGGATGGGTAAGGAAATCGCTCTTGCGATCCACCTGCTCCGGATAGCTGACGGTGATGCTGTCGCGGATGGCAGCCGTGTCGGGTGCCTTTCCGCCTGATACCGCTGCGAACACGGCGAGTACGGCGTCCACATCCTCCGGCTCCTTGGCCTGGTCGAATGAGATACCGACCAGCGGCTCGTCATCAAAATAACGGAAGTTCATCTCCCGCTTCTCCGCTTCTTCGCGGATGCGCTGCTGCATCTCAGGTGTACCTGCATTGATTCGCAGCGTATCGAAATAGAGTTCGTTCTGCTGTTCGTAACCAAGCTCTTTAAGGCCTTCCTCAGCCAGCCTGGCCAGTGCATGGATGCGTTGTGCGACTCGACGCAGCCCGTCCGGTCCGTGGTATACGGCATAGGCACCGGCCATAACGGCCAGCAGGACCTGCGCTGTGCAGATATTGGACGTGGCCTTTTCGCGACGGATATGCTGCTCGCGGGTCTGCAGGGCCATGCGGAAGGCCGGCTTGCCGGCGCTGTCCACCGACACCCCGATCATGCGTCCGGGTACCTGGCGTTTGAAGGCATCCCGCGTGGCGAAATAGGCGGCATGCGGACCTCCGTAGCCCAGAGGCACGCCAAAACGCTGTGTGGAACCGACCACCACATCCGCCCCCATCTCACCCGGAGGGGTCAGAAGCACCAGGCTCATCAGGTCGGCTGCCACGATCACGCCAACCTCCTGCTCGTTGGCAGCGGCAATAAGCGGTGCGATATCCCGGACTTCGCCATTGCCGTCGGGGTACTGGAGCAGCATCCCGAACAGGTTCTCGTCGGTGAGGTCGATATTATCCGGATGATCAATGATCAGCTTGATGTCAAGCGGCTCGGCACGCGTCCTCAGCAGGTCTATCGTCTGCGGGAAACAGAGGCTGGAAACAAAAAACCGGGTTCCTTTTTTCCGCGCACCCTTGCGCGTATCCCGGATCATGGTCATGGCCTCGGCGGCGGCGGTGGCCTCATCAAGCAGTGACGCGTTGGCGATCTCCATGCCGGTAAGGTCGATGACCATGGTCTGGAAATTGATGAGCGCCTCAAGCCGGCCCTGTGATATTTCGGCCTGGTAAGGTGTGTAAGCGGTGTACCAGCCGGGATTTTCCAGGATATTACGCTGAATCACCGCCGGCGTAACCGTCTCGTAATAGCCCATTCCGATGTAGTTCCTGAAGATCTTGTTGCGGGTGGCAATATTGCGAAACTCTTTTATGAAATGGTATTCGCTAAGCGGTTCGGGAAGATCCAGCGGCTTGTCCAGCCGGATGGATGCGGGTATGGCCTGGTCGATCAGCTGGTCCAGCGATGTGCATCCTATGGCCTGGAGCATGGCAGCAATTTCATCTTCCGAAGGCCCGTTGTGCCGTGACGCAAAGGGTTCTCTGTCAAATAGAGTCATCGTGATTTCGGGTAAAAAAGTGACTGGTATTACGGAGTTACAGCAACTTCGCCGGACGGGACATTCGGGACGGCCCTTTCCGTTGAATATGTTGTTCGCTTACTGATCAATGATAGAGACACCGCCCGTGCCGGGTTTGCATGCCGGCTAATGGTACCGGCTGCTGCTTTCCTGAACGGTACAGGGACAAACAGCTATGAAACGCGTAACATTCCATGATTCTGTCACCCGAAAATCCGATCCAGCTTGAGATATTTTTCGGCCATTTGTGACAGCATCCGAAAGGTATCCTCATTGTCCTTGGTCAGCAGGGTTTCCATGTGGCCGAATTTCGCGGAGGCGTTGTACGTATCCATCGAAACCAGCAGCAAGGGGATGTTCCGCTCGTTTGCCTTGGAGATGATGTTGGATGGCGGCAGGATGTTGTTGGTCAACAGGATGCCGGAAGTATCGCCTTCCAGGGCGGCCAGAATCATGTCGGTGCGGTCTCCACTGGTGATCAGGAATTTGTTCTCCTTGTTGAAAAGCGGATTTCGCAGGATTTCATCGGTGGACATGGCCCCGACAAATACGTTCTTCACCGTGTTGCTGAGCCCGCCCTCGCCGGCCACAATTTTGGCATAGAAACGCTGCGCCAGGTAGCTGACCGTGAATTTGGTGAGCCGCTCCTTGTAGGGAAGCAAGCCCAGGATCTCGAAACCGAGCTCATTGATCTCGTTCAGGTACAGATCCTCGAACTCATCGATGTCATGTACCTTGTTGATGATCACCGAGCAGTTCGGGATGCCTTCCAGGTCCATGTTCCGGCGGGCAAAGGCCAGGTCATCGATCACCGCTTCGCTGTCGCCGCTGACAATCAGGATAAGCGAGGACCCGGTGTGGCGGGCCAGCGAAAGGGGATCCAGCTTGATCGAAGCGCCATAGAAGATATCCTTTCCGGCTTCGATGAACACCCCTTCGCGCCCTTTTCCGGCTGTTTCAACCAGATCAACCACCGCTTTTTTTATGCTTTCGTCGTCATACATGTAGCGAAGCTTGGAATGGTCAAAACCAAGGGTGATGCTTTCCGCCGTTTCAGTCAGCTGAAACAGATCCGTGACCAGGTTTGAATCATAATCACGGTTTCTTTTCCGCTTGTAAATGAGCCGGTCGCCGATCGGTTTGGCATATCCGTATTTGTCCTTGATGGCAGCCATGATGCCCACTACCACCGATGTTTTCCCGGAACCTTCGCGGATGGATGCAATTACTGCGCTTTTCATTATTTCTCCTCCTTGGTATGTTGTAACAAAATTCTGACGTCAAGGGCCTTGAGGCCTGTTTTTTCACTGTAAACAACAATCGGATTGATCTCTATGTCCGAGATGCGGTCGCACCTGTTGAGAATGGTCCCCACTTTGAGCAGGGAATCGATCACTCCGTCAATATCCTTTTTCTCTTCTCCCCGCACACCAAGCAGCAGCGGGTACGATTTGATCTCCTGGAGCATGCGGCGAGCCTCTTCCTCGTTGAGCGGGAAAGAGCGGAAGGCGACATCTTTCATCACCTCCACATAGATGCCGCCCAGGCCGCACATCACGACCGGACCAAATGAAGCATCGCGAATGGCGCCAAGCACCATTTCAAGTCCGGAAGTCACCATCTCGGTCACCTCAATACCCGTAATATGGGCGTCGGGGTCGTAATCCCGGCAGTTGTTCATAATCGCTTCGTAGGCGTCGATGACCTCCTGTTTGTCCAGCAGGTCGAGGGCCAGTCCCCCGGCATCGCTCTTGTGGATGATGTCGCGCGAGACGACCTTCATCACCACAGGATAGCCGATCTCCTCGGCCGCATCCACGGCAGCCGACAGGTTTTTGGCGATGATGCTCTTCGGCATGGTGATTCCCGATGCGCGCATCACATCCTGGGCCTCATCGGCCAGCAGGAAGTTGCGTTCGTCATCCACGGCCTTGTCGATAATGGCGTTGATGGCATCGATATCAATATCCGACCCCTCGAACTCCGGAATGTGCCTGTTCTTGAAATCGCTGTAGCGATACAGCGCTCCCATGCATGACACCGCCGGCTCCACGTCACGGAAGACCGGCAGGTTCTGTCTGCTGAGTTCCTGAATGGCGTCCTCCACCGCCTCCCCGCCCACAATGGCATACGTTACCGGCTTGGATACCTCATGGTGACGGTCGTAAGACTTCCGCACCATCGGTATCAGGTTCTCCGAGTCGAACGTGGCTGTTTCGCAATAGAGAGTGATTGTGGAATCGATATGCTCGCAGTCCACCGGAGCGTTGAGTGCGGCCAGATAGTCTTCGGCCAGGGCGCCGCCCGTGATGTCAATCGGGTTCCTGGTGGATCCGAACGATGGCGTGGCTTTTTCAAACGCCTCCCTGAGCACCTTCTGATCATCGAACAGATCGATATTGTGCTTTTCGCAGGCGTCCGTGGCCAGTACCCCGATGCCGCCGCCGTTAGTGACGATCACGGTGCGCTTGTCGAGCGGCTCGGGAGCGAACGACAGAAACCGGCACCAGTTGAACGCCTCTTCCAGACTCTCGGCACGCAGGGCGCCGCACTGCTTCATGACGGCGTCGAAAATGGCATCCGATCCCGCCAGCGATCCGGTATGGGAAGCGGCCGCCTGGGCGCCCCGCTTCGACCGGCCCGACTTGATCACGATCAGCGGTTTCTTCGTGGCAATCCGCTTGAGGGCCGGTATCAGCTTTTCACCGTTCTTGATTCCTTCAATATACATCAGCACCACGCGGGTACGGTCATGGTCCTCCAGATACTCAAGAAGAGCAGTCTCGTCCAGATCCGATTTGTTTCCGGTGGATACGATTGCCGACAGACCCATATTTTCCACCCCGGTGCGACCGATCATCGCAATTCCGAGCGCTCCGCTCTGCGTGAGGATGGCCACACCGCCTTCTTTGATCGGCGTTGCCGAGAAGGTCAGGTTCATGGAAACCTCCGCGGAATACATCCCGAAGGTATTCGGACCCAGTATGCGCATCCCGGATTCTTCGGCGATACGGACGATCTCCTTCTCTTCCTTGTCGTTGCCGACTTCGGAAAAGCCGGAACTTATGATCTGGATGAATTTGACGCCCTTCTTTGCGCATTCCCTGACCGCATCCACACAGAATTTGGCCGGTATGGCAAGGGAGACGACGTCGACATCGCCCTTGATGTCCAGCACGGACTTGTAGACTTTTTGTCCGAGAATTTCACCTCCGGAAGGGTTCACAGGATATATTTTCCCTTTGTATCCCCCCTTCAAGAGGTTGTTCAGTATCGTGTGCCCTATTTTTTTCGGCTCGTGGGACGCGCCGATAATGGCAACCGATTCAGGTTCAAACAAACGTTGATAGTTATTGCTCATTTTTCCAATCACCAAATCTCATTACTATTTCATAGACTCCATCTTCGATGGTTTTTTCAAGATCGAATCCCATCTTTTCAAAGACCCGAAGCATGGGTTTGTTTTCCACCAGTACTTCGGCGGTAAAGCCTTCCATGTCATCACTGACCGCAATTTCCGTGAGGTAATTCAGCATTTCGGTGGCAATGTCGCGATTGTGGTAGTCATCGCGGACGGCGAAGGACACTTCGCCCATTTTTCCATCGGGATTTTTGAAAATCTGCCCCATTCCCACAACGCGCTCCTTGCCGTTCACATCAATAGTGGCCAGCATGGTAATCTCTTTGGTGTAGTCGATCACCACGAAATCCTGGCGCTTGGAGTGCGGCATGTCCACGTGTGAGGACATGAAACGGCGCTGGAAGCTCTGGTCGGATAGCGAGTAGAAGAAGTCCTTGATCAGCGGTTCGTCGTTGATACGGACCGGCCGGAAATTCAGCAGTTGTCCTGTTGAACTTTCCCTGGTGGTTTCCAGGTGTTCGGGATACTCCCCGCGCTTACCGGGGATGTAGGCCTGGTCTTTGTAGATGAGGTTGAATTTCTTGGCACGTTCGATCAGTTCGGCCCGGAACTTGGGATGGGCAATGGAGATGATGTCCATGGCCCGCTCCCGGATGTTTTTACCGTGCAGATAGGCCACGCCGTACTCTGTCACGATGTAGTTGATGTCGCCGCGGTTCAGGGTGACCCCTGCGCCGCTGTCCAGGAAGGGCACGATCCGGGAAACTTCGCCGTCCCTGGCGGTTGACTGCATCACCAGAATGGTCTTGCCGTTGGGCGACAGATTGGCGCCCCGCATGAAATCGGCATGCCCGCCGATTCCACTGTAAAACATGCTGCCGATGGACTCGGATGTGGACTGCCCGGTCAGGTCCACCTGCAACGCCGCGTTGATGGCGGTCATGTTCTCGATTTCGGCGATCACCAGCGGATTGTTGGTATAGCTCACTTCCTTGAACTCCACCCCAGGGTTGTCATCGATAAAATCATAGGTTTTACGCGAACCCATGCAAAATGCCGCGATGGTTTTCCCCTTGTCGATCGACTTGTTCAAGTTGTTGACCACGCCCTGCTTCATCAGTTCCACCATTGAATCGGTCAGGAGCTCGGAGTGGATGCCCAGATTTTTCTTGGTCGTGATGTTGGCCATGATGGCGTTGGGCATGCTGCCATAGCCGAGCTGGATGGTATCGCCATCATCAATGATCCGCGCCACATACTTGCCGATCTTTTGGGCAATGTGTCCCGCCACTTCCGGCTGGAACTCGATCAGCTCTTCTTCCTTGTACAGGAGGTAGTCGATGTTTTTCAGGTGGACGAAGGTGTCGCCAAGTACCCGCGGCATATTCGGGTTGATCTGGGCGATCACAAGTCCGGCCGACTCCATGGCGGCCTTGGTGATATCCACGCTGATGCCCAGGCTCACGTAGCCGTTTTTGTCGGGCATGGAGACCTGGATGAGCGCCACATTGATCTCGATTGTCTTGCGTTTCAGAAGCTGGGGGATGCGCGACAGGAAGATCGGGGTGTAGTCGGCAAATCCTGTGTTTACCTTTTCACGGGTGCTGTTGCCGATAAAAAAGGCATTGTGGCGGAAGTTGTAGGTGAATTTTTCGTCCTTCCACGGTGCCACCCCCAGAGTCCATACCTGCATCAGTTCGGTGTCGGCCAGGGCCTTGGGATATTTTTCCACGTAGTCAACGAGCGCCTTGACCAGATACTGCGGCTCACCGCAGGCCGTGCCAATGTAGATCTTGTCACCTTTCCTGATATTCGAAAAAATCCTTCTTTCCTCGGAGAATTTTTCCGGATAGCGCTGTCGCCAGTGATCAAGGATCTCGTTTTTGTCTGTTATCATTAATACGTTGTGTGACGCGTGGAATAATAGTTGAAATATAGCCTGTCTGACGAGGGATTTCAAAGGTACCCGTCAAGATTCTGCTGCACTCGCGAAATACTTCGTTACCCGTACCCGGAGCAGGATTCTGATTGCTGCGGCCGGGGCTTGAAGGTCAGTGGAAATAATGTGTTTTATATTTGATCAATATACGGATTATCGGGGAGCTTTTTATCGGTTTTGTTCCCTTTGTTGCAGTCAGTCCCGTCACTTCGCAAGACATGTTTTTCAGTGGTACAACCTTGATAAGCTTTCAGGGGAAAAAAAACTCAAATGCTTTTATTTATACTCGATTTGTGTACATTGAAATGAAAATATTTCGGAATCCCCTGAACCAGTTTCTTTTTGACACCAGAAACCGGAGGTTTGACCATGGCCCATCACGTCACGAAATCCGGCTTTGCCGCCCTGTCCGATCGCCTGAACCGCTTCCCCCAGGGCGCCCCGCCCACCAAACTGCTCTTCCGCATCCTCGGAATGCTGATGGATGAAAAGGAGGCCGAACTGCTCTCGCAACTTCCGATCAAGCCCTTTACGACCCAAAAGGCCGCCGGCGTCTGGGGCATTACGACGGCCGAGGCGCAAAAGGTACTGGACCGGCTGGCCGACCGTGCCATCCTCCTGGACATCGATAACGACGGCGCTCCCACTTACGTGCTGCCCCCGCCCATGGCCGGCTTTTTCGAGTTCTCGCTGATGCGCACCCGGGGCGACATCGACCAGAAAGTGCTCAGCGAACTGTTCTACGAATACATGAACGTGGAGGAGGACTTCATCCGCGAGCTCTTCACCGACGGACAGACGCAGCTGGGACGCACCTTCGTGCACGAGCCTGCTCTCCCGGACGGCAACGGCCTTCATGTACTCGATTACGAGCGGGCCAGCGAGGTCATCCGCACGGCCAGACACCGGTCCGTAGGCATCTGCTACTGCCGGCACAAAATGCATCATATGGACAAGGCCTGCAGCGCGCCGATGGATATCTGCATGACGTTCGGGAATCCGGCATACTCCCTGGAGCGCCACGGTTTTGCCCGCAGGGTGGATGCGGCCGAGGGTCTGGACCTGCTGCAGCAGGCTTGGGACAACAACCTGGTGCAATTCGGTGAAAACGTGCGCGAGAGGGTTAGTTTCATCTGCAACTGCTGTGGCTGCTGCTGTGAGGCGATGATCGCGGCAAGGCGGTTCGGGATGCTGCACCCGGTCCACACCACCAACTACCTGCCCGAAATCGACGAGGAGAAATGCAACGGGTGCGTGCAGTGCACGCAGGTTTGTCCGGTCGAGGCAATCGGACGGGTCTCGGCCAACGACCCGAAGCGTCCCAAACGCCAGAAAGCCCGGGTGAACGAGGATATCTGCCTGGGATGCGGCCTCTGCGTGAAGGTCTGCGATCAGAAGGCTCTCCGGCTGAGGGAGCGGGGAAAAAGGGTGATCACGCCGCTGGACTCGACCCATCGTGCCGTGATCATGGCCATCGAACGTGGAAAGCTGCAGCACCTCATTTTCGACAACCGGGCATTGTACAGCCACAGGGCAATGGCCGCCATCCTCGGCGTGGTGCTCAAACTGCCGCCCATCAAGCAGGCGCTGGCCAGCGAGCAGGTCAAGTCACGCTACCTGGAGACGCTGATCCGCCGGTTCCGCAACTGAGGCGTGCCGTTAAGCAGCGACGGAGAAAGCGGCAAAGACCTTGCAGCGCCGCGGCTTCGGAAAATCCAAAAAAAACGCCCCCTGCGAGTTGCGGAAGGCGTTTTAAAAATCACTATTTGAATAGGTGTGGGTTCTACTGGATTCGAACCAGCGACCTCTACGATGTCAACGTAGCGCTCTAACCAACTGAGCTAAGAACCCTTCAATCCGCCTGAGAAGCTTGTCACCAGATAGCTTGTCACCAAATACAGTGGAGACCAATCCTTTCAGGATATTAAAGATATGACTTTGCCCGGAATCCGGCAACTGCCGATTGCATCCCAGCCAAAGTTACGCTCCGCCTGCATCCCGTCTCAAAACGGCTTTTTACGTTGCTTCCATGGGAACAATTTTGCAAATTGCAGTGCCGGTGTTTGCAATCCGGATACAGGGACCTCTTATCTTCTTCATTCAAAACGGGCACAAATGCCAGCACCCAATAAACCGGAAATCGTCCGTTTTCCCCACAGAATAATACAAGCACCATGAAACATCTGTTACGATCTCTTCCCATACTTTTCGCATTGTGTGTGATCTTGCCACCGGCACAGGCACAGGACACCACGCGCACCGTGGTCGGGCCGGGCACCACGTTTACATACATCGACGCCAGATCCCCCAATCTGCGTATCACGGCCCTGAAAATTGATATTTCACTACCGGAAAACAGGATTACCACGGTCCTGGCCAATGACCGTCTGAGTCTGGGCAACGAACTGGTGCGAAACATGTCCACCCGGAACACCGGAAACGGACATCTGGTCATCGGTGCCCTGAACGGGGATTATTTCGGATCCGGTCCCTATGGCAAGCTGGCTGACGGACAGATCATCGGCGGCGAGTATGTCTTCGGCGGATACCGGAACCGCTCCTCTTTCGGCATGACCGCCGACGGTCTGCCGGTCGTTGATATCCTCAATTTCAACGGGGAACTGCGTCTGGCGGATGAGTCCACCTTCCGTATCCTCCGACTCAACCGTGAACAGGCCAACAATGCACTGGTACTGTACAACTACTATACGGGCAATGCCACGCGATCAGACAATACCTCCACAGAATGGCGGCTCCGTCCGCTTGGGGATATCACCACCAACGCCCCGGTCTTGTTTGAAGTGACCGCCGTCCAGCGGCACCAGGGAAACATGACCATCGGGCCGGACGATTACGTACTGACCGGCACCGGTGCCATCGCCGACGATCTTTACGAAACGTTGGAGATTGACGACCAGGTGCACATCACCATGAAAGTCGTTCCAACCCGGCATGACGAGCTGGCAGAAAAGCAGATCGCCGAACTCATGGGTGGCGGTCCGCGCCTGCTCACCAACGGTGTGCATTCCACTGACGAATTCGTGGGATTTGAAGGGTTTGGACAAAACCACTCCGGAGAGCGTCACCCGCGTACCGGTGTCGGTTTCAACAAAGACAGTACCCTCGTCATTTTTGTCGTGGTGGACGGACGCCAGCACTTCAGCCGGGGCGCCACCATGCAGGAGATGGCCACGATAATGCAGGGACTTGGCGCCTGGAATGCGGTAAACCTGGATGGCGGCGGCTCCAGCACGCTGGTCGTACGCGACGAAAATAAAAACAGCCACGACTGGGGCTTCGGCATTGGTGCCTACCGCTCTGTTGCAAACGGAATTCTGGCCGTGGCCGAGGTCCGTTATGAAGACATTGCCCAAAAACTTGAGGTCTCCCCGTACGAGACCGTGGTGGATACGGCAGAAACAGCCGGTTTTTCGG
>Ga0207421_10006712_pt1 | contig 12470 bp, 14 predicted proteins | sample SodLakKL_010_SED_4_FD_187542 | JGI IMG/M metagenome (GOLD analysis project Ga0207421, IMG submission 187542) | Alkaline sediment microbial communities from Lake Tanatar, Kulunda Steppe, Russia - 8KL_010_SED (SPAdes) (version 2) | ecosystem: Environmental > Aquatic > Non-marine Saline and... | reverse complement strand
CCCCTCGGCTTGAACCAGCCTTAAATCCGTTACTGGCAGCGGATTTGTGGCAATTTAAACCTCCCGCCACGGTGTTAAGTCCTCTACGGCTTTCTCATAGAATTGGTTTTTTAGATCTAGTTGACAGTTTTTCCAGCTCCTCTCTCGGTTTTTTTGGACATTTTCATCACGCTGGGTTAGAGGTGAAGTGATAAAAATGTCTGAAACAAAAAGTAAAAAAGAAGAAAAAACCGAAGTCGGCCTTACAGAGGATGGTAAGGAGCGGCTGGAAAAAACCCTTTCAAGTAGAAGCGTGAAAGCTCTGTCTCTGGTACTTAACGGTCAAGTGGACCTGCTCTCCAGGAAGGGAGCGAAAGTGTACTCCCAGAACGGAGGAGGGACTTATCACGTTACAGGGAACTTCTGCACGTGCCCTGACTTCCAGTACAGAGAAGGGAACGTCTGTAAGCACACGCGAGCTTACAGGATCATGAGATCCCTGCAGAAGGCTGATAGGGCGAGCAACCTCGACGGGTGAAACCGTCGTTTTTTTTGTCTCAGTTATATTAGATACTTCTTTGCCAAGGCGTTCTCTCTGAAGAAGAGACGATAAAGATTCGGATCGGGATAACTTCTGTAAGGAATGTGAGAGCATGAAAAATGTATCAGTGGTAGCCAAAAAATAATAAAAAGTCAAGAAAGAGGTTTTCCCTTTACTATTTTGTTATACATCATCGGTTCTTTTTTCGGTAAATCAGCACGGCTGTTACCACTGCTACAAGTAAGAACATCGTCGTGAATCCAGGTATGTCTTGGATGCCTCCGCCATTGCCGTCTTCTTCTTCAACTGTGCCACTTCCATCACAGTGTGGACACATCACATCTCTTGTGGGTGGATTTACATCATATTCATACCAATAATCGTCTGCACGCTCCACGTCGATTGTCACTGATAGCTTTACTATTGAATTACCAGGAATGATATCTTGTGTAGAACCCATGTACGTATTCCCTTCATCATCGTTTACAGTTACATCGATTCCATATATTCCTTGTTCCTCCTCATAATTTCTGATACTAACGCTTACTTCGATTCTTTTAGAAATGATACCACGTACAACCCCTTCATCATCTAATACCGTATAGCTATATTCCTCTTCAATAGTGCCACTTCCATTACAGTTTAGACACGTTTCTTCTGCCATAGTCTTTTCAGCGGAAACTACTGGGATGGCTAGAGAAAAAATGACTAGCAGAGCTATTCCCATGGGTAGAAGTTTTTTCATATCTGTTTCACCATTTTCCGAATATTATGTTAGAAGAAAGTATTAAATCTTCGGGTATTATACTATATTTTAATATTTTAGACCCTCGCAGTTACCAGGTCCTTCAATTTTAGAATAGCAAGATGGGTTGATAGTCGATGGAAGGCAGCAAAGGATGAGGAAGTGTGTGAGGATTGTCCGGTAGAGGAATGATTAAAAGCTAATAAAAGCTAAAAACATCAGAATTATTTTCTTCAAACCCTGCCACTAAACTAACTTTCCCAATCAATCACCACCTACTAGATAAACTGATCTACAGAAAGAGACAAAAATATTATTAATCATACGAGACCTATTATCCTATCACAGGTGGGTTCGATCCGAAAGAAAGCGTGGTGGCCAAACATAAGAAAAGGCTTTCACGACATCAAAGATAGATCATCGGAACTCAAAGTGAGCTTGAAGATCACCGCTCTCCTGATAGCAGTATTGATGGTCAGCGGTTGCATAAGATGGCACACTCCTCAACCCTTTCTACGCCTAAACAACAGGGATGATTTAGACCATCAAGTTCACCTTCAGATATATGGCTCAGATAACGAGAGCGTTATCAACAAGACCTATTATATGGAAGCCAAGTCCGGAACCAGCTACGAGGATCGTCATCCTGCCGATGAGTACCGGGTGAATGTCACCCTTGGGATCGATGTAACGATCGAGGAAACAGTGAATATTCCTGATGAATATGCGACTATCCGCGTGTGGATCACCGATAATCAAAGTGTGAGGATCTTTACCGAAACGGTCTAAAAGAGGGTTAAAAAAGGAGGATGACTTCACTCAATTCCCAGGTCGTAAAACTTCCCTAGCCTTTTACTTTTCCTTCATACTTTTCCCTTTCAGTCCCATCAGAATGAAAAGGGGTATCATGGCTCCCAAGAGGATGGTGGAGTGAATGTGTGCTCCTTGTAGAAGGTAATATGCTGCGAATATTAGGAAAATGATCAGAAGGATGAATATGCTCGTGAGTTGGAGTACGTCTTTTTTGAGAGTCATGATATCCGTTCATATGCCCACTGAATTAATATATTTGTTTCTTGAACAGAGGATGCTACTAAAAGTTTGATATCCTAATTAAAGCAAAAATGTTTTATCAATGTCCATAGATATAGATACGTCCTATGAAGAAACATTCGATCTAGGAGGGTATTTAAATGACAAATGTAATCTACGCAGTCAAAACTCATGATCTTTCTTATGCTGACTTGACGATCAAAGAAGTGAAAATAGGTCGTACTTCAAACATAAATTCAACGATGTCCCAGTATAACAGAAGTCATAGGAATCCTGAGATTTTAGATATCTGGAAGCCAAATGAAGATTTAACATTGAGTACTTGCGAAAAAGGAGTTTTAGATCTAGCAGAAGAATATGCCCATGAGAGGGATGGAGAGACTTTTAGATTTTTACAAGACGGATATGAAGAATTTGCTGATAATATATCTTCTCTTCTAGAATCTACTACTATAGAAGAACTAAAAGAGGATAAAAAAGAGCCCAAAGAAGAAAAAGATAAAGAAACTAAAAAAGAAGATTATACCGGCGAAAAACCCGAATATTTTGTTTTAGACGAAGATTATAATGGAGTTAAAAATTGGAGAGATCTGTTAGGAAAAGTTGCTAAAAAGATATATGAAGAAAAAGAGGATTTTGAAAAAGTCCTAGAGATAAAGGGAAGAACGCGAGATTATTTTTCTAAAAACGATTCTGATAAACTGGTAGACGCGGAGAGAATACCCGATACTTCATATTATCATGAGGGAAATTTAAGCGCTAATCAAATAATGAATATCGTTAAGAGATTATTGAATGAATTTGATTACGACTATGAATCTGAGTTTAAGATTGGGTTGATATAGGCTTTCTTTCTTGGTGGCCCTTTCCGACTCAACATCACATGTAGAGAGTGTCGCTTGAGAAAGGTTTAACGTGTCAAGGTGAGATGTATGGAATTAAGTATAAATTGGGAGTAGTTATTTGTTGATGATGTTTTTGATTGAATATCGGACTATAAAAAAATTTGAATAATCGATCACTAATGCTTGATTTTATAAATAATTCGTCCCATTAAGACTAAATATGTTTTACCTAATGATGGCTTAATAAAATCTCTCCCTTGAGAAATTAGAGTTAATTGGGATGAAAAAACGATTGGTGCATCAAAATGAATAAACATGGCGAGAAAGTTAATTTTATTTGGAGCATAGCTGATTTGTTGAGGGGTGACTATAAACAATCTGAATATGGTAGGGTCGTATTACCCTTTACGGTTTTACGTAGGTTGGACTGTGTTTTAAAGGATACAAAAGAGAACGTGCTAGCTAAGAAAGAAGAATTAGAAGATATGAATATACAGAATTTGGACCCAATACTAAATAGGACAGCTGGATATAACTTTCACAATCACAGTAGGTATGATTTTAAAAAACTACTAGATGATCCCAATAACATAAAAGACAATTTGATACATTATATAAATGGATTTTCTAAAAACGCTAGGGAAATAATAGAATACTTCAATTTTGAAGTCCATATCGAACGTCTTGCTGAAGCTGATTTGTTATATCTAATAGTGCAGAGATTTAGTGAAGTGGATATACATCCAGATAACGTTAGTAATAAACAGATGGGTGATATTTTTGAAGAACTGATCCGTAAATTCTCAGAACAATCTAATGAAACTGCAGGAGAACATTTTACTCCCCGCGAAGTTATTAAATTGATGGTTTCTATATTATTTGAAGAAGATGACGATGTTTTACAAAAAGAAGCACCTATCAGAACAATATATGACCCTGCATGTGGTACTGGTGGAATGTTGACTATAGCTGAAAATTATCTAAAGAACTTGAATAGGAATGCAACATTGAAGATGTTTGGTCAGGAGTTGAATCCAGAATCTTATGCGATCTGTAAAGCAGATATGTTGATCAAGGGTGAAAATGTAAAGAATATTAAATACGGGAACAGTTTTACCAATGACCAATTAAAAAGAAAAACTTTTGATTATATGCTTTCAAATCCACCTTTTGGGGTTGACTGGAAAAAGGTTAAAGATACAATCAAAAAAGAGGCTGATGAGTTAGGCCATGATGGACGATTTGGTGCTGGGACTCCCAGAGTAAGTGATGGTCAGTTGCTTTTTTTACAGCACATGATATCTAAGATGAAGTCGAATGGGACCGGCAGCAGGATAGCTATCGTATTTAACGGTTCACCTTTATTTACCGGAGGAGCGGGCTCAGGAGAGAGTGAAATCAGGAGATGGATAATAGAGAACGATTGGCTTGAAGCGATAATTGGACTTCCTGAAGAGTTATTCTACAATACAGGGATATCTACCTATATTTGGGTAGTTAGCAATCGTAAAAATAAAGATAGGGAAGGAAAAGTACAATTGATCAATGTTGAAGACTTTTACAAGAAGATGCGTAAAAGCAAAGGTAAAAAAAGGAATTACATCAGTGAAAATCAGATTAAAGAGATAGCTAAGATATATGGAGATTTTGAAGAGAACGAATACTGTCAGATATTCGATAATGAAGAGTTTGGTTATCAGAGGATCTGTGTAGAGCAGCCAATCAGGCGGTGTTACCAAGTAAACGAAGAAAGGATAGAAGATTTTAAAGAAACAGAAGGTTTTGAAAGGATCGGAGAAAGGAAAAATGGTGAAGATATCCAACAACAGATACTTGAAGGTCTAAAGGAAGATTTTGATTTTGATAAGGTTTACACGGACCATGGCAACTTCATGGAGGATATTAAAGAAGTTTTCTCAGATGTGGATATTAGTTTGTATGTGTATATCAAAAAGGCCTTAGCGAATGCTTTTGGTTGGGAAGATGATGATGCTGAACCAGCCAAAGATAAGAAGGGTGATATGATACCAGATTCAGATCTGAGAGAATATGAGAATGTACCTTTGAAAGAAGATGTTGATGAATATTTTGAGAGAGAAGTAAAACCCCATTTAGAAGATGCGTGGATTGATCACTCTAAAACTAAGATTGGATACGAGATACCATTTACTAGGTATTTCTACGAATATGAAGAATTGAGATCTCTTGAAGAGATAGATAAAGATATAAAAAAGGTTGAAGAAGATATATTGGACTTGCTCGGCGAGGTGACAGGTTGATGAAGTATCTAAGTTATCCTGAAATGAAGGAAACAGAAGTAGATTGGGAGGATAAAATTCCTAAGCATTGGAAGATAGTAAAATTAAGATATATTTTAAATATAATTCAAACAGGTACGACACCTTCTACTAAAAATGAAGATTATTTTTATGGGGAAATAGATTGGTTCACACCAGAAGATTTTAATGACAATTATATTCTAAAAGAATCTAATAGAAAACTATCCAAGTATGCAATAAGTGAAGGAGAAGCTAAAACATTTCCACCTAATACAGTTTTATTAGTTGGTATAGGTGCTACAATAGGTAAGATTGGCATTATTAAAAAAACAGCTTCTTTTAATCAACAGATTACTGGTTTATTTACAGACAAAAGTAAAATTTTGCCTAAATATATTTTATATTGGTTTTTATCAAAAAAAGGGTTAATTAAAGCCTACGCAAACTTTACGACATTACCGATTATAAATAATGATGAACTAAAAAGTATAAAATGTATAAAACCACCCATCGAAGAACAAAAGGAAATAGTAAGGTTTTTAGACCAAGAAACAAAAAAAATAGATCAACTCATAGAAAAGAAAGAAAAACTAATCGAATTACTTGAAGAAAAAAGGCAGGCCATTATTAGTAAATCGGTGACAAAAGGTCTTGATCCTGATGTGCCCATGAAAGATTCCGGTATCGATTGGTTAAGGGAGATTCCAGAACATTGGGAGGTTATGAGGTTGAAGTATTTGGTATTGTTAAATCCTTCAAAAAACGAGATAGACGAGATAGACAAAAAACAAAACGTAACCTTTTTACCAATGGAAAAAATAAATACTGATGGTACAATTGAAAATAATAATGTAAAGGAATTTAATAGCGTTGAGAATGGCTTTACTTATTTTCGTGATGGGGATATCATACTTGCTAAAATCACACCTTGCTTTGAAAATGGAAAAATGGCATTAGTAACAAATTTAAAAAATGGTATTGGTTTTGGCACGACTGAGTTACATGTTTTACGAACTAAAAAAAATATAGAATCAAAATTCGTTTACTATGTATTAAGAGGAAATGGATTTAAAAAAATTGGTGAAACAGAAATGACTGGCGCTGCTGGTCAGAAGAGGGTATCTAAAGAATTCATCGAGAATTACTCTCAAGGTATTCCTCCCCTACAAGAGCAAAAATCAATAGTTTCTTTCCTCGATCAAGAAATAGATAAAATAGATAATCTTAAAAATAAAATTCAAGAACAGATTTCCAATCTTAAAGAATATCGTAAGGCGTTGATAACCAACGCAGTGACGGGTAAGATAGATGTTAGAGATATGGTTGAAGAAGAGGGGTTGAATGATAATGCCAGTTGATACTAAAGAGATAGGATTTGAAGAATCGATCGAATATCATTTATTACAGAATGGTTATACGAAGGGAGAATCTAGTGATTTCGATAAAGAGTGGGGTATTGATACCAAAACTTTGTTTGAATTCATCCAGGATACTCAGCCGGAGTCATGGGAAAAACTAGGAAATATTCATGGTGATAATGTAGAAACCAAGTTTTTAAATCGTCTAGACAGGGTGATCAGTAAAAGGGGTCTTGTGGATGTACTTCGAACCGGAGTGAAAGACAGAGGCGTACATATTGATTTAGTGTACTTTTCTCCAGCGAATGGATTGAATCCAGAGATAGAAGAAAAATATAAAAAGAACAGGCTGAAAGTGAACAGGCAACTCCACTACAGTCAAAAAAATAAAAACTCTTTAGATATGGTTTTAACAGTAAACGGTTTTCCACTGATCACTGCAGAACTTAAAAACCCTCTAACAGGACAAACGGTTGATGATGCAAAACAACAGTATAAGCGAGATAGGGACCCTAATGAATTGATATTTCAATTTAATAAAAGATCTTTAGTTCATTTTGCTGTAGACCCTGACAAAGTGTACATGACCACACGATTGAACGGTGACGATACCTATTTTCTGCCGTTCAATAAAGGACATGAAAAAGGAAAAGGAAACCCACCTAATCCTGATGGTTACAAAACAGAATACCTTTGGGAAGAGGTATGGGAGAGAGACAGCATTTTAGATATCATGGGACGATTCATGTATATTAAGAAGGAAACTGAGATAAAAGGTGATGAAGAGGTAACTAAAAGGATTATGATCTTTCCACGTTATCATCAGTTAGATGCCGTCAGGAAAATAGTAAGTGATGTTGAAAAGAAAGGCGTTGGTGAGAATTATTTAGTTCAACATTCTACAGGTAGTGGAAAAAGTATTACAATATCATGGTTAGCTCACCATTTTTCAAGTTTACACGACGATAATGATGAAGTTATATTTGATTCTATAGTTGTTGTAACCGATTTAAGAGTTCTTGATCAACAGCTACAGGATACTATTTATCAATTTGATCATAAAACAGGCGTTGTAAAGAAGATCGAAGAAGATTCAGAACAATTGGCTAGATCATTAAAAGCAGGATCTAAAATAATAATCACGACAATACACAAGTTTTCTTATATCCTAGATAAGATTAGTGAAATACCAGAAAGAGATTACGCAGTAATAGTTGATGAGGGACACCGCTCCCAAGGCGGAGAGTTATCAAAATCATTAAATAAAGTTCTAGGCGAAGAAACAATCGAAGACACAGACCATGAAATAGAGGATTACCAGGATGAATTGGTAAAAGATATGGATGCAATGGGGCCCAAGGATAATTTGAGTTTCTTTGCCTTTACTGCTACACCTAAAGCAAAGACTCTTGAGAAATTTGGGACTGAAGATGAAAATGGAATACCTCAACCGTTCCATCTTTATTCTATGCGTCAGGCTATAGAAGAGGGTTTCATACTTGATGTTTTAAAGAATTATACAACCTATAAAACCTATTATAATGTAGCCAAAAAAATCGAAGATGATCCAGATATACAAAAGAGAAAGGGAACGAAAGCTATAGCTCAATTTGTTGAATTGCACCCACATAACATTGCTCAGAAAACCAAAATCATGATAGAACACTTCAGGAGAATAACTAAAAATAAAATAAATGGTAAAGCAAAGGCTATGTTAGTTACATCTTCAAGGAAAAGTGCTGTAAAATATAAAAAGTCATTTGACAAGTATATAAAAGAAAATAATTACACGGATCTTAGAACCTTGGTAGCTTTCTCGGGAACGGTAACTTTTGAAGATACTGATGAAGAGTATACCGAGAGAGGGATGAATCAATTTTCTGAAGATGAATTACCTCGAAAATTTAAAACAGATCAGTATCAGGTCTTAATAGTGGCTGATAAATACCAAACTGGATTTGATGAACCTTTGTTACATACTATGTTTGTGGATAAAAAACTTTCAGGTCTGAAAGCTGTCCAGACTTTATCCCGATTAAACAGGACATGTACAGGTAAACATGATACTTTTGTACTTGATTTTGTTAATGAAGCTTCGGACATACAAAAAGCTTTCAAACCCTATTATGAACAAACTATGATTGAAGAAACCACGGACCCAAATCTACTTTATGATTTGAAATACAAATTAGATGATTACCAGATTTACTGGCAGTCGGAAGTAGATCAGTTCAATAAAGTTTTCTTTAAACCCAAAAAGAAACAAAGTGCAGAGGATCAAGGTCTGTTAAATTCTTATATTGACTCAGCTGTGAAACGGTTTTTAGATACACCTGAAGAGGAGCAAGATGAATTTAAAAGTACCTTGTCTACTTTTGTTCGCCAGTATTCATTTATTACGCAGATAAACCGTATGGCAGATACAGAATTACATAAATTATACAATTACGGGAAATTTCTACTTAAAAAATTACCTAAACAAAGGAATGCTGGCACCTTAGATTTAGATAATGAGGTTACTTTGGAATATTATAGAATAGAGCAGACACAAAGTGGAGATTTTTCAATTGATGATGAAGAAGGTGAACCGGTATCTGGTCCAATTCATGCAGGAACTGGAGTAAAAAAAGAGGAGAAAGAAGAATCTTTATCTGAAATCATTAGGATCTTCAATGAACATTTTGGTACTGATTTTACAGAGTCAGATAAACTATTTGTAGATCAAATTGAACAGGATATGATGGCTGATGAAACATTAAGGATACAAGCTAAAAATAATAGTAAAGAAAATTTCCGTTATGAATTTAAAGATGCTTTTGAAGATAAAGCATATAAAAGAATGGATCAAAATCAAGAGATTTTTATTAAGATGATGAATAATGATGATTTCCAGAAAGCAATCGTTAATTATCTTTTAGAAAAGGTCTATAAAGGTTTTCAGGAGGAATAAAAGGATAAGTGATCCGACAACTACCACAAAAATCAGATTTATCTATAAATAAAAAATTCACTAGTTTCTTCAACTTTTTAATCCGTCTTAATTTCTCATCCGATAATTTAACAGTTCCCTTCCTTTTTGCATCCCATAATAGAATATTTCGTTTTCACCTTATTTTGCAGAAAGTTTTGCAAAATTCCTGTAATAGTTACAAGATTTATAAATATCATATATAAAGGTTACATTTGATGGAGTGAGAATTGATCAGATGTTTGATTACGGGGAAGATATAGAATACAAGATCAATATGATAACATTAAAACCTCAGATGATGAGGAGATACTGGATTTAAATCTCTCTTCAGGATCCGATAAAAGCTATCGGAAGGAATTAGATGAGATAAAGGAGGAGTGGAACAATTACCGGAGAGCGCTAAGAGGAGCGGAGATAGAAGCTTTCGACCAGCTCATCAAACACGCCAATACCCATCAAACAGCGAGAGAGGAACAGGATCACTACAAGGCAATGGAAACCTTTTTCCTCTCGATCCTCTTGGAGCAACAGATGGAGATTATGAGGCTGAAAAGGAAGCTTGAAGGGCAGGTAGAAGTCGATGAAGAATACTAAAAATCAGAATCCTAGGGGTATTAAAAGAAAAAGTGAAAGTGGGCGATGATTGATTAGCTTCTTCAAAATTTTTGATTTTTTATTCGTCTGAATCCTCTCTTAGTCGCTCCCCACATTGATAGCAGAAATTTGCTACTTTCTGGTTGCGAGCTGTGCAGTTAGGGCAAATTACTTTTTTTTCATCTTCAGGCCCTAAATATAGTTCATTCGCTTTCATAATATATTCGGCTATTTTTTTCCCTTTTTCAGTCAAAGAATATATCTTTTTCCGGCCACTTCCCTTTTCAACTTGTATTATTCCTCGTTCAGAGAGAAAATCTACTTTACTTGTATATTCTGATACTACATGTTTCTTAATGCCGGTTGCTGTAGTTTTATCAACACGATGGAGAAATATTACAATCTTATTCAATTTCGAACGAGTGACTGGTAATGGATCCTCGAACATAGTCTCAGGTTGTTCTCGTATGTCTATTACTTCTTCTTCCATCATTTCAAAGAAGTAATTTACTGTATTTATGGTTTTACTGCTTCTTTCAGTAAAAAAAACCAAATATTTAAATACTTTTGCCTATATTACGGATATAAGCATAAGTGAGATGATGAACAGTGAAGGAAAAATAAATGGTAAGCAAAATAATGGATTAGAGGATTTTTCAATTCGTTTACAAATCTCCAATCACACTAAACTTCTAACAAACTTTAATTTACCCAAATATCTTATGCTTGATAAAGAAAAAATAATTAGGATGGATGTGAGATAAATGGAAAACGTAAGAGAAATAAATGACGATGAAAGAAAAGATCTGCTTGAATACTATACAGAAGAATTAGGCCGCAACAAGGAAGGGACCGAAGCTTTACTAGACTCATATATCTTTGTGACTATCGAAGGTTACATGTCAGACTGCCCAGGATATACGGGTAAAGTGATATTTGCATTATATGGACAACCACATTTACACGAGGTATTCATATACGAAGACGAGAAACTTAAAAGACAGAAGAGCGAACGTGAGTTAATTCTAGAGGGAAAATTGGAAGAATAAGTAAAAATAATTTCAAATCTCTTTATTCTTACTTAATATGATAAAAAATATATCGCACTCTCACTAATAAGATAAGGTGGATTAAATGTGTAGGATAGGAAAACCAGAAGAAGAAACGAAGTTTGATGCATTATACATTACTGCGGGCCTCAGCGTAAAAGAAATACTCATAGAAATCGAAGAAGATAGATTATCCATTGAAGAGGTACCTGAATTTTTTAAAGAAGATTTAGTTGAGGAGATTGAGAAAGAAAATCTAAATAAAAATGATATACCTAGTGGACTAAAAGAGAAGTTTGATCTATAATTTCAAGTTTATAATCAGAAACCATGGATGTAGAATATTGTAAAAAAAAGGAAAGTTCAATAATTAATTATCATTGTCCTAATACTTTCTCTATTACATATCTACATGGCCGAAAAAAGCTCGAATTCTTAGAGAATTCACCTCAGATTAGAGACCTTCGAATTTTCTAAAAATCACTAAAAAGTTGACAGACTCGAAATGTTGCTCTGGTTCGAGATATTTTCATCAACTTACTTCACCATATCTTAAAAGAAATAAACATGAATAAGAGCGAGATCTATTTAGTCGAGATCTTAACCCCTCTCTTCGTTAATCTATTGTAGACGGTTGAGTATACCACGCCGTACTTCTCCGCTATTTCGTTCAGGCTAAAACCTTCCTCGTACAGTTCAACCCACTCATCAACCACGCTTTCAGAGATCCTCTTCCCGGGACCTCCAGTATCTACGTTCCGCTCGATCAATTTTCTAGAGACCGTGCTGTTACAGACGCCGTATTTTTCTGCTATCTCCTTTTGGGTCAAGCCGCCTTCGTAAAGTTTGACCCACTCGTCCACCGTCTTTTTCGCTGTCCTTGAGGTGCCCCCTGTTTTAACTCCTCTCTCCTTCAATCTCTGAGAGACCAGGCATTGAGATACGTCGTATTTTTCCGCTATCTGATTCTGCGTTAGGCCGTCTTCGTAAAGCTCGACCCACTCGTCTATGGTCTCCTGCGGTATCCCCTTGGGACCTTTGCCTGCATCTTTAAGA
>Ga0207421_10006711_pt1 | contig 12471 bp, 14 predicted proteins | sample SodLakKL_010_SED_4_FD_187542 | JGI IMG/M metagenome (GOLD analysis project Ga0207421, IMG submission 187542) | Alkaline sediment microbial communities from Lake Tanatar, Kulunda Steppe, Russia - 8KL_010_SED (SPAdes) (version 2) | ecosystem: Environmental > Aquatic > Non-marine Saline and... | reverse complement strand
AGGTACACCAAGTATCTCTCGGGCCAAACTGTCCAAATCTTCTTTTTCTTGTCTGGAAAGATGATGGGAGATCTTATTTCCTGTTTTCTCTGCTATAGACTCGGCATTTCTTCTGGACGAAGCAAATATCAACGCCTGTTTTTCCATTCCAACCGTATGGTCCGATAGGACATGCTCCCCCCTTCCATTTTTATTCAGTTCCAAGTCTTCCTGGTTGTAGAACCTTACATTACTTCCATCGTAGACTCCTTCATAAAGGTCCACAGGTCTATAATCGGACTTCACCAACTCTGCGTCCAGCCATCCGGCAAGTTCATCTGCATTGGATATGGTTGCAGAAAGCCCTAGTATTTGTGCATCCGTAAGCTGTCTGAGTCTGGTCAAGGTTACCTCAAGGGTCGGGCCTCTGGATCCATCGTTCAGGAGATGTATTTCATCTGAAACAACAAGACCTATATCCTCTGCCCAGGATGGACTGTGCCTCAATATCGAATCCATCTTCTCAGAGGTCGTTATAATTAAATCGTACTTGCCAAGGCCTGAAGCAGAAGAGTCGTAGTCACCTACAGAAACCGCTACATCTATTCCAAGATCTTCGTATTTTTTGAAATCATTGTATTTTTCCTGGGCAAGTGCACGGAGAGGAACTATATATACACATTTCTTATCCTCATCCAGTATCTTTTTCAGAAATGCAAACTCGGCTACAGCAGTCTTACCGGAGGCCGTAGGTGATGCAACCACCATGGATTTTCCCTGGAGGACACCCATATCCACTGACTTCTCCTGAGGAGGATTGAGTTCCTCTATACCCCTTTCAATGAACCTGGTCTTACTCTTCTCTGGAATATCCATGTTCTTGATCAACATGACTACATGATTAGAAATAGATTCTTTTAAATCTCTTCAAAGATCGTTCTTTTCTCTGTCTATACCTTCCCTGTAAACCATGGCTGCATCCTCTATGAAGTAGGGGTTCACATCGTAGTTATTTTCAAGTTCATCAAGACTGTCCTTCCACTCTTCTGTTCCTGGATCACTTTTTTTCAATGATTCAATTGTATCGACCATACCATTGTATTCTTCTTCTGACATCTGCTCATATTCCACAGGATTATATTCATCGGAGCTTTCATCACAGTATCCATAATCTTCGTCCCGAGAAAGGAATTCATCTACATATCCACCAAGATCAGAGATGTATTCTTTCAACCAGGTGCCTTTAGTATAACCCATAACTGCGGCTGCTCCAATGAGTGTAATGGGTATCGAGGCTTGATATGGAAGAGTCTCGGACAACATTTCAAAGTCTCCCTGTGTAAAGTTGACATAATCCCCGAGACAGTAAAGTGCCGAAGAAAGAGCACTCGTTATAGATATGCCCTCAAGAAACCTTCTCGTCCTTTTGTTTTCGATCTTCTGTGAATAGTATGCCGTTAAACCAGAAAGCGCCAGGACCGACATGGGTCCAGATGCTGAGACAATTCCTTCGCCGAGTTCGGTAAGTTCCTTTCCAGAACTGGTTACATAGAAGGCCATTTCAGAAATACTACCATCTAGATCTATGCCCACCCGGGGATCCTCTCCAAGCATCTTCAAGGCAAGATAGTGGCCTGCCTCCTCGACACCAACACTGTAAAGAGGACTGGCAAAGCTACCTGCAAGAACACCCTTGGCATCCTTCCTAGAAAACTTTTCTGACATATACCAGGAAACTTATATGCTAAAACTTATTTACCTTTGCCTTCACGAAAAAGATTATTCTTTGACATCATAAAATATTTTATTAAGCAACTACACATTAGAGACATGGATGGAAATTTTATAGTCATAGAAGGCATCGACGGCTCTGGAACTACAACCCAGACCAGGCTTCTCTGTAAATGGCTTGAGAAACAGAACAAAGAATTTATAAGAACACAGGAACCTGTAAAGGAAGATCTCCACATAGGAAAAGTGATAAAGGAACATCTTCTTCAGGACAACGACAACCACTCACCTGAATCAATAGCCCTTGCATTTGCTGCAGACCGTCTTGTACACCTAGAAGACAGAATAGTTCCAGCACTCGAAGAGGGAAAAATCGTAGTTTCCGACCGATACTACCATTCCTCAATGGTCTATCAGCCTGAACACGGGGCCGATCTCAAATGGGTAAGGGAGATAAACAAATATGCAAGAAAGCCTGATGCAACGATAATTGTAGATGTACCAGCAGAAGAATCTGTAAAAAGACAACAGGAGAGGGATGGCGGAAAGAGCTCCATCATATTTGAAAACCCGGAGTTCCAGAGCAAGATACGGCAAAGATACATAGATCTAGAGGAAATCCTGGATGAAAATATATACATCGTAGACGGAACCAGAAGTATAGAAGAGGTACACGAAGACATAGTAAAAATAGTTAAAGAAGTGGAACAGTAGGCTCAGAAATCATCGGTCTTCTCGATAAACTTGGCTGGTATCTCGCCCGAAAGATATATGTTGTCTGTTGCCTTGTAGAACTTAATTCCTTCCTCTCTTGCCTTCCCGGCATCTATCCTGAGAACCGTAGGATCCTCTGTCCTCCTCTTGCCTATCTCTCTGGCCTGATCCTCTGTTGAAGAAAGATGTACCATGTTTCTATCTCTGCACTGCAGTCCATTGATAAGTATCTTATATGCAACCTTGCTTGTTGTTCCTCTGAAAAGTTCATCTGCCTCCTCGTCCTCTGGTAGGTCAAGATCTATATCTATAGAATGACCATAGGCTGCCCTTACCCCATCGCCGTCTATAGTATATCTTTTGCTCTCCTCTATCATTTCAACAAGAGAATCTCTATCTACATCAAAACGTTCACTTAGCTTCTCAACAAGGTCTTCTATATCGACGAAACCCCTTTCGTCCATTTCAAGATCTTCGGGATCGTGTCTCAACCAATACGACATCTGCTTGCTTATTCCAACTTCGTCCATATTATCAATCCAATTTCACAGTCTTCCACACTACTCTACCTTCCTCCACCGCTTTTTTTATTTTTCTCTGTATTGAACTCAGATTGCTTTTCCCAGTCTTTACATCTGCAAGCACTACTTTTATATCTTCCGCTTCTTCACCCATACCATCAAATACAACATAGTCAACTGGAGAACCGAGGAACCTTGCATCGGATGCGTTGTAGTCAAAGTCGTCCATAAAGGGTGCTATGTGTTCGGATATCTTACCTTTGATCACCGACCTACTCTTGTCAAGGGCGTTCTTTCTTATGCTCTCCTTCATTTCCCCGATCCTCTTTTCTACCTCGAAGTCAATCTTCTTTTTGAGATACAGAATATAAACAACAAGGGCAAAAATAACAAAAAGAAGTATCCAGTAGATAACATCACCCAACAAGTATCCCACCACCGGGAGGTATCAGTGGTTTTATGTTTTCCTTACGTATCTTTTTTACAAACTTTTTGTCCTCTGGAGCCGCCTTTTCAGCAAGCTTCCTTATAACCTGCCTGGCAAGAGTACTCTTCTCTGTGTTTCCTGGATTAAGGGACACAAAGTAGTCTGCCTTGTTTCTTACAGACTGTGTCGAACCGTTGAAAACCCTTATCTCATTATTTTCCCTGTCGAGCTCGACTCCTATAGATATCTTAAGCTCCGTCTTCTTGAGATAATTCTTATCGCCTCTTATCATAAACGATCCCTTTCCTATGTGCTCACCGGATGGTGCATCCTTTGTAACCTGCTCGGGTCTCACCCAGTACACATCTACGCTGCCTATACCCTTCGACCATGCCTTTGAAAAGGAAGCACAGAACTCTGAGGCCTCCCTTATTGCAAGGGGTGTAACATCTCTATCACCTGTTTTTATTACAGCGAAAGGCGAACCACGGACCTCGGCATGTAAAATAACATCGTCATCGTCTGTCTTTTTCTTGACCAGCTCTTCGTTCTGACTGGCACTTTTTCCAGCAACAACAAGGAAGCCCTCCGATGTCCTAAACCATCTATATTTCTTGTACCATCCCTTTTCCTTCTTCACCTTTATCTTTTCCTCTGGCTTTGATCTATTCTTATCACCATCGGCGTACTCATCCTTGTCCCTTTTCTTTATGGATCTCTCCTTCTGAATTATCTCCTTCTTCTTTTCCTTTATCTTCTCGATCTTATCCCTCGCCTTTTTCTTTGTTTCGTAAAAGGACTCTGCATTTTCCTCGACGGACTTCCGGAAGTCAAGTTCTATCTCACTGTCCTCTACTTCTAAAACCACCACACCTTCGTTTTCCTTCAGCTCCTTAATTGCCCTTGCCTGCGGAGTTTCCTCATCCTTTATCCTTCTCTTGACCTCACTCCAGGATATATCAGAGTTCATTGCCTTCTGTATGCCGCTTAAGATATCATCCACAAGACTGTAGTTTTCATATATGATGTTGGCCTTTTTCTCGGACTCCTCTTTTTTCTCGCTCATCCTTTCCTCGACCTCCTCCTGCTCCTTCTTTATCCTCTGGACCTTCGATAGCTTTTCATCCTTTCTTTTTTCTGCTTCCTTTTCGACATCCTCCTTTTCCTTCTCAGAGAAAAAGTCATCGAGTGCCCTGTTGAAGGTTTCATATCTCTTGAAGTCCGTGTCTCTGAATCTTTCCATGGGAAATGGAACCGCAGCCAAGTTTTCACCTCCCTTCTGAACTATCCCCGGATCGATCTCATTTTTAAACAGTGACTGTATGCTTCTCCTAAGTCTGTTTATCTGTGCGCCATCGAGTTCCTCGCCTAAAAGGGACTTGTCGACACCGGCCTTCAAACAGGCCTCTTCGGCCCACCTACCACCGAGATTTAGATCACGTGCCATTTTTCTGACTATCTCCCTGTCTGTATCCATAAACCTCCCAAACTCGCGGCTTCCTATCTTCCTGGGATCCTTACCTGAAGGTGGATATTTGTATATCTCACCGGCAGCAACCTTTCTTTCACTCCACTTCTGAACCTCAAGGGGCTGTATTATCTTACCATCGCGGTTTACAAGAACAAAGTTACCCTTTCCGAAAAGTTCACAGATAAGAACCGAGTCCTCCGTGTGTATTTCAACTATCCGATCGAACTTGTACTGTTTTACTTCCCTTATGGTCTCATTGCGGAGATGTTTTCTAAGAAACATACAGAAATTAGGTGGCTTCATGGGACCCTTTCTGCTGTACCTTGAAATGTATATCTTACCTGGTTCCAATATAAGGTCGTAGTTGTCTCCCTTTGTGTATATCTGTATCCTAAGTCTTTTGTCCCGTTGATATATCTTCTGTATCCTCCCGCCCTGAAGACTCTTCAGTTCTTCTACGGCATAGTAGACATCAAGGGAGTTCATATCTTCCATAACCAACCCTATCAATTCTTTCAGAGTCAGGGTTAAAAAGTTTGCCAGAAAACAAAACTAGCCGTCTTCCATCAACCTGTCAAATATATTCCCACCGAGTGTTTCCTCCAGCTTCTCCTCCAGATCCTGTCTCTCCTCTATACCAAAGTAGCTCTTGAAGTTGTTTGTAATTTCGAGTTTTTTTGTCCTCTTGTGTTTTTCTGTTCTTATGAGCTCTCTCTTTTCAAGGTCCTTTATGTAGGAGTAAGCCCTGTTTCCAATTATCTTTGCTATATCCGACTGTCTTATGGGTCCCTTAAATGCAACAAGTGCAAGGACCTTGAGCTGACCTCTGGATAGGTCAGAATAGGGTGTCAGATGGGAAACCTCCTCCAGATATTCGGGCTTAACCCTCAGTTCGTAACCTTCCGTTGTTTCACAGAGCTCTATACCGTGGCTGCCGTCTGAGAACTTCTTTCTTATACTCTCCAGGGATTTTTTGACCTCTTCCCTTTCTGCGTTCGTTAGACCCTTAAGTCTGCGGACAGACAGAGGACTAGAGGATATGAAAAGTGCTGATTCAATCAGTGGTTCTGTTTTATCAGCCATCGATATCACCCATCTTTACAAGTATATCGTCAAAACATTCCTCCTGCTCGGCCACAATACGTCCATCCTGGTTCAGGCTAAGCAACGGAGAAAAGTTTTTTATTATTTCAACGCGGTTCCATTCTGGTAAAAGATCGGAAAAGGTCGTTTTACCTTCCTTCATATTTTCAAGTATCCCATCGACTCTTCTGTATAGTCTCTCTATTCTCTCTTCTATATCCTCTGTCTGACCATCTATAGGCATGGCCTCCCTTACCCTTCTTTCCTTTCTGCTTTTTCTCTTCTCCCTCCTTTCCTGTGTCTCAAAGGCCTTTCTGAAGGCCTCGATAAGCTCCTCGGCAGTCGCCTTTCTGACGGGCTTTCTTTTCTTTGGTGCATCTAGTTGGGGTATATCAGATACGTCTATATCCAGTTCCTGTATATCTACTTCATTCGGCTTCTTCTGGTCTCTCTCCTCCCACATAAGAAGCTCAACCTTTATGCGAAGAAGTATGGCCATTATTATTACAATTCTTGCAGGAACAGTAAAATTAAACTTCTGCCACTTGGAAACAAACTTAGAAAAAGCATTTGAAAGTTCTATAAGATCTATATCCCATGGATCTATACCCTCCTCTGATATTATCCAGTCCAGGGTCTCCTCCCAGTTAGGCTCTGTGCTTGCAAAGTCCAGAATCTCCTGTTCCTTCATACTACCATTAAGAATAACCCTTCCACGACTTAAATGTTTACAGAACAAAAAGAGAAAGATTATTTGATGTGATTGTTGAACCGCATGTCCTTTTTACCGCACTTCCTACACACTATGTCTATTCTATTAAATCCTCTAGGTGACTCTCTGATGTTCACGGTCTCATACTGATGTTCTCGGCATTCATCTCCATCCGCATACTTCTTTTTCAATATCGGTAGACCGTACTCATTGACCCTTTGTTCTAATTCATCCTCTTTCATATGCTTCACCGGTAGTATTTGTAACAAAAAATATTTATACAGATAGCTCAATCATCGGGCATCTCAAGTGCCATTACCTCTGAGGCACCTTGGGTCATCGAAACCCCGTATACGTAGTCAGCAAGCTGCAAGGTCTGGTCGTTGTGTGTAATCACAATAAACTGTGCATCGTCGGAATGTTTATCTATCATCTGTGCAACCTTCTTTGAGTTCTTCTGGTCCAGGGCCGCATCTATCTCATCCAGTATGTAGAAGGGTGCAGGGTCGTAAAGCTGAACGGCAAATAAAAAGGCTATTGCTGTGAGAGATTTTTCACCACCTGACATGGAATCCAGCGAAAGTTTGCTTCCACCGGAGGTCTCGGCCTCTATCAATAACCCGGACTTTATATCTTCATCGTCCTCGAGCTTTATCCTAGCCTCGTTTCCCTGGAGCTCGTTGAAAAGTTCCTGGAAGTGTTCGTTTATCTCCTTGAAGGCCTCCATAAATGTATTTCTTCTTCTCTGTTCTATAGAATCTATTGTATCCTCTATAGCCTCCTTCTCCTCCTGTATCTTATCTATCCTCTCCTTTAGATCCTCGTAGACCTGCTTGGATGACTTATACTCCTCCTTTGCCTTGAAATTCACAGGCCCTATTTCTTCGAGGTCCCTTGTTAGATCCTTTTTCTCCTCTTTGAGAACCTTAACGGACTCGTCCTCTATATCAATATCATCTGTATCATCGTACTTCTCCAGTTCCATCTCGGCACTGTCGAACTTTGTATCTATCTTTGCTTTCTTGACCTTGAGCTGATTCACCTTCTCCTTCTTCTTGACCTTTTCTTCGTAGTACTTCTTTCTCTCGGATTTCAAACTGTCTATCTCTTCGTTTATCCTGTCCTCCTTCTTCTCAAGCTCGGTTAGTTCATCCTCTTCTGTCTCCTCTTCATCCCTTAACTTGTCCAGTTTGCGTGAATATTCTGCAATACCTTCCCTTATGTCCTCTATCTCGCTCTCCAGGATATTCTTTTCTTCCTTGAGTTCTTCTATCTCGGAGCTCTTACTGCTCTTGAAAGATCCGAAACCACTACTCGACTCGTAATGTCCTCCCTTCATGGCACCGGATTTGTAGACTATTTCACCGTCCAGGGTAACCATCCTGGCATCTCCTGCATACTTCTTTGCAACGTCCAGACTTTCGGCGACAAGTGTATCCTTGAAGACGTACTGGAAGGCAAGTTCATAGTCGGAGTCATAGTCTATAAGGTTTATAGCAAAATCTATAACACCGGGATTGTCCTTTATCTTTCTGGACTTTCTGCTTTTGTCCCACGGTCTCAGCTTACGCAGAGGTAGAAATGTCGCTCTTCCAACTGTGTTGCTTTTGAGGTACTCTATGCACTCCTGCGCAACGTCTGCATCTTCAACTACAACGGAGTTCATGTTGCCTCCTGCGGCCACAGCAAGTGCCTTCTGGAACTTCTTCTTTGTATTACCAAGAGACTGTACAACTCCATAAACACCGTCCTTGTCCAGTCGCAGTATTTCCTTTGCAGGACCCTTTCCGGAGATTCTCTGTTGCCTCTTTTCCATCTCCTTGAACTTCTCTATAGAGCTCTCCAGTCTCTCTATCTCGCTTCTCTTGTCTTCTATCTTGTCCTTTTTGCTCTCTATCTTGCTCTTTATAGACTCTATTTTTCTGACAAGCTCCTTGTCCTTTTTCTCTTGGCGCATCCTGCCCCTGATCTCTTTGAGCTCCTCCTCCTTTTCGTCCATCTTGTCCTCGAGTTCCTTCTGTTTTTTCTCTGCCTCCTCGAGTTTCTCCTCGATGCCTTCCATCTTTCCGTCTATCTCCTCCTTTTCCTGCCTATACTTCTCGTATTTCAGCTTGGCTATCTTCTTCCTTACATCGTCGAGCCTATCTTCTATTCTCTCACGTTTCTCCACCAGCTTCTTTTCCTTTTCCAGTTTGTTAAGGGCCTTCTTTTTCTCACCAAGGACAAGACGTGCCTCGTTGAGCTTTGATGCAACCTTTTCAAGCTCCTTTTCCGAATCCTCCTTCTTTCTATCAAACTCCTTTATACCCGAAGCCTCGTCTATTATCTCCCTCTTCTCCGTTGGGCTCATCTCTATAAAGTTGGTTATAGATCCCTGCATGATTATGTTATGCCCATCCGAGTGTATCTTTGAAGAAGAAAGTGTATTTATTATCCTTCTCCTGGTGACGGTCTCGCCGTTCATCCTGTATATGCTGTTACCTCTTTTGTTTATCTTCCGTGTGATCTTGACCTCGTCTTCATCAACAGGAATCTCTTCGTTTTCGTTGTCAAATACCAAGGAGACCTTGGCCTCCTCCCTTGCCTTTTTTCCATCGCTTCCTGAGAATATGAGCTCCTCAAGTTTACCTGCCCTTATCTGTTTTGTAGAAAGTGTACCAAGAACAAATGTTATAGCATCCACAACGTTGGACTTTCCGGAACCGTTGGGTCCACAGATACAGTTGAAACCAGAAGGGATTGGAATTTCTGTCTTTGTTGCAAAGCTCTTGAAGCCCTGCATCTCGAGTTTCTTTATCTTTACCATAGTAACACTTCAACAGTCTATAGTTGTCTGTCGTCCTTAAAATTTGTGATGGTGGTGCAGTAGAAACTAACCCTCCCATTCCACAAGGTTACCACCGACAAGAAACTTTCTTCCTCCTATGTGATGGAGAATCTCTGCCTCCTCTGCAAGAAATCTCCCATCCTTCCAGAACTCCCCGTCGACTTCGGCTGCAACTACCTCACCTACAACTATAAGGTGGTCTCCTGCTTCATGAACTGCATCCACAACACATTCGAGCCACACAACTGCCTCCTGTATCCTTGGTGGATCTACTTCACTTGATTTTTCAAGGGTGAGATCCGTCTCTTCAAGCTTATTCGGATTGTTTTTGAAGCTCTCCTTCCCAACGTACATCACGTCGTCGAGAAAGTGCTTTGTCAAGACATTCAGGGTAAACTCCTGGGATGACACAAGGTTACTATATGTATATCTCTCGGGCGATACCATCAGGGCAACCATAGGAGGATCAAAGGAAACAGGCGAAAGCCATGAAAAGGAGGCTGCGTTGCATACACCCTCTTCGTTTACTGTTGTAACAACGGACGTAGGGTGTGCCTGAATAAGCCTTATAACATCCTTTGAATCCAGTTCCATGTTATCATCCATTGGTTCTGTAGAGAGATTTATAAGGTTTACATGAATTGTTTTTCCTCGAGTTGTGCAGAAAATATTCTAAGATAGCCTGTCTTTGTTCTTGATTCCCATACTGTATCTGTTTCCTTTAGATCTATCCTCCTGTCGAATAGCGGGCAGTCTAAGACCAGTGTTTCGAACTCACCACCCTCGCCTGCAACATGTATTCCGTATCTTTTTTCGAGGCTTTCAAGATCCTCGACTGTCTCCGAATCTATCCTTCTCCCAAGCCAGCTCTCGTCGAGGCCCTGGGCAGCGACCTTTGTAATAATAATTTCGAATCCCGAATCGATCAAATCCTCCATGAGCTCAAGCTCGTCTATTCCCCATATAGGTGTTAAACTCCTGAGCCCAAATCTACTACATATCTTCTCGACCTTTTTTCTCTGGTATTCTGAGGCTATGGCACCCGAAACAACTCCTTCTACACTATCACTTACCTCTTCTACTGCCTCCTCGAGGGGTTCAGTCCCCTCCCCGCTTCCTTCTTTCCAGACAAGCGGAATGTCCATTGCTTCGGCCTGAAGCCTTACAAGTTCCAGATTCTCGCTGTGAAGAAACTTGGAGTCCGGTTCTGCCTGGACACATATGACAAATTCGACGCTATGCTGTTCAGAGGCCTTCCTAAGTGCATATATAGAGTCTTTACCACCGGATACAAGGGCCGCAACCTTCATACCGAAACCTACGTTTTTTATATTTAAGAAAACACATGTAGTAGACATGGACGTTCTGACACCTTTAATGGAGTATATACCGAGCACCATAAACATATTCTACTCGCTCATAACCGTAGTTATAGCAGTCCTCGTAAACAAGTTCATATTCCACGGTCTCATAAACAGGATCGCAAGGAAGGCGGGGGTTGAAGAACAGTACGTCAAACCACTCAAACACATGGCTTCGGTACTTGTTTACATCGTTGCGTTCTTTGCTATACTACGAATATTCGGAGTCCATGGGTCACTCACAGGCCTACTTGCAGGAGCAGGAATAGCAGGAATCGTAATAGGTTTCGCACTCCAGGACGTTCTTTCGGGCGTCGTTTCCGGTATAATACTCTTTATAACCAGACCGTTCAAAATAGGAGACTGGGTAGAGATCGAAGGAACCGAGGGCATAGTTAAGGATCTGACTCTCCAGAGAACAAGGATACTAACATTGGACGGAGAAGACGTAACACTTCCAAATAGCAAGGTGAATAACAGTTCAATAATGAACAAGACCCATCATCCCGAGTCAAGAATAGATGTTGGTATAGGTGTCGACTACGACACGGACATGGAAAAGGCCATAGGCATCTGCGAAGAAATTCTCGAAGAGAACGAATACGTACTCGACGGAAGGCCTAAAAAGACCCTTGTCCAGGAGTTCGGAGGTTCCTCTATAAATCTAATTCTGCGTTTCTGGATAGATAGAAAGGATATACGAGACAAAGGAACGAACCTGGGTCAGCTCAAGAGCGACATAAGAAACGAAATAGTCGACCGCTTCAGGGAAAGGGACATAGAGATACCGTTCCCACATATGGAGATAATAAAGAAGGACTGAGATTCCTTTCCTACGGAAAGTCGAGAAGTTCCTCTCCTCTGTAGACAGATTCCAAAAACTGTTCATCGTCTATATATTCCTTGGACCTATCAAGGGCCTTCAAGAAGCAAATTTTATGGATGTATCCGGACCCTTCCTTGCTCCTATACCTTGTTACTGTCTGAGCATCAAGCATGAGACACCATGGTTTTTTTATCCGAAACTTATAAGTTTTGTTTTACGCAGAAATCAATTTACAAAAAGATCACTAATCTCTTATTTTATTAATAGCAATTCTCACACTGTCTTGAGAGAGTATACCTAGTTCTCCATGAAGTAACCAAAACTCTCTGCTGTGTCCTCTAGGTACTCCCTGTCTCCGCCGTTTAGTATACCCCGATTCTCCATGTAGCCTCTGAGATCGTCTAGTTTCCTCCCTATTTTCTCTATTTCCTCAGGATCTTTTTCATGCTCTATATCTCTGATCAACGAACTCCTGTAGTCCTCTGCATCCTGATCACATAGTATGCCATATTGCCCGCATTCCCTGTCCCAGTAGACGTAGACAGAACCACCACCCAATAGATTTATCAGAAGGTCTTCCATGTCTTCTTCGACCTGAGAAATATCACGCTCCATTATGCCCTTCTGTAACTTATACTTCATCTCACGTATCGTATGAATCCTATCTCTGCTGTGGATACAAATCACCTCATCCTAACCATAACAACAAAAGAATAAATATTTTAAAAATCCCACGCAGAATTAAAAACAGACTATATCTCCGTTCTTTCATATATCAGAACAGACTGTCCGTTGTTCTGAAGCATTTTATAGTACTCC
>Ga0207421_10006710_pt1 | contig 12473 bp, 11 predicted proteins | sample SodLakKL_010_SED_4_FD_187542 | JGI IMG/M metagenome (GOLD analysis project Ga0207421, IMG submission 187542) | Alkaline sediment microbial communities from Lake Tanatar, Kulunda Steppe, Russia - 8KL_010_SED (SPAdes) (version 2) | ecosystem: Environmental > Aquatic > Non-marine Saline and... | reverse complement strand
CTTCCCGCATCAGGATCCGGTTTTCATCAACAATGGGGACGATATCGGATGCGATGGAAATCGCCACCAGGTCAAGCAAAGGGTGGGCAACTTCTGCCTGCAACCCCAGTTTAATCAGGGTCGCCTGGATCAGCTTGAATCCAACTCCGGCGCCGGACAGACCCTTGAAGGGATACGGACAGCCCGGCTGCTTGGGATCTATAACTGCAACCGCATCGGGAATGGTATCACCGGCGTTGTGATGATCACAGATAATCAGATCGATATTCTTGCTTTTGGCGTATTCGGTCTCATCCACGGCTGTGATTCCACAATCTACCGATACGATCAGCGTGGCACCGATCTCCTCAGCGAAATCAATACCATCACTCCCGATTCCGTACCCCTCTTTGAACCGGTGCGGTATGTAATAGCGGACATCCACCCCGAAATTTTTCAGGAATGTGTGCATGATGGCGGTGGCTGTGGTGCCATCGACATCATAATCACCATATACAACCACCTTTTCGTCTGATCGAATAGCGGTGGCAAGCCGGTCGGAACCGGTGTCCACATCTTTCATCAGAAAAGGGTCGTGCAGCTGGGTCAGAGATGGTCGGAAGAAAAGGCGCGCATCATCATAGTTGGTAATCCCCCGGATGACGAGCAGGCGTGCGATCGATTGGGGAACCCCCAGGTTCTCCTGTAATCGGGATATAGCCTTCTCATGTTCCGGCTGGATATAGTTCCATCGGAAAGACATAATGGTATGTGTCTCGTTTTTTTTATCATGAAAAGGCGTGCGGCGGTCAGGCCGGCAAACCACAATGGCGATGGTACGTTTCTGCTTTAGTCCATCACGTGGAAAAATGATCCGTTTGATCTGCGGATCTGAAAGATACCCGATATAAGTCTCCGGTTAGTAATGTACAAAAAACTGAGTAAGGATAGTATCCTTTTAGTAAAACGGAAGGCTATGTTTGCAAACGCACCGCTGGTTGTCGGAATGGGCCTTCGGGTGTAAATGTGCCATCAGCCGGACCGGTATGATGCACGGAAAACCTCGATCACATTCTTTCCGGATGTGAAAAAAGCGTATATTTGAACCCCGCTGAATCTGAATCTGATGTATCATCCGCTATGCTGTTTACCGATGTTTCCGAAATTCCCGTTTTTGTAAAAACCCTGATGGGGTTGGAAGAGGTTCTTGCAGATGAGCTCCGTTCACTCGGGGCCGGTGATGTCTATATCGGTCGGCGGGGGGTTTCGTGTGCCGCGACAGAGGAGACGTTATACACCATTTTGATCCACTCCCGCCTTGCCCTTCGTGTGCTGGTGCGGTTGGAGGAGCGGAAGATCGCCAGTGAAGCGGAATTGTACGAATGGGTGAAGTCCATCGACTGGCATCAGTATATCACTCTTAAGCACACATTGGCTGTTGATGTGGTGACCTTTCACCCGGAGATGAATCACTCGGTCTTCCTGGCCCAGAAAACGAAAGATGCGATTGTCGACTGGTTCCGCGAACGCTATGAGCTGCGCCCGGATGTCAGCCCGAGGAATCCGGACGTACAGGTCAATCTCCATATCTCAAAAGATGGAACGGCCCACATCGGACTGGATGCCTCCGGCCGGAGTATGAACCAGCGGGGATATCGGAAACAGACCGGCAAGGCGGCCATCAATGAAGTGTTGGCGGCCGGACTGATCTCCATGAGTTTGTGGGATCCTGAAACACCGTTTGTTGATCCGATGTGCGGGTCCGGCACATTGGTAATCGAAGCAGCGATGATTGCTAAAAAACGGGCGCCCGCCCTGCTCAATGAAACCTTTGGCATCAGACGGTGGCCGCAGTTCCGCGAGTCGCTCTGGCATCGTCTTATACGTGAAGCCAAACGGGTAGAGCGGCGGGATGTGGACTGGATCTACGGAAGTGACAAGGATCCGCGAATGATTGAAATCTGCCGGAAAAATGTGAAAGCCGCCAGGCTGACCCGAAATATCCGGTTGACCCACAGCTCTTTCCAAAGTCTGTGGATCCCCGGGGGGAGCGGTGTGATTGTCTCAAATCCGCCGTATGGCGAACACATCGGGGAACGAAAAGAGCTCCAGAAAATGTATGAGGAGTTGGGTACCGTACTTCGGTATAAAGCCCGCGGGTACAAGGCCTACTTCATAACCCCGGATCCCGAATTCAAAAAAACCGTGCCGATGAAACCCGGCAAAATATTCAATGTCCTGAACGGTACGATTCCCTGTGAATATATATCCTACTCCATAGGACCCAAGAAATGAACAAAGAAGCTTTCCTGCAACGCGACCGGCTGCTGCAAGCCATCACAACGGATGGCCATTACCGGATCGCTATCATCAAATCGACCAACCTGGTCCGCACAGCCAGAGAAAATCATCACCTATCGCTGCTTTCGACGGTGCTGCTCGGCCGCACTCTGACTGGTGCGCTGCTGCTGGCATCCGGTTTGAAAGGCGAGGAGCGTATCCAGCTCAGGCTTGAGGGCAATGGGCCGGTGCGTGTGCTCATGACAGAGGCTTCTAGTCACGGTGAGGTCCGCGGATATGCGGCCAATCCCGATGCGGAACTGGATCTGGAGAACAACGAAGGGCTTGGTGACGGACTTGGTCCAGGTCTGTTGAGTGTCTCCAAAATTCTCTATAACCAGGCACGGCCTGTGATTGGAACCGTTGAGCTCAAGCGGGGGAATGTCAACGAGGATCTGGCCTATTACCTGCTGCAATCTGAGCAGGTTCCGTCGGCGGTCTCACTGGATGTTTCGCTGGATGAAAACGGCGAAGTCGGGGACGCCGGTGGGGTACTTGTGCAGGCGATGCCGGGTGCCGATAAGGAGATAACCCATCGGCTGGAAGAAAACATCCGTGCGATGCCCCAGATCGGCCAGCAGCTCAAGAGTGGGTATTTGGATGAAATACTGCAAACGGTGTCCGAAGGTGTGGAAGTAAAAGAGCTGGAGCGCTATCCGGTCGATTTCTTTTGCCGCTGCTCCAAGAACCGCTTCAAAGAATCACTCTTCCTGGTTAATCCGGAGGAGTTGATGGAGATGGATGGCGAAGGCGAGGAGATGGTGTGCCACTTTTGTGGCAAACGGTACTATTTTGACCGGGATGAGATTATGGCAATTGCCAATAAAGCGAAGATCCGGCAAAACTGAACCGGTGATGGCGGGCTTTCCTGACGAACTGGCGAATATACGAGCAACATCCTGTTTTCCGCAAAGCAACTCCCCAATGAAAAATCAACTATTCATTGACAGTAACTTACAAGGAGAACATTCCGCCGTACGGAAAACAGGAGCTCCGGATGGTACTGCAGATTTATTCGTGATCCGTCAATTCATTTCTATATTCGCAAATTTTTCATATAGGTTGCATTCTCACTTACCGCATCCAGCGGAGTCGTGTCTGTATATTGCTCTTGCTCCACGATATAGTACTTCATGCCATTTTCTTTGGCAAGTTTCAGTATTTGTGGGTAGTCGATTGTACCAGTGCCCAGAATCGTGGATTCCGGGTCATCCCCGTTAATTAAATCCTTCACATGAGAGGAAGTAAACCGGTTTGGATAGGCACGGATCCATTCTTTGGGATCGTGTCCGGCTAGCACCACCCAGTAAATATCCATCTGAAATTCAACAAGCTCTGGATCCGTGTTGTCCATCAGAATCTTCTGAGGAACCTCCCCGTTAACTTCATTAAAGGTATAGTCATGATTGTGATAGGCAAATTTGATTCCGGCATTTTGAGCAACCCGGCCAATTTCATTAAAGGTATCAGCCATTTCGCGGTAAGCGTCAAGATTTTCCAGAGCCCCTATCCACGGGCATACGAGATACGAAACGCCAATCTCGGCAGCCTCTTCAGCTTTCCGTTCGAAATCATTAAATACATCGGCATGTGATGAAATCATGGTTACGTCAAGGTCATCCATCAACGATTTAAAACCGGTGTTGCCCATCCCCCAAAACATTCCCATCGGACCTTCATAGCTTTCAATTTGTTTGTATCCAAACTCCGCTACCTGTCGGATGATCTCTTCAGGGTTATCGACAATAACATCCCTCAGCGTATACAGCTGCAGTCCAAACTGCACCTGATTGCGGTTGGTAGCATTGCAAAAACTTATTAGCGGTGTACCTGCAAGGGCTGCACCTGCTGTGAGAAAACCGGAAGTTTTTAGAAATGATCGGCGAGAAGAGTTCATAAGATATCGAATTAAGTTAATAATGATTATGAATGGCTTTATTCATTAAATGGCAAAATCAGTTTTGAAGATAGTGTGCCGTTTGTGCACACATATATTATTAATGACAACCACCCGGTCCTTTGCATCTGAGTTGCCGGAAATTACATATGTATAATCACGCGTAAGTTAGAACCCGTAGAAAACACCAGGAAGTTAATCCATGGGCAATAATTTTATATTCCGGAACCAGACATCATCGCCATGGTCCTGAAGGGCAATATATCCTGGACGATTAATTCCAAATTCAGGAAACTCGGCGAATTTGGACTCATCTATCATTCTGTCCCAGGTGGAAGTCCCCAGATGGTATTCAACTACCGGTTCTCCATTTTGGAAATGGACTACTGTCCCCCGGTAAACCATTACTTCTGCATGGTTCCATTCACCAGCAGGTCTGGTATTTTGAGGATCTGCTGGTATAAGGTCATAAAGCCCTCCCGCTTTCCGGTTTCCGTCCACTCCGAGCATCGCATCCGGATGTCGGTCATTATCCAGAATCTGCATTTCCGGAGCCGATTTCCAAACGGGTTCTCCATCAATTTCCTGACCAAGATAAAATATACCCGAATTACCTCCTTCAGAAATTTTCCATTCAAGGGAAAGTCGGAAATTGTGGAATTTTTGGTCATATATGATGTCGCCGCCCTCTCCGCCGGCTTCTCCCATACCAGTACCGATACAGCGAAGGGTTCCATCTTCTACTTCCCACCCCCCGGCTGGAAACGCGGATTGATTATATCCGCGCCAGCCATCGGTGGTTTCACCGTCAAAAAGCAGCATCCAGCCCTGCTCGATTTCTTCATCATTGAGAGCATTATGAGCGACGGATCGTTCGTCATTGGAGCCACAAGCGAAAGCAAATCCGCAGATCAAAAGCACAAGGATAGAATATTTCAAAGTGAAAGGGTTTAGTAGGTCTTATAATTATTGATTGGTTATAGCTGCTGAAATGTTTACTTGTGCAGCATTAGTTAGCAGATAGCAGCAGGATATTTATCAAGCGGGCAAATCCGGCAGATTCCATCCTGCCCGATATTCGTGTTTGATGAGTCCTTCGGCAAATTCACGCGCATTAATCGGATCCGTCAGTTTCTGCTCAAACGTCGGGTGTCCGTCTTCAATGACGAAACCATCCTCAACAATGATTTTGAGCGTTTCATGATCGGAAATATTGGTGAACTGCATATTTTCACCGTCCCATTCAAGAACCTTGTGCAATTCCTGAAGCCGAACCGCCAGCACTCCCATTACAACCATCTCATTAAATGGACCTGCTTCCTTGAAATAGGATTTGGCTTCTACCCTGGATTCAGGACTTTCTTTGCAAGCCCGTACCCAGTCCAGTTCATGACTGGTTTCAACCCTTCGTTCCGTTTTGGGAACCGACGGTTCGTTACCTGACAATAACCATGGATCCAAGCCATAGCAACCGCATATAAGCGTATCTTTGGTTCCGTAAAACAAGACGCCTCCTCCCTGGTGATTCATGTTTCTTCCGGCTGGCCATCCCTCGGGCTTGAGAGGCTTTATGCCACCGTCGAACCAGTGCACTTCAAGTTCCGGTAAAGCGACTTTGAGATTACTCTCGCGCTCAGGGAATGTTAATTCCACTTTTTGGGCTACCGGTGCGGAATCCCTAAGCAACATTGTGGAGCTGCCCTGTACTTTGGTGGGGTATCCAAGCTGAAGCGCTTTGAAAGCAGGGTGTACAATATGACAGGCCATATCGCCGAGTGCACCGGTTCCGAAATCCCACCATCCGCGGAAATTCCAGGGAGTATAGGCTTCATTATAAGGGCGCATATCAGCTGGTCCGACGAATAAATCCCAATCCAATGTATCTGGAACTTCCTGTGCCTCTTTCGGAGTGTTCAGGCCCTGTGGCCAGATCGGCCGATCGGTAAATGTTTCTACCCGGGTAACTTCTCCGATTACTCCCTCGGCGATCCATTCGGTCATCAGGTTAACACCTTCTCCGGAGGCACCCTGATTACCCATTTGAGTGGCTACACCATATTTTTCAGCAAGTTTGGTAAGCAGGCGGGATTCATAAACGGTATGTGTAAGCGGTTTTTCCACATAGACATGTTTACCCATTGTCATGGCATGTGCTGCAATTGTTGCGTGGGTATGATCAGATGTTGCCACAACGACAGCGTCAATATCATTGCCCATTTCATCAAACATTTTTCGCCAGTCCCAATATTTTTTTGCATCGGAAAAATATTCAAAAGTATTTCTGGCATACCGCCAGTCTACATCACATAGTGCAACAATATTCTCAGAGACTTCCATCTCGCGGAGGAGGGAAAAGCCCTTTCCGCCGACACCCACACCGGCAATATTCAGTTTATCACTCGGAGCACGATGTCCAAGTCCACTAACAACATAACTTGGCAAAATTGTGAAAGCGGCGGTTGTTGCAGCGGATTTGGCGATAAAATCGCGGCGGGTGATCCCCCCCGTCTTTAATTTCTTTTCCATATTGCTCTTATTAAGATATAAATTGATATATGATTTGGAGTCGGTCCATGGTGCTATGTAATTTTAAAAAAGCATAGAGAACCGGTATGCCATGGTATTTAGCAAGATTTAGTTATTCAATGTATTATTTGTGCTGTTAATTTGCAATACGATTTACGTTAAGGAGGACGTGGCTCCAGTTTAATCATTAATGTCACAATAGGGCTCTTTACGCATGAATAACGCATTGTGATCCAGCGGTTGTATTTATAAACCCGATTAGGGTTAGAATCCGGTATTCTAATACCCGCCAAGGATGAACCTATGAATCGATATTATCAAAGGTTTTTTTATATTTAATTCAAGACACTTACGTTAATAAAAACAAACTTATTTTTTCCTTTTTGATCTCAATAAAATGAATGTAAAATTTGACTCTGAAAAAAAACTCATAACCAGACGTGAGTTTGTTAAAGCCACAACTTTGACAGCCAGTGGTTTATTAATGAGCACAATGCCGTTTGGTGCGGCCTATGCCGCAGGAAGTGATACCTTGAAAGTTGCACTTGTCGGGTGTGGCGACAGGGGTACCGGTGCGGCATTCCAAGCTCTTAATGCCGGTGAAGGCATCAAACTGGTTGCCATGGCTGACATTCTTGAAGACCGGCTTCAGAGAAGCTATGAAGTGCTCTCAACAAGATACGGGGATACGGGCAAGATGGATGTTCCGGAAGAGCACCGGTTTATCGGATTTGACGGATACAAGCACGCCATTGCATTGGCTGATGTTGTGCTTTTAACAACACCTACCTATTTCCGGCCTCTTCATTTTGAAGAAGCCGTTAATAGCGGCAAACAGGTATTTATGGAAAAACCCGTTGCCAGCGATCCTGCTGGTGTTCGCCGTGTGTTGAAAGCCGCAGAAACGGCACGTGAAAAAAACCTGAATGTCGTAGTTGGATTACAGCGCCGGTATCAGAAATGCTATCGGGAAGTTTATAAGCGCATTCAGAACGATGGAGTGGGAGATATCATTTCCGGACAAGTATACTGGAATCAGGGATTGTTTCGTGCAGCTGTGCGTGAACCCCATTATAGTGAATTGGAACATCAGATAAGAGGTTGGTACTATTTTATCTGGCTTGCAGGTGATCAGGTGCTGGACCAACTCATTCATAATTTGGATATTGCCAATTGGTTCACCGGTGAATATCCGGTTTCGGCTCAAGGTATGGGCGGTTCCGAAGTCCGGACAGGAAAAGAGTATGGTGAAAACTTTGATCATCATGCCATCGAGTTTACGTATCCTGGCGGAGTGGTAATCAGCAGTCAATGCAGGCAAATCCCGGGTGTTCATAACCGCGTAGATGAACTGTTTCAGGGTACGAATGGAACTGCGTATACCAGTGGCGGATCTTCAACGGGAATTATCAGGGATCGCAGCGGGAATGTTCGTTATGATCACCAGGGAATGGATGATCCCAACCCTTATCAAACAGAACTTGATGAACTGATTGCTTCGATCCGGTCAGGAAACGTGATAAATGATGCATTCTACGGAGCAAAATCATCAATGACTTCCATAATGGGTTTCATGGCCAGCCATACCGGACAAATTATTGAATGGGATAAAGCCATAAACTCGAACGAAAAACTGGCACCGGAACCAGAAGACTTTAGCTGGGACACTCCCCCTCCTGTTTTACCGGATGAAAACGGATACTATGCAAAGCCAGTTCCCGGTCAAACTAGAACATTTTTATAGTCCATCGACCAATAAACATCATGTGTTGCCTCGAAACTCCCGAATCGGTTTAGTCCAGATTGCTCGATTTTTTTGCCGCTGCTCCAAAGGCCGCTTCCGACAATCACTCTTCCTGGTATATCCGGACATATTAAAATGATGGAGATTATTGCTCCCCAGTCAACAGCGGCTCGGCAGCATGCGTTTTGGGCCGGGCATGAAGTACCTTATCACGCAGATGCCGGATGAGCGAATAGGACATGACTGCAGATGCCCGTGGCAAAACCCGTTCATCTACATCAAAACAGGAGTGGTGCAAGGGATAGGTGGTTTCCGGTGCGTGCGCGGTTCCCACACGCATGAACAGGCCCGGAATTTTCTGGGTATAATAGGCAAAATCTTCGGCGCCAATACTCTGATCCCGTTCAGAAAAGCGGTCATCACCGAGCTGTGTAGTGACAATTTTCCGGATATAGCGGTACATCTGCTCGTTATTGATGACCGACGGGGCACCAGTACCAAACCGAACCCGGGCATCGACATGGTTCATAGCGCCGATGCTGGTGGTGATTTCGCTGGTGTATTCCCGGAGTTGCTGGCGAAGCTGTTCATCCATGGTTCGCAGGGTTCCGCCGAATGAAACATGATGCGGGATAACATTGAGAGCGTCACCGGCGTGGAAAGCACAAATCGAAAGCACCCCGGGTTTGCGGGCATCAGTCACTCGCCCAATCATTTGATAAAGGTGATGAATGATCTGATGGGCGATCCAGATTGTATCTTTCCCTTCGTGAGGCCTTGCGGAGTGTGATGTCGACGGGGTGTCGACGGTGATTTCGAAGGTGTCGAATGACCCGGTTTCGGGACCGGGCCTTGCACTATAGTACCCGCTGGGCAGACTTGGATCGCAGTGAATGCCATAAATCGCTTCCACACCATCCAAAACCCCCTCCTGGATGATTCGCGGCGCACCGCTTGGGTTTACCTCTTCAGCGGGCTGCCAGAAAACGCGGACCGTCCCCTTCAATTCGCTGCGGTGCCGGTGCAGCAACCTGGCAACACCGGCTGCGATGGTACTGTGGACATCGTGTCCGCAGAGGTGGCCGAATCCGGTTCGTTTTGATGCGTACGGTTTCTCCTTCTGATCCTGGATAGGCAGGCCATCCATATCAGCCCGATAGGCGATGACGGGTCCGTCAAATTCTCCTTTGATATCGGAATAGAATCCGGTTCCCGCCATTCCTATTGGGGTAGGGAGCCCTGAATCAGCCAGATGCTGCCGAAGGATTTTGGATGTCTGAAACTCAGACCAGCCGGTTTCCGGATGCTCATGCAGCGTCCGCCGGAGGGTGATCAGTTCATCTTCGATAGCAATGGCATCGGATCGAAGTTGTTTCAGCAAGTCATCCATAAAGCGTATCAGGCACTGAAAGAAGTACCGCAGCCACAAGTGCTTGTGGCATTCGGGTTGTTGAATACAAAACCGCGGGCATCCAGGCCGTCGTGGAAGTCGATGGAGATACCACTCAGATAGAGGATATGACGTTTGTCAACAATCACCTCGATTCCATTGGTAGTAAATAATTGATCACCGTCATTTCGTTCGTCAAATCCAAGCGAATAACTCAGGCCGGAGCAGCCTCCCCCCTTAACGGCGATCCGCAGATAGTGATGTTGGGGAATCTGATCCTCTTCGATAATTTTTATTACCTGTTTTGCCGCCCGTTCCGTCAATTCTACGGGGGCTTTGGTATCCTGTCCGCTTATTACATTTTGTGCAAGATCCATAAAACAATCGTTGGTTTGTCGCGCCGGCATCGACGCCGGCAGTCGTATCCTGTTATTTATACAGATTCCAAATATACAAAATTTCAACCCCAAAATGAAGTGTCCAGCCACAGTGGACAGCAGCACAGGTATCGTCCCGCGCCGATGGATATGAGCGTCCGTGCCGGGAGCGATCCGGTGGTTCTGGATTTCCGGAGGTTCCGGAAGTTACACCGAAAGGGTGAACAGATCGGTTTGGTTTTTCTTGAACAGCCGAAGCACCCCGAGGGAAGTCAGGTCGATCAAAATCCGTGAAGCCTGCTTGCGGTTTATGTCGGCAAGACTCGAATACTGATCAACGGTGATATTGGGATATTCATTCAGATACCGGAATAATTTCTGCTCATTGGCACCATAGTGGAAGTTGACTCCCCGTCCTGACGATCGACTGCGCATGACTTCGGTCATCTCCTCACTTGCGCGGGTACTCTGATCATTGATTCGTACATAAACGGCATCCCGGACACCGTTCTGGACAGTAACCGGCTTAACGGGGGATTCTTCGATGTAAACCAGAAGGATTTCCCGGTGATAGTATGGGATGACCTCCATATGATAGGTCAGAGCCGGGGTGCAGAGGTCGTGTGCCGCTTGTTCGAGGTAGAAATCCTGTTCATGATAGCTTTCGACGCCGGTGATCGCGTGGTCGTCGTCAACCCCAATAATAAGATGTCCACCGTTGGTGTTGGCAAAAGCGGCGATTTCGCGGGCGATTTTTTCGGGTGAGGAGATGGCTCGTTTAAACTCGAGCAGGAGTCCCTCACCGGAACGTATCAGATTTTTCAAGTCCCGCAAGCTTGTAACATTGCGGATCGGGGCGTGTGGATTCATGGCGCTGTGAATCTGATTATAGCTTATGAGGTACGTTAAGAGAATATAACGAAGTAAAAGCTAAAAAATGACTTCTTCTTTGGGATCACGGGTCATGAGCGCGTAAACGCCGTCGCCGGGTGATAATCCTTCAAAAAGTACCTGATACACTTTTTCGGTGATGGGCATGTTGACACCGAGCGATTGTGACCATTTATAAACGGACTTTGTGGTTTTAATACCCTCGGCGATCATGTTCATTGATTTGGTAATTTCATTGAGTCGTTCCCCTTGTCCGATCCGAAAGCCGACATTTCTGTTCCGGCTGTGGACACTGGTACAGGTTACAATCAGATCCCCGATGCCGGTCAGGCCGGAGAAGGTATCTTGTGAGGCGCCCAACCGGATACCGAGCCGACGCATTTCGGTCAGTCCCCGGGTGATGAGGGCCGCTTTGGCGTTATCACCCAATTCGGCACCGTCCGCAATACCGGCGGCAATCGCCATGATGTTTTTCACTGCTCCGGAAACCTCCACCCCAACGATATCCCGGTTGACATAAACCCGGAAAGCGGGCGACATGAACACTTTCTGAATGAACATGGCGGTCAGTTTGGAGTTGGAGGAGGCTACCACGGTGGTCGGCATGCACCGCCCCACTTCTTCCGCATGGCTTGGCCCCGACAGAACCGCAATGTGATCGTCACTGATCAGCGGCTCCAGTACTTCCGAAAGCACCTGGCTCATGGTCAGAAACGTGTCCATTTCAATCCCTTTGGAGACCGATACAACCCGTTCGTGGCCTTTGAGATGCGGTTTTGTCGATTCGGCTACTTCCCGGATGGTGTGAGACGGGGTAGCAAATACGATCAGAGCGGTATCCTCTACGGCCTCTGCCAAATTGGAGTAAGCGGAAACGGATTCCGGCAATACTACATCGGGGAGATAAACCCCGTTTTTATGTTCTTCCCGGATGTTGGCCACAATCTCCTCTTCACGGGCCCAGATACGGACGTCATGCCCGTTCTTGCCCAGCAGGAGGGAAAGTGCGGTTCCCCAGCTTCCGGCTCCGATAATACTGATTCTCACGTCTGTTGATCCTGGTTTAACCGGCCTTTTGCAGGTTTAAACGACCGGATTCGATTTTCATTACCTTCCAGCAAGCGTCGGATATTCGCGTGATGCTTTATGATGATTGTTGCCGCCACAACGGCGCTTAATACAATGAGGCTGCCATCGATCGGCTGATCAAATCCGTACCGCAGCATTAGCAGGAAGAGTGGGTAGGAGAAAGTGGCAGTAATGGATGCCAGAGATACATAACGGCTCGAAAAAAGAACGGCTGCAAAGATAATAAGTGCCAGCGATATG
>Ga0207421_10006709_pt1 | contig 12474 bp, 20 predicted proteins | sample SodLakKL_010_SED_4_FD_187542 | JGI IMG/M metagenome (GOLD analysis project Ga0207421, IMG submission 187542) | Alkaline sediment microbial communities from Lake Tanatar, Kulunda Steppe, Russia - 8KL_010_SED (SPAdes) (version 2) | ecosystem: Environmental > Aquatic > Non-marine Saline and... | reverse complement strand
CTTCACAGATGCATATCTCTTTTGGCAACCCGCAAGTCGGACACACTTCTTCCGCCATCAATTTCCTCCTTTTGATTCTTTTTTTTCTTCTTCATTCATAACCGTCAAAATTCTAGCAATATTCTTTTTTACCGCCCTTATTCTTCCTGGGCTTTCAGGGGCTCCACCCATGGCAGCCACCCCTTCTTCATGAAGTAATTCATCTCTCAATTCATTTAACTTTTCTTCTCTTTCAGATGAATCCATCTCTCTTATTTCGTCTGTTTTCAATAAAGGCATATCATTCTACCTCCTCTTCAATTTCCATTTCTTCAACTTCTTTTTTAGTGACATCTTCGACTTCTTCAGCTTCCTCTACAATTTCCTCACTCTCTTCATCTTCACTCTTTTCAGTTTCGCTTTTCTCTTCATCTTCGTCAACATTTTCTTCAGCTTCATCTGACTCTTCTTCGCCTTCTTCTGCTTCCTCGGCTTCCTGCTCGCCTTGGGGAGGAATTATCTCAATCTCGTCAGGTAATTTCGCGTTCGGATCCATTATTTTAACCGTAACTCCGATTATACCAAGTTTAAGTTTTGCTTGTGCAAATCCTTCGTCCATCCATTTTTTTCTTTCCTCTCCACAGTACTTGATATGACCGTCCTGAAATTTCTCAACCCTATGTCTTGGACCGCTAACTTTACCGGAAAGGATGATCTGACAACCCTTCGCTCCAGCATCCATTATTTTCCTCACTGTAGAATGACCAGCTCTTCTGAAATACCAACCGCGCTCTAGTGAAGAAGCTAACTTTTCTGCCATAATCTGAGCGTTCAATTGAGGGACATTGACTTCCTGCACTTCTATCTGAGGATTATCGAATTCGAATTTCTCCTCGATCTCCTCAGTAATTTCTTTAATCCTTTTGCCTTTCCTTCCTATGACCAAAGCCGGTCTTTCGGTATATAGTGTGATCCTAGTACCCATCGGTGTTCTAGATATATCGGCTCCTCCAAAACCTGCTCTTTCGGTTCTCTCTTGAAGGAACTCCTTCAATATAACGCGGTCCATCTTTTCCTTAATAAATTTTCTTTCTCTAGCCACTATTACGCCTCCTTTTCCTCCAATATTATTTCCAAATTGGTGGTTTTAGTATCATGAGGTGTACTTCTACCCATCGCCCTAGGTCTTCGACCCTCTATCGGGCTTCCTTTATGAGCTGCCAATACCTTGATCTTCAAATTTTCAGAATCCAAGCCTTTGTCTTCGGCATTAGAACGACATTCTTCGATTTTCTCTTTCATCTTCTCACATACCTTTTTTGGATATCCTCCAGGACCTACGCCCTTCTGATGAGCCACTCGTTTCTTGTGTTTCTTGTAAGGAACCGCTCGATCTCCAGCGATCACACTTTCCAATATTTCAAGTGCTTCGTCAACATCTTTGCCTCTTAACATTTCACATACCTCTACTGACTTTTTAGGAGATATTTGAAGCTCACTGCCGTATGCTTTTGCCGTCTTTTCTGGATCCGGATCCATCGTATAACCCATATCATATCACCTCATTTAAGTGGAATATATTTCGAAGAACGAGTCGCTCCTATACCTGGTCCTGAATGTTCAACCTGCTTTCTCGTAAGAGCGAATTCGCCAAGGTAATGACCTATCATCTCAGGCTCTATCTTTACAGTTTCGAACTTTTCGCCGTCGTGTATCGCTATTCTTTTTCCAACGAACTCCGGTAATATTATCATCTCTCTTCTATGAGTTCGATATACGTCTTTATCTTTTTGCTCTATCTTCTCCAGAAGGCGCTTCTCTTCTCTGTTCAAACCTCTCTTCAAACTCCTTCTTGCCCTAGCTGGTAGTACCCCTTTCAACTCATCTAAAGACATATCTTTGAGTTCGTCTAAAGTGTGCCCACGATAAGTGAATTCTCGTTTATCCCGTGAACTTTTATCATCAGCCATAATTAATCACCTCTCTTCCTTCTTTTCTTTATCTTTCTTTTTCTTCTTTGAGGATAATCTGCCCACTTTTCTGCCAGGCGGAGCGTTAGATGAAACTGTAGAAGGAACACCCACATGCTGATGGTCCCCTCCGCCGTGAGGATGATCAACAGCATTCATTGCTATGCCTCTCACCTTCATTGGTCTTTTAGCTTTACTCCTGAAACTATTTGCTTTTTTACCCGCTTTAGCGATGGGCTGCTCTTTATGTCCTCCACCAGCAACTATGCCGACAGTAGCTCTACATCTGTTGTCGATCCTTTTGATATCATCTGAAGGCAACCTTAGGACGGTTTTTCGCCTTTCTTGAGCTATGATAGTTGCGCTGGTTCCTGCACTTTTGACGAGTTTTCCGCCATCAAGAGGTTCCATCTCGATATTGTAGACAAAAGTACCCACAGGTATGTTGCTCAAAGGAATAACGTTGCCTTTCTCGATATCAGCATCAGGACCAACTTTTATCTTCTCGCCAACCCAAAGTCCATGATTAGCTATAACGAATGAAGTCTCTCCATTCTCAAATTCCACTTCAGCTAACGGAGCCGTTCGACCCGGAGCATGATGTATATCTATAACTTCTCCTTCAGTATCTTGACTTTTAGGATATCCTGGTCTAGCTAAATGTCTGTGACTCGGAGACCTATAAGTTGAAGAACCTTTGCCTCTTCTCTGAGCAATGATTCGTCTACCCATTTAGAACACCCCAACTCTCATTCCTATCTCTTCAGCTGAATATTCATCCGTGAACTTTACGATCGCTCGTTTTCCATTCTTATCTATCCTTGTATTGACTTTTTCTACCTCAACATCGAACAGCTCTTCGACGGCATTAGAAATTTGTGGTTTAGTCGCCTCTAGGTTGACTACAAACTCTAATTTGTTCTCCTCTTCCATCTCCATCATTGTCTTCTCTGTTACGTAAGGATGATATACTATTTTGTGAGGTGATTTGGATTCAACCATTTTTACCAATCCTCCATTTCATTTATAGCCTTGACGCTGAAGATGGCAAGCCTACCCATAGCTCCTCCGGGCGCCATATCTTGTATGGTTAAATTATCTGGGCTTTTAACTGTAACTCCTGGAAGATTAGAGAATGCCCTTTTCCCTTTCGCTTCTTCGCTCATCACCACCAATAAACTTTTTGGAGTTCTGTATTTCCTGTTCCGCATCTTACCTTTACCCGATCTGATATTCTTTCCTTCTTTAGCTCTTTTAACGTCTGAATATATCCCAAGATTTTTTAATAAATCAACGGCCTCTTTGGTCTTTTCGAAATTCTCAATTTCGTCTTCTACAACTATAGGGAACTCAAGTGAGCCGTCATCTTCTATCTCGTGCCCTCTATTTTTTATCGATTCAATATCGGTCATCGCCGCTAGCGCAGACCTTCTAGCTTTGGCCTTCGCTTGTCTATTCAATTTTTTGCCTAACTTCTTCTCAGCTTTTGGAGGATGCGCTTTTCTTCCACCACGGGTCTGTGGACTTTCTGCCGCTCTAGAACCCCCGTATTGTGTCAACCTCTGGACACGGGCCATACCTTGACCGACACCTTGCATTTCAGTAGCATGCCTCATCCCCGCTTCTGGAGAAGGACCATAAGGTTGTTTTTCATTTGCCTCAAAAGCTTCAATTGCTTTTTTTATGATATCGGGGCGTATCTCTTCCATGAAAGAAGAAGGCAAATCTAATTCGTCTTTCTTTTCACCGTCCAAACTGTATATTCCTGTCTTCATTCAATTAACCCCCTTGATTAGATTCAGTCGATATATAAGTAAGATTCGGCTCATGAACTTCATATCTATCATCTCTTACAGCATCTCTCATAACAACTAACCTCTTAGCTGGCCCAGGGATTGATCCGTGTAAGATCACATAATCGTTTTCTATCACACCATAATTTAGGAAACCGCCTTCAGGTGTAACTTCTTCACCATTTTCACCGACTTTGAGTACACGCTTATTAAATTCTGTTCTCTGGTGATATCCCATCTGACCTGCTTGAGGCACGGTTGGTCTAGTATATCCTGGTCTAAAGACACCAGTATTTCCTACATTTCTTACAGATTTACTGTTTTTGTGCTGAAGGAGTTTAACGCCCCATCTTTTCACATGTCCTTGAAAGCCTTTACCTTTGGTTATAGCTGAAACATCAATCATCCGTCCAGATTCGCAGAAGTTCCCAAAATTGAGTTCCTCGCCGAGGGTATCTTCCGCTTTATCTATCCTTTCGGGTAAAGAACCTCCTCCTATCCTAAGTTCCATAATTTCGGGAGTCTTATTCGGAATACCGGAAACCGCTTTAGGCTGTGTATGAGTTATTGCCCTAACTTCATCAACAAGATCCCTATCTATTTTTCCCCACATCTGGTCCGTATCATAATTGTTCGGTATCGGTAGTCTCTTTTTCAATGACTCATCAACCTTACTAGCCCATACTTCCCCCATTGTTCTTAAACCTTCATGAGTTTCTTCATAGAATCTAAGACCGCTGACTTTTACAGGAGGAACTTCGACGACGGTTATCGGGACTCTTACTTCCTGTCCAGAGGTGGTACTTCTATTTCTATAATCCACAACAAAAGCATGGCTCATGCCAGCCTTGTATCCCGGAAAGCCCTGTATCTTCGGTTCTCCGTCCCATTCGGGCCAGGATCTTATATTTGGGACCATTTTTTTAGCGCGTTTTCGGGGCGAATATCCCATCGAACCTCTTCTTGGATGATGTGTTTCTACCATACATACACCTCAATATAGTTGACTATGTGGATTTATAGGAATAAATCCTTCAATCCTCAAGTATAACTTTGCGTATTCTCAGGACTCTACCCAGTAATCCTCGAGCGAAGCTCTACGGACTTCTAAATAGGCTTCCTGAGATCTATTGACCGTGACGCGTTCATATAGGGATCCTCACTGGATTGCCCTTCACGTCTGGTCAACAGACGATGTAATGGGTCATTACAGACCTTTTGTATTTAACTCTTTCCCAAGAAGGAAAGGGGAATATATCAAATAAAAGCGATTCCTAAGCTATTTTATTCTTCTTCATTTCCTTCTTCCTCTTCTTTCCCTCTAAAATACTTCAGCATCCTGATATAATCTTCTAATGCCTCATCAGTAACTCCGATAATAAATTTATTTAATTCCTCTGTAAATTCTAAATCTAATTTTTTGATAGCCTGTCTAATTATTTTCGGCCTTAACCTTTCGACTAATTCTTCATAATCTACACCGACTAGATAGGCATATTCTTGAAGTATGATATCTAATATGATCAACCTTTTGAATCTTTTAGGTCTAATACCTTTGATTTCTTTTAACATCTTTTTTACTAAATTAGGCATACTATCGATGGATTAATATGGGAATTCGTTATTTAAGATTTCTGGATAAAAAAATTATTTTTTATAATTTTTAGAACTGCAATATAGGATATTTGAATATCCAAAAAATGAAATTGAATATTTCATTTGATATATTAACTCCTACAAAACCATCCACTAGATGATCGTAGAGATATGATCAAGAACTAGCAAAAATAATGCAACTATAAAAAGTATTATTAAAACTATTATTAGAAGCCAAAGCAAATAAACACAAAGACCTCCTCTCTTTTTCCTGACGTCATAATTATCAAAATGCCACCTACTAAACGATACTTCTATCGATTTATCGAGCTTAGATTTAGTGTGGAGGGACCCTTTTTTAATAATTTTTAGGCAATTAAGTATCCGTAATAATATGTATTTAAAAAAATATTTAAATGAATCTTTAACATTTCTTCTAATGATTCTTTTCGAATACCTTTTACTCATCCCTCAGACTCTCCGAGCAAGTATATTGATAGACCTATAAATATTTTGTCCAGTTGAAACAAATTTTCTATTTGATTTGTTTACAGATTACAATCTACCTAAAGAAAAACAACGTATTTTTTTCATCAATTCAAAATAGGAAAAGTATAAGTTAGGTCTACCGTAATAAAATGCTGAAGCATATAAAAGAAAATATGAGAGGTATTTACTTTCTATTATTAAGGTTAAAAGAGCCTGTCATCAAAAAGGTGGGCGCACTAGGCGAGATAGAATTCGAAGACGGCAGATATATCTATGTTGGTTCGGCACAGAACAGTTTAGAAGGAAGAATCTCTAGACATTTGAGATCTAAAAAAAACAAACACTGGCATATAGATTATCTTTTAGAAGATGCGGAGATCGAGGAAGTATTAGCGTTTGAGATGGAAAGCAAGATGGAATGTGTTTCAGCTGATTTCATGGAGAGGGAATTCAACAAGATCGATGATTTCGGTTGTTCGGACTGTGATTGTGATTCCCACCTATTTTTTTCAAAAAAGACCTTTGAAGAGTTGATAGATAAAATAATCAAAGAAATAGATGAAGAGGTAATTCGATCAAAAGATCTTGATCTTCAGTAACTTTTTTATTTGACACCTCATTGTATTGCCTAAATCTTCAGGGCCCGTGGGGTAGCTTGGTCGATCCTTCGGCGTTCGGGACGCCGGTACCCGAATTCAAATTTCGGCGGGCCCATTTTTTCCTTTATTAAAAATATCAAAAACTTAGATCAAATATTATTTTTTATAATAGACAGAGAAATTCTAAATCTTTTCAACCTCTCGAAGACCATACCCCATCCGGAACTTCATCATAAACGTTCTTTTCTTTATCCGACTGTTCGTCTTTTTTAGTTTCTGAGCGGATTTTTTCTATTATCTTGTCCTTTTCAAAAAGCCAATAATGTATCCGCCATTCTCTGCCATCATAAAGAGTTGTCTCTTCTCTCTCAGTCGTCAACAAACCGGCATCTTCAAGCATGTAAAAAACGTCTCTGTCTTCCTGTTCCAATATATTGTCGATTATCCTGTCATTAAAACCAAAAAAATTCAGAACATGTTCTGCCATCATTTGAGCGGCGCTTGTCTCCATACCTTTTTCATCTATGCTGTTCTTAATTGCCGTAGTTAATTCATCGACCTTTATTGAGTTTATAGGTCCATCATCAAATCGAATAAAACTTTCGTCTTCTCCATCAGCCATATTATAACTCCTCTTCTCTGTCTTTCTATAAGTTATTTTGGAGGACATGGTATAAATAATTTGTGTCACCACTCTCCATTAATTCAAAAAATAGAAAGATTTATTCTTATTTTAGATGTTTCGTGAGGGCTAATATTTTTCAATCGAACAGCCTATTTATCATCCAATCTTCGTCGAATTCTACCAGATTTTCATAATCTTCACCAGTACCAACAAAAAGCATAGGTTTTCCTACTGCATGACCTATGGAAAGTGCGGCTCCACCTTTTGCATCCGCATCTATTTTTGTCAGCACTACCCCATCGATTCCTACTGATTTTTCGAACTCTTTAGCTTGTTCGACAGCATCGCTACCAGCTAATGCATCGCCTACAAAAATTATCATGTCCGGATCCGCAACCCTCTTTATCTTCTCCATTTCATTCATAAGGTTCTTGTCCGTTTGCATTCTGCCAGCTGTATCTATAAGGACAATATCTTTTCCTCGCGCTTCAGCGTGTTCTAACGCATCATAGGCAACTGCGGCAGGATCACTTCCTTTCGAATGTTTGATAACTTTCATTCCTAGATTATTTCCATGCTCCTGTATCTGTTCAAGTGCTCCTGCTCTAAAAGTATCAGAGGCTGCTAACACACAACTATAACCCTGCTTTTGTAGTCTCTTGCCTATCTTAGCTATAGTGGTCGTTTTGCCCGTGCCATTAACTCCTACGAACATTATGGAAAAAGGCTTTTCGGCTTTCTTGATTTTTTTATCGAAGTTAACCTCTTCTGTTTTGAGTGCTGTTTTGACAGCATCTCTAAGGCTAGCTTCGACCACATCTTCTAATTCGTATTTACGGCTTATTTTTTTTCCAACAAGGTCTTCTTTGACTTTTTCCTGTATTTCCTCCACGACCGGGAGAGCTACATCAGCCTCTAAAAGAGAAACTTTCAAATCCCAAAGTATATCCTCTATTTTACCCTCCTTTATCTTTGAACCCCAACCGTCTACAAAAGCTTCTTCCGGCGCTTCTTCTATCTCCTCTTTACTAGATTCGGTTAGGCTAGATAATTTGTTCTTCAATTTGTCGAACATTTTTCATCTCTATAATAATTTATTGGAAAACTTGTCCTCCACCTTGAGCTTGCTGCTGTTGTTTTTGTAGTTCCTGGTATTCTTGTCTCAATTCTTGTTCCAATTCTTGAGCGTTTTCTGTCATTTCTTCTATCTGTTCTTCAATCTCTTTTTTGTTTTCCTTGATCTTATCCTTTTTTCTATCTATTATCTCTATAGCTTCATCTATTTTCCTTTCGGCAGATAGATCGGCACCTAATCCAATAAGAACCTTATCATTATCACTTATCTTAGAATGTACGTAAGAATCGGCCCCGATAGGCACCATTATCTTAGTCCCTTCCTCTTTTTTCTCGTAAGTTTTCATCGTCTCTTTTGCCTCGTTATGCTCTTCAAGAAGGCCTTCGATCATCCCCTTATGTTCTTCCAACATCTCAATTTGAGATTTTATCTGTTCCAGTCTGTTTGCTTTCTGCTGTAATTCCATCTGATTAACCATACTCTTCATTCCTCCGCTTCTATTTTCTCTTTGATAAGATTATTTTCTATTTCATCCTCATCTACTTCTTCAGTATCATAAATCTTGATGTTTGTTCTCTTAACTCGATGTTTACTACCTAATAACGAATATATCTTTTCTATTGCTTTTTCCCTGTCTTCGCTTACAACTTCTTTTGAAAATCGCTGCCACTCACCTTTCTTTTTGCCCATTCTGAATTTTCCCATTACTCGGTGTACTTTCATCATTTTTCACCTTGATGTTTTTGAGGATTAATTATGTGCTGATAAGGGTGAGGGGTATTAAAAATTAACCCTGTTGCTTTCGCGCTCTTTAAAGGATAATTATATATAGGTTATTTAAAATTATAATTATGAGGGATAGAGTGGTATTTGGAAAAGAAACCAAAAAAGAAAGATTAGCCTTTCAAATTGGGATAGGTATATTATTGGCCTCAGTATGGATCGTTACCCTTCTAGGCATTTTAGAATTCAGATTGACACTTTTCGGTATCCTATTAATCTTAACCGCCGTCTATATCTTATCTTTAATCAAAAGAGCGGATAAAGGAGTCGCTCTAGACACAGATTCTAAAACTAGTCCGGACAGGTACGGAAAATCCTATTGAATCAATCCAACTTGTTGTCTGAATTTTGATCGCTCTTTCAACAACAATACATATATACTACGTCTTCCTAAAATTCCAGTAGTCGCGGGTTTTTACCCGCCGGAGATGTGCCCAGAGTTTGGGTGAATCCATAAACAGTAATAACGTGATATCATGGCAGAAGATGTCGTTGTCGAAGAAGAAGAGGAAGAATCGATGGAGACCTATCCTAGTATGTACAAATACATAGAGAAGGCCTGGGAACAACCTAAAGAAGGCTATCTGAAAGAACTACAGAGAAATAGGCTAAAACAATGGAGACGTGACGACAATTTTAAGCGTATAGAAAGACCTACTAGACTTGATAGAGCTCGAAAATTGGGTTATAAAGCTAAACCAGGCTTCGTCTTAGCCCGCGCGAAAGTCAGAAGAGGGAATCTAAGGAAAAAGAGGCCTAGGGCAGGTAGAGGTCCTAAGAGGATGGGTGTTAAAAAGATAACGCCTAAAAAGAATCTACAATGGATTGCTGAAGAAAGGACTTCAAGACGATATCCCAATCTAAGGGTACTCAATTCGTACTGGGTTGGAGAAGACGGACGTAAAAAATATTTTGAAGTCATAATGGTGGACCCTGACCATCCTGCGATACAGAACGATCCAGATATAAATTGGATATGCGAAAAAGACCAGAAAGGAAGAGTGTTCAATGGAAAGACCTCCGCCGGAAGGAAATCTAGAGGCCTAAGAAGTAAAGGTAAAGGTTCGGAAAAATCTAGACCGTCAAAGGAGAAGACGAGCTGATTTCAAGTTTCAATAATCCAGGTCTTCGAAATCCGTAAAGGGCTCCTCTGGAGCTTTTTCAGGATCTTTTACATATTCTAGATCCTCTTCTTTTATATCGTCCATTGCGTGTTTTTCGCTCAACGCTTTTTTTATCCTATCTTTTAACTCCTCAAGATTTTCACCTTCTAGTGCGGAGATCTTCAATCTATTTGAGTCAGTAAGATCCAAATCTGATTTGTTTTCTACCTCGATGAAATCCACATCAGGAAGCTCTTCTTTTATTTCTCTACAAAGTTCCTCTTGTTGTTCCATGGGATAGCCACATGTCTCTGTAGGGTCGAACATGAAAATCACAAGGTCCGCCAAACTCTCTAACGCTTTAACGGCCTGCATCTCAATATCATTTCTTTCTTCTTTCGGTCTATCAAGCATACCAGGAGTATCGAGGAGCTGACATTTTCTGTAGCCCAAAAAGAAATGTCCTATCCCCACTTCTTGCGTTGTAAATGGATAAACATCGATCTTCGGTTTTCCACTAGATATCCTGGAGACTAGTTCGGATTTACCTACATTTGGATAACCCGCCACAACAACCGTAGGATGTTCCGGCCTGATATCGGGTAAAGAATTGAGTTTCTTTCTAGCATCTTTTAAAAATTCGAGATCATCATCGACCTGCTTGAGGAAAGAATCCGTCCTCGCATAAGCCTGGTTCATCACCCTTTCTATCTCGTCTTCTTCTTCTTTAGAAACCACTTCTCTAGCGGCCTCCATCAGCGTTCTTTTAGCCCTCCTTTTCGCCCAATTTATCGCTCCTAGCGACTTTTTGAGTTGGTCGATACCTATTGTTATATCAATTATCTCAAAATAAAAATTAGGTAGTAACTCCGTGGTCGGAAATTCATCTTCATACCTACCGATAGTATCTTCTATGATATGGGCTACAGTGTTTAGTTTCACTGAGGCCGTTTTCTTTTTCCTTTCAACCCTATCTTTAGCCTCTTTTGTCTTTTTAGATGCACGGCCGAAGGCTTTATCGAGGATCTGTTCCGCATTCATTATAGGTGAAATATTGAAGTCCATTAGAGCGTAATTATACAGGGGGATGAATAAGGTTATCGGTCGATTAGGTTGAAGTTAGGTAAAAAGGAAATAGTTAAAAAGGAGTAGGTTTTACCACAATTAGGTGCTCCAAATGGAAGAAGGAGATCTTATCTACGTGGATTACGATATATGGGTAATGCCTGACAATGAAGATGAAGAACCTACGCTCTTCGATACTACCGATGAAGAAAAGGCGAAAGAAGAAGAGATATTTGATGAAGAATCAGACTATGGTGCTAGACCTGTAGTTATCGGGGGGGAGAATATAGCTGAGGGGTTCGCTGAAGCTCTAAAAGAAGCAGAGATTGATGAGGAAAATTCTATTGAGGTCCCTCCTGAAAAAGGTATAGGCAACAGAGATCCAGGAAAGATAGAGCTTTACAGTAGGCGAGAGATGGAAAGGAGAGATATAGAGCCTGTAGAAGGAAAACAGGTCGAGATAGATAATAGAAGAGGGCGTATCATCCAGGCTACAGCTGGAAGAGTTCGAATAGATTTCAATCATCCTTTGGCGGGTAAAACTTTGAAATATGACTTCAAAATAGTTGACAAGCCTGAGGGTAAGGAAGAGATCGCAAAAGGAATTCTTGAAATGGATTATCAGAAGCTCGACTATGATATCGAAGGGACAGAAGATGGAATAGATATCATTTTACCAGAACAATGTAAATATGATCAGAACTGGTTCGTAGCCAAATACAGGATCGTCGGAGATTTAAGAGATCATCTTGAGGCAAAGAGAATCCGCTTTATAGAAGAGTACGTTGAAAAAGAGGAAGATGAGATTGAAGAAGAATTTGAAGAACTCGAAGAGGAAACTGAAGTGGAAATGGAAGTAGAAACAGAGGATAGCGAGGGAACAGAGGAAGAGATTGAAGAAGAAACTGATTAAGAATAACAACTTTTGACCTCGAAAAACATTTCTTTATTATCTTAATACTAACTAGTAGAGGGTAGTTGGTACCTCATGGCAATAAAATTTAGTTTCAAAGAATGGATAATGCTTTACCTGATGGCAGGTATTTTTGTCGCGATAACAGCGTATCTGATAACTTTCTTTTTTGATATATCTGGGTCCGTAGTCGTGACCCTAACGCTGGTGGTTATATTTTTGATATTCAAGCTCTACCAATATAATAAGGGTGAGGGAGACGAAGAAGCCGATTATATGGGTGAGAATGGAAAAATAAATTAGGATCGGCGTTGCTGTAAATCAGAGGGAACAGCGGTCGCTAAAGAATATTTACATGTTCCTCTTTCCCTCCAAATATAAAATTTTAAAGCGGGCGTAGGGGGATTCGAACCCCCGTTCTACAGCTTAGGAGGCTGTCGCCATATCCAGACTAGGCCACACGCCCTTCTCGTTTTAAGTGTGC
>Ga0207421_10006706_pt1 | contig 12476 bp, 12 predicted proteins | sample SodLakKL_010_SED_4_FD_187542 | JGI IMG/M metagenome (GOLD analysis project Ga0207421, IMG submission 187542) | Alkaline sediment microbial communities from Lake Tanatar, Kulunda Steppe, Russia - 8KL_010_SED (SPAdes) (version 2) | ecosystem: Environmental > Aquatic > Non-marine Saline and... | reverse complement strand
CCCCCGGCGCCACGAAGCTGACGCCTCAGACCAGCGGGTCTGGCAAGGGGAAGTAGGGCGGAACTCGTCCCGGCTCGTGTCGCGGGTCGTCGCTAGGGTCCCGGCGGCATGGGGGATGATCCGGGCTCGCCGTTCCTGTCGCTGCCGGCGACGGCGTGGCTCGCGTCGAACGACCTCGCCTTCGCGATCTTCGACCGGTACCCGGTCAGCGAGGGCCACACCCTGGTCATCCCGAAGCGGTTGGTCGCGAGCTGGTGGGAGGCGACCAAGGCAGAGCAGCACGCGCTGCTGGCTCTGGCCGAGCAGGTCAAGCAACTGCTCGAGGGCCGCTATGCCCCCGATGGTTGGAACCTCGGTGTCAACGTCGGCGCTGCGGCCGGCCAGACCGTCGACCATCTGCACCTGCATCTGATCCCCCGCTACGACGGTGACGTGAGGGATCCGCGTGGCGGTATCCGTCACGCGATCCCCTCCCGCGGGAACTGGCAGACCCTGGGCGCGGAGCCGTCGGCTGGCTACGACTCGCCGGACCGCGGTGTGCGGCTGTTCGATGGGGTGCGGCGCCCCCTGGGGGTGCAGCTGACCGCGCTGCTGCGCGATCGACGACGCCAGCACCGGAGCCAGATCGCCCAGATGCTGTTGGCAGCCCACCGCCACCTGCTCCGAGCTTCGTCTCGTGGCCGCCTGAACCGGCTGCAGCCGCGCCGGCCGGCCGCGTCGAGGAGACCGTGTTGTCGCAGGGCGCCCTCGCTCGTGGCGCCACATGCGGGGACTGTGGCCGCAAGCTTCGGCGAGGCGCGGAGGCGCTCCACGGCGAGACGTTCACCGAGGTCCTCTGCCTGGAGTGTGTGACCCTCGACACCGTGCACAGTCTCGGGACGCCGGGTGCCGGCGCGCGCCGCGAACACGCACGACGGCTGGAACGACACCAGACCCGGGTCCGTACCGCTCACCCTCGACTCGGCGGGCTCATCCTCGCGGTCGCCGACGACCCGCAGCATGTCCGCGCCTGGCAGACCGGTGCAGTCGGCGAGGAGGAGTTCGGTCGGCGCCTCTCCGGTTGTTCCGGGTCGAAGCTCAAGGTGCTACACGACCGGAAGATCCCACGATCCTCGGCCAACATCGACCACCTGGCCGTCACCACTGAGCGCGTCTGGGTCCTCGACGCCAAGCGCTACAAGGGCAAGGTCGAGACCCGCGGGGGAGGCCTGTTCTCCACGCGACCACCGGAGCTGTACGTCGGCGGGCGGAACCAGACGAAGCTGGTCGAGGGCATGCAGCGGCAGGTCGCGACGGTCCGGTCACTCCTGTCGCCCCTGGCGTCCGAACTCGGCGCGGGCGGCCCTCCCGAGGTTCGCGGCGCCTTGGTGTTCATCAACGCCGAGTTCGGGCTCTTCACCTCTCCGTTCGCGGTCGATGGCGTCTGGGTCGGCTGGGGCAAGGCCATCCGCAAACGCCTCGGTGAGGAAGTCACCGGAACGCTCCCTGTCGACGGTGTCGCCAAGCGGCTTGCCCGTGAGCTGCGGGCAAGTTGAACGTCAGCACGCCCAGGCGGGCATGCCGCTGTGGTGTCAGCACCTGACAGGCGAAGACTCGGTTTCGACGAGAAGGACCCGCGCGCGAGCCGTGATTCCGATCGCCTGCTCGTTGGCGGCCAGACGCGCATCGCCGCTGGGCGGGGCGCCCCCAGTCGGGCCGGGCGACTGCAACCCGAGGGCCGCGCCTTGACTGTGGGCCTGCGGGCTGCGTTGCCGTGGCTGGGGTTGTGCGCGATGGGCGTCGGGTGCGTTCAACCGATGTTGTTGCTGTGTGGTGGCGGCATCGGTCGTGGCCTCCAGCGGCCCGCACGGTGGAGGTGTCTTCGGAGACCGATCGTGAGCGCATGCCTCGTGCGTCATCCGGCCGTCGGCCTGTGGGATCACGGTCATCAGCACGTCGGCCAGGAGATCCGCAGGAGGTTCGTCACTGCCCTGGCTGGATGGTGCCCGTTCAGCGCCGCGAAGATGCGACCAGGACCTTCTTCAGGGTGTCGAACTCCTCCAGGCACTTGCCGGAGCCGATCGCGACGGAGGAGAGCGGGTTGTCGGTGGTGTGGATGGGCAGCCCGGTCTCGTGCTTGAGCCGCTCGTCGAGGCCCTTGAGCAGGGCGCCCCCACCGGTGAGCACGATGCCCTTGTCCATGATGTCGGCAGCGAGCTCCGGCGGGGTCCTGTCGAGGGTGTTCTTGACCGCGTCGACGATCGCGTTGACCGGCTCCTCGATGGCCTTCCGGATCTCGACTGCGGAGACGATGATGGTCTTGGGCATGCCGGAGACCAGGTCGCGGCCGCGGATCTCCGCATGGGGCTCGTCCGGCAGCGGGAAGGCGCTGCCGATCGCGATCTTGAGCTCCTCGGCGGTGCGCTCGCCGAGCAGCAGCGAGTACTCCTTCTTGACGTAGCCGATGATCGACTCATCGAGCTCGTCCCCGCCGATCCGGATCGACTGGGACGTCACGATGCCGCCGAGCGAGATGACCGCGACCTCGGTGGTCCCCCCGCCGATGTCGACGACCATGTTGCCGGCGGGCTCGTGGACCGGCAGTCCCGACCCGATCGCCGCGGCCATCGGCTCCTCGATGATGTAGGCCGCCCGGGCCCCGGCCTGGATCGTGGCCTCCTCGACCGCACGCTGCTCCACGCTGGTGATGCCGGAGGGCACGCAGACCACGACGCGCGGTTTGGCGAGGAAGCGGCGCTTGTGGACCGCCTGTATGAAGTAGCGCAGCATCTGCTCGGTCACGTCGAAGTCAGCGATGACCCCGTCCTTGAGCGGGCGGATCGCCATGATGTGGCCCGGGGTACGGCCGATCATGCGCTTGGCTTCGGAGCCCACCGCCAGGATGTGGCCGGTCTTGGTGTTGATCGCGACCACGGAGGGCTCGTTCAGGACGATGCCACGCCCACGCACGTAGACCAGGGTGTTGGCGGTGCCGAGGTCGACGGCCATGTCCCGGCCGAGGAACTGGAAGGTGTTGCCGGTGTTCGCAGCCACGGGAGGCCTTCTGGTGGTTGGGGGCGTTGGTGATCGATCGCGCTACTCAGGGGCATGGGCACCGTCGAGCGTCGGAGGGCTGTGGCGTATCGCCGCCCGGAGACAGGGCCACACGACGACCTCGAGCCGACCCGTTCCCGCACTCGGGGACTTGTCTGCCTTCCTCGTCCCGGCTGCTTGACCGTCGGCTCCCTTGAGAGCAGGGGTTGCCTGGGGTCAGAGGCGGAGCGTTCACGCGAAGCACATCACCGACGTGGACCGCGTCGTGACCGGCGATGCGCAGCTGCACCATGGCAGGCGACAGGCTCGAGTCGACCAGGAACCTCATCCCACCGGACGCAGATGCAGCTCACGCTCCCGGATCGCCTCGGCGGAGTAGCGCAGGGCCTCGGCGATGTCGTCGGGTTCCAGGTACGGGAAGTCGGCCAGGACCTCCTCGACGGTGATCCCATCGGTGAGCATGCCGACCATGGTTGCCACGGGCACCCGCAATCCACGGATGCAGGGAACACCACCGAGCACCTCGGGATCGGTCGTGATCCGCTCGAACGTCATGGCCATCCTCCTCGCCAGGTCAGCGTACGTCCTTTCAGCGTCCCGAGATCGGGAGTTGTGTGCGCCTGGGGATCGCCACACCTGACCATCGACCCCCGCAGAGCGGGGACTCGCGCGCGGCTAGACCAATGCCCCAGGCGAAGTCGCGGTCGCCGAACTGCTCACCGAGTCGGATGGACCTTCGTTCACGGCGAGCCGATGAGCCGCCGCACTCTGGCGACCTGACCGCCGACGGCATCCACCTCCTGCACCGGGTCGGGGCGGTCGAGCTTCACCGGGAGGGTCGCTACCCGGGCGTCGTCAGGCCTGACGGGACCGCACTGCTCCGGGCCTCGCTCATCCCGCCGGCGTGGTTGGTGATGACACCTCTGGCCTGCGATCCCGACGCAACTCGGAAGTAGGGGGGCCGCTATTCCGACTTGATGCAATCCGTCCGGAATACTCTCGCCGTTGTCCTGAGATGAGTCCATGAGCAAGGGACTGCAGCGCCCGAAGGATTGGCGGCCGCACGACTCGTGTCGGGTCCCATGGTCGCAGGACTACCGGAGTGGTTCCCGCGAGGATCGGATGCTGCGAGAGGTCAGTGTCTCCCTTCCGCCGCACATCGCCGATGACGATGTCGAACTTCCGAGCGTCGTAGTAGCGACCATGGAGGAGGCGACCCGAGAGGTTGTGAGGCTGGACCAGGAACGTGGCGCCGAGCTGCCGGCGCTCGGCGCGATGCTGCTGCGCACCGAGTCGGTGGCCTCATCCGAGATCGAGTGGGTCGAGGCCAGCACCGCCGACTACGCGCGGGCTTTGCACGGCAACCGCGCCAACGTGGCCGCCACGGCGATGGCCGCAGCGACCACGGCGATCGCTGCGCTGATCACGTCCGTCGACGATGACAAGCCACTCCACCTCGAGGCAGTCCTCGACGCGCATCGTGTGCTGATGCACGACGACGCCACGGAGCGGGTCTACGCCGGGCGATTGCGTGACGTGCAGCACTGGATCGGTGGCAGCGCTCACTCGCCAAGCAACGCCCTGTTCGTCCCCCCGCCGCCCGGCACAGTCGCCGACTACATGAGCGATCTCATCGCCTTCGCCAACCGCGACGACATGCCCGTGCTGGCGCAGGCCGCGATCGCACACGCCCAGCTCGAGTCGATCCACCCCTTCACCGATGGCAACGGACGGATCGGCCGGGCGGTCATCAACACCGTGTTGCGGCGACGCGCCACGACCCGCAGGGTGATCGTTCCGATCGCATCTGCGTTGGTGGCGCACCGCGATCGCTACTTCGATCTGCTCGACGAGTACCGCAGCGGCCACGTCCAACCGCTCCTGGTGGCGTTCAGCACCGCCACACGCATCGCTGCAACCGAAGCCCGCGTGACTGCAGACCGGGTCGTCGAGTTGCCCGACAGGTGGCGCGCAGCGTTGGGGCCGGTCCGCACGGGCAGCGCGACCGACCGGTTGCTCAACCGTCTGCCCGAACTCGCAGCCTTCACCGCCGACGACGCCCACGACGACATCGGTGGTCCACTCTCCAGCACCTACACCGCCATCGAACGGCTCGCCGTCGCGGAGATCGTCCGACCCCTGACCGACCGCAAACGCAACCAGGTCTGGGGCGTCGCCGCCATCCTCGACGAACTCGACGACCTCGGCGCCCGCATCGAGCGTCACGCGAGACGTCAACGCGGCCTCCACGGGTGAAGCCGGCCGCGGTGGCGATGATCGCGGGGAGTCGACACCCAGCTGCGAGCCTCACAGCCACGGTGGGAACGGGCTCGAGGTCCCCTGTTCCGGATTCCGGGGTGCGGTGGCCCGACCCTCACCCGGCCCGGTCCCGGGACGGTAGCGTTTGGCGAGAGGACTGCGCCGACTCGTGTCACGCTGACTGGCATGCGTGAGCCGGCTCTCGGATCGAGGTCTGCTGAGGTCAGCTGACCACCCAGACCAGCGGCCGTCGCCATGCGATCATGACAAGGAGATCGCCGAACTGCGACGACAGGTCGCGGCGCACGAGCGAGCGCTGACCGAGTTGCGACGCGAGCTCGCGACCCTGCGCTCGAGCTCGAGGGATGATCCCTCACCGCACCCGCCGCAGCCTGTACCGGCGGCGACGTCCCGCGACCGCGAATCGGCGGCTCTCTGCAGCGGCAGTCGGGCACACCTCCCAGCGTCCGGCTGGGCTGGGGTAGGGTCCGACCGTCGTCCCGTCGGGAGCGGGATGACGTCATCACTCGGACACCGACCGGGAGAGCACTGTGCGCAGATCAACGCTGGCCATCCTCCTCGTGCTGACGCTGCTGTCCTCGCTCGTGGCAGCACCGGCGGCGGCCCGCGGCCCGGCCGCCCCCGCGAACCCGCAGGCCTCCGCTGCCCAGGGAGCGGGTGCCGGCGCGGACGCGCGCGGTCCGGACTTCACCTTCGACGCGGCGACGCCGCTGGGGGGCAACGACCGTACGCCGCTCGGGGACGGTGTGCCGCTGTCGAGTATCGAGGCGGCCGGTGTGGAGACCGTCCAGGGCGAGATCGCCGGCGCCGGCTACATCGGTCAGAAGCCGGCCGACTGGAACGGCGAGCTGGTCGTGTGGGCTCACGGCTTCCGGGGCGAGGGTGAGCGGTTGTACGTCGACCCGCCGCCGGCCCGGCAGTGGCTGCTCGACAACGACTACGCATGGATCGCTTCCAGCTACCGCCGCAACAGCTACGACCCTGGTGTCGGGGTCCTCGACACGAAGAACGCCACCCGACGGGCTGCTGCGCTGTGGGGCCAGCCGTCGCGCGCCTACGTTGCCGGTGCGTCCATGGGTGGGCACGTCGTCGGCGCCGCGATCGAGCGCTTCCCGAGCCTCTACGACGGTGCTCTGCCGGCGTGCGGCGTGATGGGTGATGTCGAGCTGTTCGACTACTTCCTCGACTACAACCTCGGTGCCGCCGCCATCGCCGGTGTCGAGGTGGACTACCCGAGCGAGACCTGGCTGGACGTCGAGGTGCCGGCGATCAAGCAGGAGCTGTCGGAAGCCCCCGACGGCGTGCCAGGCGTCACCCAGAGCTGGGCCGCCGGTGGCTTCCTCACCGATCCCCTCAATACCCTCACCGATGGTGGCGAGCTGTTGAAGGACTTCGTCGAGGTCCGCTCCGGCGGTGAGCGCGGTGCGATCTACGACGCGGCGTGGGACTACTGGCACGTCCTGGCGAGCCCGACTGGGGACTTCTTCTTCGAGCTTGGCGCCGGTGACGGGACCATCGCCAACCGCTCAGGGATCGTCAGTGACAATGCCGACACGGACTATGCGACCTATGGCGAACAGTTCGCGTTCCTGAACGACGACATCGAGCGGGTCGAGGGCTCCAACCGGGTTCGCAGGTCCCAGGGGCAGAAGCCCGCTCCTCTCATCAACGGGACCCCGTCGATCCCCGTGCTGAGCATCCACACCATCGGTGACCTGTTCGTCCCGATCGAGATGCAGCTGATCTACGCCGATCGCGTCGAAGCCAACGGCAGGAGCGACCTGCTGGTCCAGCGCGCGATCCGTGACGTCGGTCACTGCACGTTCAGCGGGTCCGAGTGGGTGCAGTCCTACACCGACCTGTTCGCATGGGTGGGTACCGGCGTCGCGCCTGAGGGCGAGGACCTGCGTGCGAGCATCGGCGATCCGCTGCTCGGCTGCGATTGGACGATCACCGACGACACCGTGGTGCCGGGCTCGCTGCGGCTCTTCCCCTGTCCTGCTTGATCCTCGGCGGTCCGTCCGCGCCACCATCACGGCGCGGACGGACCCCTGGGTGAGGTGTGAGAAGCCGCGCGGCGGCCGTCGCTGGTGTTCAAGCGTGAGTGGGCAGTCGAGTCTCTGGGGAGGACCCCAGCTTCTCGGTGTGCTCCCGAAGGGACCGTGAGCGACCTGGTGACCGAGCAGCGCCGGTGATCGGCTACCTCGGCTGCGCCTCGTCGGCGAGCAGCTGTCTCGCGTGCTTCAGTAGCAGGAAGAGGTGGAGCGGATCGGCCGGCGACGCCACGAACTCCCCGTGGTGGAGGGAGGAGTCCCTCGCCTCGTCGTCGCGTGCGTGGATCAGCAGAGCTTGGAGGCCGACGTCGCCCGCGACGCGGACGGACCGTCGCAGTGCATCGACCAGGAGGCCGCGCCCTAGGCCGGATCCTTGCTCGTCTACGTCGACCGCCAAGCGTGCCAACAGCAGACTATGCCTCGGGCAGCCCGACGACCTGTCGTCATCCGCGGTCACCGATCCATGGGTGCCGCTGCGGCTCTGGACGTGTCCGGTGCGTCTGCGATGGCGTTGGGCTGCGGTGTCCGTCCTGAGTGCCGCCGGCGACCCGCGCATCTGCCTGTCCGGCGCGTGGCGACCTTCATCTGACCGGCAGAGAACGCCCCGCTGCCCCCTGCACCGACAGGTTCGGCCCGTCCGCGCTCGGGGCGTCGCACTACTGCCACGCTGCGGTGGCCGATGTCCGTGCAGGACTGCCGCTCGAACTGCCCCGGGTCCCATGCGGTGCACGGGTGTGCACGTGTGGCTGGTCACGCACGGCATGGGCGACCCGAGAGCGCGCCGTTGGGACGTCTGAGCGCCACGGCCCTGTTTCGGAGGCGTCCCCCCAGCGGCCCGAGCACAGCCATACTCGCGGGGTCGCCATGCCGGCGTCCTCCCAGGGGAGACTCTGGCAACATCCCAGTCGAGGCGTACGCGAGCGAGGCAGCCGTGGGAGCGGAAGCGGAGGCGGGCGGCCGGGTGCTTCTGCTGGCGCTCGGTCCCCTCGACGCGCAGATCGACGGCGTCACCTTGGCGCTAGGCGGGCGGCGCCAGCGGCTGGTACTCGCAGCCCTGCTGTGTGCCCGCGATCGGCCGCTCACGACTGACCAACTGGCCCAGGCGGTCTGGGGTGACCACCCCCCACCCAGCGCCGTGGGGTCGCTGCAGGCGTACCTGTCGCGCCTGCGTGGGCTGCTCGGCCCCCGGCTCATCGTCCGTCAGTCCGGTGGTTACCACCTGCGGGTTGCCCCTGAGGTCGTCGACGTCGATGCCTTCGAGCGTGATCTGGCGTCGGCGGACACCGCGCGTTCGAGCGGCGACATCGAGGCTGTGGCTTCTCACTGCCGGACGGCACTCGCCCGCTGGCGAGGGGGACGCTTCCTTGGCGAGTTTGGGGCTGAGCGGTTCGCGGTCGCCGAGGCGGCCCGGCTCGAGGGGCTCCGCCGCCATGCGTTGCGGACATGGATCGATGCGGAGTTGGAGCTCGGCCGGCATGGCGCGGTGATCGGGGATCTGGAGGCCTTGCTGCACGACGAGCCGTACGACGAGCACGTCTGGGCACAGCTGATGGTCGCTTACCACCGCGCTGGTCGACGCCTGGATGCGCTTCAGGCCTATCGGCGGGCGGACCGGCGACTCCGAGACGGGGCGTCCGCCCGCCTCGGGGCTGAGGCGGCGATGGCTGCCTGGCGGCGGGGCGAACGTGCTGGTGCGGCTGGCCTCCTCGATGAGGGGCTGCGTACCTGATCGATCGTTCGCCGCTAGGGCTCACTCGAAGCACAGGTGACCACGCATCTCCCAGTCGGCGGCGCTGGCAGCGAGGTCGAGTGTCGAGCCCGGCAGGATGTGCAGTTTGCCGGTCCCACCGTCGACGACCTGCAAGCGGGTCCGGAGCTCGAACAGGCCCGCTCCCGGATCGATCGGCCTGAGGACCAGCAGATCGTGCGTGACGATCTCGCCCTCCGCGAAGGTGAACACGTGTCGGGTGGAGTCCGGCCCGGTGACGAAGGCCGCTGTGTCGACCTGTTGGCTCTGCCCGCCGAGCCTGAAGGTAGCCGTGCCCGTGAAGCCACCCACCTGTGGGTCGAAGGTGCTCGTCCCCGACGCCTGAGCGCCGTAGCAGCGGTTCGCTTCGCCCGTGGTGCCGTGCGTACCCCCGGCTGCTGGTGCCACGGTCAGCACGACGAGAGCTGCGATCGTCGTGACGGTGACTAGCAGCCGGCGGCGCTGGAACGCTGTGGTCGTGGTGCTCATGCTGATGCCTCCCATGATGAGGCGGCGAGTCTGCGCGAGCAGGCTTGCAGGTTCTTTGCAGACGCGGACGACCGCGCCCGTTGCGACGTTGCTCCGCCCGTGACGCGCCTGTGGTGGGTGACCACGCCCGCACCCCGCCATCCGAGCATCAGAACCCGTCCGGGCTCCTCGTCGACGCGGCACGACACGTTCTCGAGGACTGGCCATGGGATGAGAAGGGCTGGAGGCGCCGTCAGGCTGTGTCCGTTGGCCGCCGTTACCGACCCTCCCGAGAGCCCCTCGAACTCACGGACGCCGAGGTCGAGCGCGTCACCCATGCGGTCAGCCGCCCGTGGCGGATCTTGACCTAGACAACCGGCGACCGAGGTGGCTAACGCCGTCCACAACTGAAGGCGTAGTGCGCGCCTACGGCGCCACAGTGCGGACACCGAAAGTTCCGCAGAGCGAGCGCCACCCCAGTACGCGTGCTCCGTTCCTCGTGATCAGCCTCCACTTCCTTCGATCGCCGTGCCCGGTCCCGAAGTCCATCGACAACACCCTTCAGGCCGTCGATGTCCTTCTTGTCCTGGAGCACCTGCGACCGTGTGCTTCGGTCACGGCGTTCGAGTCGCTCGCCCCGGCCATTCCTGAAGTGCTGATCGTTCATGAGCGTTCCCCGTTGAAGGCACGTCCGCGCAGGTACTGCGGCAGCGGCTGAGGGTCCAACTCCTTCGCGCTGTGCGCGTGCATCCGCGTGTTGGTCAGCGACCTACGGTGACGGCCGTAGCGCAGGAACCGCGGAGGGGGTGGCATGCAGTTCAGAGTGGGGTTCTGGGATGTGTGTCGCGGCGGGATGCACAAGCTGCCGTTGCTGGACCGCCTAGACGCCGATCTGTTGCTGCTCCTCGCGGTGTCGCCGAAGTCTGGGCATAGCTACCGGCAGCACTGGGAGGATCGCTACGACTGCGCCGTGGCGCTCGAACTGACGACATCCGGGCACAGGCGGCCTCACGGAGCGATGGTCGCCTCACGCTGGCCGATCACAGACGCATGGGTCATCGATGAGCTGCCGCTACCGGAGCGTGGCCTGGTGGCCCGGATCGACCATCCTCGGGGCCGACTCACCGCCGTCAGCTGGGGTACCCCGAACGCCGCCGGCAACACCCGCCCGGTGAAGGAGGCCGCCTACCGGCACATGGCCGCCTACCTGCCGTCCTTGCCGCGCCCGCTGGTGGTCGGCATCGACACCAACAGCTGGTACGACCCGCCCTCCCAGAGCGTCGGACTCGAGCCTGACACCCGCCAGCCCGCCGAGCATGGCTTCCTGCACCGAGGGGCAGCCCACGGGCTCGTCGATGTGTACCGGGCGCTGGTGGACGCCGAACCTCACCGCGCCAGGCTGCTGACGGAGCTACGTCCGCACGGGCCGATGGCCACGACCTTCATCCGCCGACCGCACCGCCAGCCTCGACGCATCGCTGCAGACTTCGAGGCTGGTCGAGCGTTCGGGCTCGACCGGATGGATCGGCTGTTCGTCTCCGCAGAGGTCACACCGTTGGCCTGCGAGCACCTTTACCACGAGTCCCTCGATGTCGGCGGCGACCACGCCGCGGTCGTCGCTGACCTCGCGCTGCGCCGGTAAACAGGTTCGGCCCGCATCGGTCGTTGGGTCGCCGTGTCGCACATGCGCGGGACACTCGGGCATGGCTACCCAATCGTTGCAGCTCTCGCAGACGAGCTTCCACCACGGCGACGTCGAGGTGGCGCACGTCGTACCCGCGTCCGAGGCCGCGCGACCGCAGTTGCGGTGGCACAGCGTGTCGTCAACCCATGAGTACGAGCGGTGCCCACGGCGCTAGCGCTACGCCTACGTCGAGCGGCTCCCGCAGGACCGTCTCGTGCCCATCCCATGGCGGGTCGGGTCGGCGGTGCACGCAGCCCTCGAAGCCGCCTACCAGGCGAAGCGACTGCACCCGGACCGTCCGCTGATCGTCGCACTGCCCGAGGCCCTGGTGGCCCTGCGGCACGCATGGGACACGCTCGAACTGCCCCATGACGATGGCCGCTACCGACGGCGGCTCCGTGCTGATGCAGACGACGATGCATCGAGGTGTCCACCCACCGGCACTCGCGACATCGGAGATGCCACCCCACAGAGAGCGCGTCGTGCTCAACCGATCTCGGGGCAGACCCTCATGGGGTGGCGCTCGCAGGCATGGCTGGATGGGTGTCACCGGGCCGCGCGCAGCCGTGAGGTGCGACGACATAGCTCGATCAGGTCGTCAACCTCCGGCGGCCGCTGGGTTCGTGTGGCTGCCCGTTCGCTCCAACGGATCGCTGTCCGTTGTCTACCGCCGGACCGCTCGACAGAGGGTTCGTGCTGCGTGGGTTCAGCGTGCCAGGGAGCGGCCCGAAGGCGCGTCCAACGCCCAGACCTTGAGGCCCATCAGGCGTGGAGGCTCCCGCGGCGAGCGGGATGGCGATGTGCGCTCCAGACGCCGGGACGGCACCGACCGTGACACGCTCACGAGCTCGTGTCGCGACCCATGCGTCCCGGCCCTTCACACACCTACAGCCGCGGAATGGTCCAGCGCGCCACGGCGGCTAGACCAGCTGCAGCTCCTTCGCCGTCTGCTCGTACACGCCCATCATCGCCTCGGCGGCGTCACCGGTGGCGAACAGGCCGTACCCGTAGTCGGTCAGGACGAGGCTGCACTTGGCCCCCAGCAGCAGGGCTTCGGGCGTCTGCCCGATCTCGCGCAGTGACGCCTCGTCGCCTCGGATGATCCAGTAGGTCGTGCCCTCAGCTCCGAGGAACCAGCTCATGTCGTCGATCCTGCCCTCCTCGAGGAGCTTGCCGTAGAACTCGTTGCTCTCTCGGGCCAGTTGGAACG
>Ga0207421_10006705_pt1 | contig 12478 bp, 9 predicted proteins | sample SodLakKL_010_SED_4_FD_187542 | JGI IMG/M metagenome (GOLD analysis project Ga0207421, IMG submission 187542) | Alkaline sediment microbial communities from Lake Tanatar, Kulunda Steppe, Russia - 8KL_010_SED (SPAdes) (version 2) | ecosystem: Environmental > Aquatic > Non-marine Saline and... | reverse complement strand
CGCGGAGTTCCCCTCCTCTATGTTTTAACGTTACAAATGTCCCCTTATGTTCCTGGAGCTCAGCATAAGCAGAAAGATCAATTGCTTCTCTGTTTGTCTTCCCGCATGCAGCCAGTTCTACTGTTCTGCGTGCTTCCGAGAGCATATGACATTTAACTGTCTCAGACAGCATATTACCTCCAAAGTAACGTGCAGTAAGCTACAAACCCAATGTCCGGTCCAAGAAAATGATTGGAGTTATAATAATCCATTACCTGCCCTTGGGCATTAATTTTTTCCATAACTGAAGATACAGCCAATCCAGGCGCAAAACCGCATATGGTAAGGTCCTTATGTTTCTTTATATCCATAAGCTGTTCAAACTGGCAGGAGCAGAACTGTTCAGCTATATGTAAATCCTGCTGTTGAACCTGGTTTTCAATTTCTTTTACATTATCAATTCCAAAAGGGATATATCCAAAACGAGGACCGTAATGGGTAAAATCAGAACTGGCAATCAGGACAGTCCTTCCTTCAGCAAGCTCATCTTTTCCTATAAGCTGCAGGAGGTCGTCTGAGATATTCCTTAACTGCTTTGTCCCGCTTATTTCCGACAAGAGGATAACTCCGACATTAAGCGGCTGCTGTGATACCTCCCTTGCACGGGCAATAAAGGGAAGGAACATTTCCACGGCATGCTCCATTTCAACGGCTTGATCATGCTTCCGAAGAATTTTCTTTTCATCATGGTCAAGCAGCTTAACAGCAGGAACATCCCCAAGGGGTGTTTCAAAGGAATCATGGGAGCTGCAGAACAGAGTATCCGGAGGAAGAGGAGTGTAATGGGAAGGAGCAATAATGATGATTCGTGTTGTCTCGTTTCCCAGAAAATGAAAGAAATGGGCAATTCCTCTTCCCGAGAAGGAAAGACCTGCATGGGGCAGCACCCCTCCCTTCACATTTCTTTTTTCATGAGCTGTTGTATCCTCATGTTCCTGGGATATAGGCTTCCAGATAACTTTCTGCACAAGATCTGAAAATTCATCAACTTCAGCCCGGAGTGAAGCAGGATCGTTTGTATACCAACTTCCGGCAAACCTTGCCTTTCGTATATGCATACTACCCTCCTAATGTATTGTTACACGCCTTTACTTATCTGTTAAGGGAAACTAACTTGTTTCCCCTTTTTCAGTAAGTTTGCGATAAAGCTCCTTATTAACCGGCAAGTCTAAGCCATGTTTTTCTCCAAGGGACAGCATCGTACCGGAAAACAGCTCCACTTCTGTTTTCCTCCCTGCCCTCACATCCTGCAGCATAGAGGTCTCACCTTCAGGATTAAGCCTCCCCAGCAAACTAAGCCATGATTCCACATCCTCATTTGACAGCTCTACTCCTTCAAAACGGGCAGCATGCTGCACCTCATATATTGCAGAAAGCATCATATCCCTGGGCGCTCCGTTTTTCTGGAACTCGCCATACGGAGCATCAAGAACTGCTGAAACCTGGTTCACTCCGACATTCACCATGAACTTCCACCATAATGCATGGTTCATGTCATACGGAACTTCACAGGATATTCCTGCTTTTTTAAGCTTATGTTTTATCCCTTCAGCCCGCAGAGATGTTGAAGGAACTTTATTCTCTCCGATAATGATTTTCCCTTGATTGCTCCATTGTATCCTGTATCCTTTTCTTACCGAATCCTGTCCAACGGTAAATGCCAGAGGGACTCTCCCGGTTCCATATGCATCAGCTAACACACGGACAGGGGTAATCCCGTTCATCAGCGAGATGATTTGGGTTCTCTCTCCTATGCAGGCATCTGCCTGCTTAAGGGCATCTTTTAACTGGTAACCCTTCACTGATAAAATTAATAACGCAAAGGGGTGATCATCAAATATACAAAATGGTGTTATTGGGAATTGTGCCGGCTCCCCGTTTATGATTATTCCCCCTTCTTTTTTAATGTTCTCTATCCGTTTTTCATCTGCAAGAGCTGTTACCTCATCACCATATTTCCGGTAAAGCAGTTCTGCAAATACAGCACCAACTGCCCCGGCTCCAATTATTCCTATTTTTGACTGTCTCATGTGTTTTCCTTTCGGATTATGCAGAATCCGGCATCCGTGTCAGTGTAACAATATTAACTATATAGGAAAGCAAGTTGTCAACTGGATGCACTGGCATCATGAAAGAGACAACAACGGCAACGCACACCATACTTCTTTTACTTTTTACGCATCGCGTATCATCTGCCAAGATTTCTGTGATTTTTCAGACAGACAGTAAATTATTGATTTCCTGGGTAATAACCGATATGGTAACTTCAGGAGAACAGTATGGAAAAAAACAAAAGCATGGTATGTATTCTGATTGATTTTCAGGAAAAACTGTTTCAGCATATGGATGGAAAGGAAGCCCTTCTGGATTCAGCAGAAAAGCTTGTACAAGGGTTAAATCTGCTGAAAATTCCAATCATCTGGAATGAGCAATACCCAAAAGGCCTTGGTGCTACCGTAGGGCAAATTTCCCGTCATTTGGCATGCAGCGAACCAATAATAAAAAACACCTTCAGCTGCTGTGATAATGATGCTTTTAACCGGAAGCTTGCTGAGCACCAAAATCATCATATACTTTTGTTCGGGATTGAAGCTCATGTCTGCATTTACCAGACAGGGCGGGACTTGCTTTCCAGCGGATACACCGTAGATATTATCAGCGACTGTGTCTCATCCCGCAAAAAACAAGATAAAGAAACAGCACTGAGAAGACTGGAAATGCTTGGGGCAGGAATTCTCAGTACAGAGATGATTCTGTTTGATCTGCTGCAAACTGCCGAAGGCGATGTATTTAAATCTATCAGCAAACTGGTAAAATAAATTTTTGCCTTTCATACATTATTTATCAGATATTTTTGTTGCATAAATATTGAATAAAATGTAGTATACCTGCAACTTTATAGCATCTTTATTGAAATTACGCTTAATTTGATGCATAAATATACAGAACAATCTTTGTTTGAGGGGTAACTCTTTTGAAAAAAGCATACTTATTGCTTGAAGACGGCACATTATATCCAGGAAAATCCTTCGGTGCTGCTCCGCCTTTTGTCGATCAATTAAGTAATATTGACCCGCTGAGGATGGCAGGAGAACTGTTTTTCAATACCAGCATGCTTGGGTACCATGAAATTTTAAGCGATCCTTCATGTACTGGACAGCTGGTAGTGATGACATATCCCCATATCGGCAACTATGGGGCAGACGACGGCTGGACAGAATCACATCTTACTCAGTCGGACCGGATGTATCAGACAGCCGGGATTATTACCCGTTCATACTATGAAGGCCCTGTTCCAGAAGGGAGAGAAACACTGGAGGAGGTCATGATTGAGCAGAATGTTCCCGGCATTTCAGAAGTTGATACAAGAAAACTCACTTTGGAGTTAAGAGACCAGGGGAACAAAAACGGTGTAATAATTTCTCCTAAGGGAGAGGAACTAACAGATGAGGAGATTTCTGCCGCACTTGCTTGGCTGCAGAAATTTCCCCCCATGGTCGGCAGAAACTTGATATCCACCGTAGGGATCCGCACACCAGAAACAGTAAACCCTGAAGGAAGCCCTCATGTGGTAATTGTTGACTGCGGAGTAAAAGAGAATATCATACGTAACTTGGTAAAACGCGGAGCAAAAATCACGTTGGTGGCATATACTGCAACAAAGGAAGAGATTGAGTCATATCAGCCGGATGCCTGCCTGATATCAAACGGCCCGGGAGATCCGTCGGTACTTACTGATCAGATCCAAACAGTAAAATCCCTTGTAGGGACCCTCCCTCTTTTTGGAATATGCCTCGGCTACCAGCTTATTGCCCTGGCTTTAGGTGCCGTTTCCTATAAGATGGAGTTTGGGCATCATGGCGGAAATCATCCAGTCAGAGATGCTTATACCGGGAAAACATTCGTCACTTCCCAGAACCATGGGTTCGCTGTAAGGAAAGACTCTCTGCCGGAGGATGTCTCCGTATGGTTCACTAATGCAAACGACAAAACACTGGAGGGGATCAACCACAAAACCCTACCTATTCTTGCCGTACAGTTCCATCCGGAAGCAGCGCCCGGCCCCCAGGATTCAGATTGGATCTTTGACCAGTTTATTGAAAAAATACAGAAATACCAGCAATAGAGGAAGGTTTTCATGCCAGCAAGGAAAGATATTCATTCCATCTTGATTATCGGAAGCGGTCCGATTGTCATTGGACAGGCCTGTGAATTTGACTATTCAGGCACACAGGCAGTTAAAGCACTGAAAGAAGAAGGATACCGGGTCATACTCATCAATCCCAACCCAGCAACCGTTATGACTACACCAGGTATTGCCGATGCCATCTATATGGAACCGTTAAAAATCCGTTACGTAGAGGAAGTCATCAAAAAAGAACGTCCTGATGCAATTATCACTACTATGGGAGGTCAGACAGGGTTAAACCTCACAAGGGAACTGTATCATGCCGGAATACTTGAAACATATCAGGTGGAAATAATTGGAGCAAATATTCGTTCAATTGAATTAGCAGAAGACCGTTCTTCTTTCAAAGAAGTTGTTACTTCCCTTGGTCTAGAATCTCCAAAATCTGTCATGGTTAATTCCTTCCAAGAAGCAGCTGAATTCAAGAATGAAACCGGTTTCCCTCTTATTATCAGACCAAGTTATACCCTAGGAGGGATGGGGGGCAGTATTGCCCATGATGAACGGGAATTTGAAGAATTTGTGGTGAAAGCTCTGCTTGAAAGCCCTGTGCATACTGCTCTGGTAGAGGAATCCCTTATCGGCTGGAAAGAGTTTGAACTTGAGGTCATGAGAGATGCGAACGATAATGCAATTGTAGTCTGCTCTATAGAAAACATTGATCCCATGGGTGTCCACACCGGAGACAGCATCACCATTGCTCCCATTCAAACACTATCGGACAAACAATATCAGATCATGAGAAATGCAGCAATCAATATTCTCCGTGCGGTAGGTGTTGACTGCGGCGGGAGCAATGTCCAGTTTGCGATGGAGCCGAATTCTGAAAGAATGGTAGTGATTGAAATGAATCCCCGGGTCTCCCGATCTTCAGCACTAGCAAGCAAAGCAACAGGATTTCCGATTGCACGCTGTTCGGCAAAACTGGCTGTCGGTTATACGCTTGATGAAGTAGTCAATGAAATAACCGGTATGAGCGTTTCCTGCTTTGAGCCTGCTTTAGATTACTGTTCTGTGAAGGTACCTCGATTTGAATTGGAAAAATTTCCCCTTGGATATTCAGCACTTGGGACCCAGATGAAAAGTGTAGGAGAAGCCCTTGCAATGGGGAGAACTGCCCAGGAAGCGCTGAACAAGGCAATCAGGGCGATTGAGCAGGGATGGGAAGGACTGGAAGAAATGGAGGGAATCAGCAGGACAGAGCTGCAGAAAATCCTTGGTTCCGCTCATCCGTTACGGATCTTTGCTATTTTTACCTTGCTTAGGGAACAGGGAGAAGAAGCAATTGAAACAATTTCCCAGCAAACAGGGTTTGAAAAATGGTTCCTTTACCAAATGCTTCTGCAGCTGAATGTTGAAAAGGCTTTAGCTTCTCTTCCGCCTGGCTCCTCTGTTCCTGAAGGCCTTCTTCTAGAAGCAAAACGAATGGGACTTTCTGATAGACGGATAGCAAAAGTGACCAAAAGGGAGGAGTCAGAGATTGAAAAAAATCGTGTTGATCTCAAACTTTCTCCTTCTTATCATATGGTTGATACCTGTGCTGGCGAATTTACAGCTTCAACGCCTTACTTTTATTCCACATGGGGAGAAATTGACGAAGGTGCTCCCATTGGCAGCAAGGGAGTAATAATCCTTGCAAGCGGACCAAATCGTATAGGACAGGGACTTGAATTCGATACATGCTGTACCTTAGCTTCTCCGGCTTATCAGGAACGGGGAAGAAAGACAGTTCTTGTCAACTCGAATCCGGAAACAGTTTCTACAGACTACAATACCTCCGACCGCCTATATGTGGAACCGCTGACTAAAGAGCATATAATATCAATAATGGAAAAAGAGGGAATCAAAGATGTTGTCATTCAGCTTGGCGGACAAACTCCTCTCAATCTTGCCAGAGAACTGAAGGAAGCCGGGGGAAGGATCATTGGTACGTCCGTTGAAAGTATAGAGGATACAGAGCATCGAGGTAAATTTGCAGACCTCATTCGCAGGCTTGGACTTAGACAGCCTGAAAACCGTTTAGCTGAATCCAAACATTTAGTAAAACAAGCTGCAAAAGAAATCGGTTATCCCGTGCTTCTGCGTCCTTCCTATGTGTTAGGAGGAAGGAGCATGAGTACAGCTTATACCGAAGATGATCTGCATGAATTCTTCTCCAGAGGAATAGAGGCAACTCCGGATAAACCTGTACTCGTAGACCAATTCCTGGAAGATGCCTTTGAATATGATCTGGATGCAGTAAGTGACGGATATAATGTGTATATCGCAGGAATTATGCAGCACATTGAGGCTGCTGGTGTACATTCCGGAGACTCAGCCTGTGTTTTTCCCGCTCATAAATCATCTCCTGAGATTATGGCAGCAATGCGTGATGCAGCAGTATCTATCGCCAGAGACTTAGGGGTTTCTGGTTTTCTTAATATTCAGTTTGCGGTTAAGGATAACCTGTTGTATGTAATAGAGGTAAACCCCAGGGCTTCAAGAACGATCCCCTTCCTTTCAAAAGCATCTGGTGTAAATCTTGTAGCTGCAGCAGTACGGCTTTGGGAAGGAGAGTCTCTGAAAGAACAGGGTATTGTGGACAGTACCGGTGTCGGAGAAGGGACCTGTCTATACGGCTGGGCAATTAAAGAAGCAGTTTTTTCGTTCGACCGCTTTCTCAACATCGACCCCGTTCTTGGTCCTGAAATGCGTTCCACTGGGGAAGTCAGCGGAATGGGAACCAGCTTCGGAGAAGCTTTTGCCAAAGCCCAGGCAGGTGCCGGGTCTCAACTGCCTGTTTCAGGACGGGTTTTTGTTTCTGTGAATAAAAAAGACCGGGAAACAATCCTTCCTGTCGTAAAGGGGCTGCATGAACTGGGCTTTTCTATTGCAGCCACAAGAGGTACTGCTCAGTACCTCTATGACCAGGGTATTTTGGCAGAAGTAATCCTGAAAGTACATGAAGGACATCCAAACCTTGTTGATAATATCCGGCAGCAGCGGATTGCCCTTGTCATTAATACGCCAATGGGAAAATTCGCCCACCAAGGAGATGATGAGATACGAACCGAAGCTATGAGAATGAAAGTCCCCTATACTACTACAACCAGTGCAGCTGAAGCTGCCCTGGAAGGGATCAGACACGTCATTGCACATACTCCCGTTGTGAGATGCCTACGTTAAGAAAATCTAAGCAGTCAATGTGATATAATTTTTCCGGGAGCTAAAGGGCAGCTCCCGTTTTTTCAGGTAAAAAAATTCTGCCGCTCAGGCTATTGAAAAGACCTGGCGGCAGTTATGCAACCTTAATCAATGTTTTGATAATACATCATTTAGCCTTCTGACGAAATCAACAGGCTGTTTTATCATCACTCCTTCCACAAGGTATGCCTGATCTAACAAAATAGCGCTTAAGTCTTCCACATAAGACTCATCACTGGTTTCCTCAATTTTTTTCACAATCGGATGATCAGGATTTATTTCAAGGATAGGTGTAATCTGCTGATCTCCTCCCTGTCCCATTGCTTTCAGCAATTCCTGCATTTGAACGGTCGGATCTTGTTCATCCACCACAATACAAGCCGGAGCACTTGTCAGCCTGGAGGAAACTTTTACATCTTTTACTTTATCTTTAAGTGCCTCTTTGATTTTTTCTATGGTAGGAGCATAATTCTGTTCTTTTTCCTGGGCTTTTTCGTCCTTAAGATCATCAAATGCTCCGCTTTTGTTTATTGCCTTTAATTCTTTTTCCTTGTACTGGCCGATAGACGGAATTACGATATCATCAATTTCATCATCCAGGATAAGTACTTCTATGCCCCGTTCTTTATATGCTTCAAGAAGCGGAGACTTTCGCAGGGTTTCCTCATTTCCTCCTGCAATATAGTATATGGCTTTCTGATCTTCTTTCATTCTGTCTACATAGGAAGAAAGACTGGTAAATCCTTCCTGTTCAGTAGATTTAAAGCGAATCAGCTCAATCAAAGTATCCCGGTTCGTAAAATCTGAGTACAGGCCTTCCTTCAGCGGACGGTTATACTGGCTGATAAATTCCTCATATAAGCTTTCATTTGTTTCAGAGATTTTCTTGAATTCACCAAGCAGTTTTTTCACCGAAGCATTGCGAATATTCTGCATAACTCGGTTCTGCTGCAGAATCTCTCTGCTGATATTCAGGGGCAGGTCTTCTGAATCAATTATTCCCCGTACAAATCTCAGATACGGAGGGAGCAGCTCTTTTTCATCATCGGTAATGAATACTCTCCGTACATACAGCTTTACTCCAGGCTTATAATCAGCATAGTACATGTCAAAAGGTGCTTTCTTCGGAATAAAGAACAGTGTCGTGTATTCTATTGTTCCTTCAGCAGCTGTATGGAGGTAGAAGAGAGGATCTTCAGTATCATGGGTTAAAGACTTGTAGAACTCATGGTAGTCTTCTTCGGTAAGTTCATTCTTCGGCCGTTTCCATAATGCCGCAGCAGTATTAATCTGCTCTGATACATGTTCTTTCTTTTCTTTCCGGTTTTCTCCTTCCCCTTCCCATGTTTTCTTCTCATATTCCAGATAGATAGGATATGCGATATGGTCGGAATATTTCTTAACTAACTGCTCGATCTGCCAGTTGTTTGCAAACTCCTTCGCATCATCTTTGAGATACAGGGTAATTTCTGTGCCGGGTATTTCCTTTTGTGTTTCTTCTATTGAATATGCGTTCTTGCCGCTGCTGCTCCATTTCCAGGCTGTCTCTTCACCGGCTTTTTTCGTAACGACTTCTACCTTTTCAGCTGCCATAAAAGAAGAATAAAACCCTACTCCAAATTGTCCGATTAGATTTGCCTCTTTTCGGGATTCTTTCTGCATTTGTTCAAGGAATTTTTTAGTTCCTGAGCGAGCAATAGTTCCAAGCTGCTCTTCCAAATCTTTTGCATTCATGCCTATTCCGTTATCAATAACAGAAAGGGTTTTCTGCTCGTCATTATCAAATGTAATCGTGATGCGTGGGTCAAACTGTATTCCCTTAAAGGAATCATCCGTAAGGGTAAGATATTTTAATTTATCCAAAGCATCCGAAGCATTTGAAATAAGCTCTCTAAGGAATATCTCACGATGTGAGTATAATGAATTTACGATAAGGTTGAGAAGTTGGGACACTTCTGTCTTAAATTTTTTCTGAGCCATAGCGATCCTTTTCTCCTTGTTCAAATTTTTTTACCTATTGTTATATCTCAGAAATTAACATACTAATTTTTTCTATCCACCGGCAACCTGTCTGTAATATTTCATGCTTATTCAAATGCAGAAAGCCGAAACCAGGCACAAAAAACCGCTCCCCATAATAGGAGAAGCGGCAACCCCCTTTTGCTTCCTGTTCGATGCGTCGTCTCACAGGGAAACAACAAAACATGTTGTAAGTATAGTTAAAGCCGTACCTACATCATACGCATAATACATAATAAAAAGTTAAGATCAGCTAATCTCTGATTTTCAACAGCACATATAATTATACAACAAATTTGTGAAAATAAAAGAGTTTTTTCATGGCAACTTTATTCAATGGAAAAGCTAGGCACCCCTCAAATTAGAAAAACATTCCAGGATTGTGCTTATCTCCCACTGAATAGATTAAACAAAAGTGCTGTCTTTGTTTTCCTGCCGGATTTTGTCAGTTTTTTTATTTTCGTAGTTTTTCATTTTTTTAGTTATGATATACTCAATATATGGAGGAATGAAAATGAAACGCTGCTCAATTATTTTCCATAGTGTGTTTGGAAATTGTTATTTAATTGGTACTGCTTTCCGCGAAGCACTTCTTTCAGAAGGTATTGATGCAAGGCTGTATCATGTTCCTGATGATGATCTGCATGTCTGGTCAAATAAATACGAAGTAGCAAATGACTATTATGAAGAAATCCTGGAACTGCCGGTCGCAAACTCTGAAAAGATGGTTAAAAGTGACATGATCATACTCGGCAGTCCGACTTACTTTGGTGCAGTTTCTGCTGAAATGAAGCACTTTATGGACTCTTCTTCAGTATATTTTACTGACGGAAGTCTCACTGGAAAATATTTTGCATGTTTCACCAGCTGTTCATATGTAGAAGGAGGAGGAACCCTGACCCTTCAGGCAATGCTCCATTATGCACAGCATATGGGAATGATCCATATTCCGCTGGGGAAACAAGTACATCATATAGACCCGCAGCAGCCTGACTGCGGAATCATGCATCATTCTGGTCCGGAAAGTGAAGTTCGTCCCTCGGACAGACTCGGGAAGGCAATAGAGTATTATGCAAAACTATTAGCTAGTGCTTTGCTTGGAAGAAGGTAATTAAGTCTGCTGACCAGCTAGACTGCTGTTTACAGGAAGCATATCTGCTTTTTCGCTCACAGGAAGCTGGAGTTCGTGAATTAAAAGAAAAGAGCATTATGCTTTATCCCAGAGGGCAAGCAGTTCAAAAATAAGTGCCTGGAATGTGTCTTTCACCTGTTCTCCGGTTTCCATTACCTCCTGGTGAGTAAGCGGCTGGGGAAGTATTCCCGCTGCCATATTAGTTATGCACGATATGCCCAACACACGCATACCGGCATGAGAAGCAGCAATAACCTCAGGTACCGTGGACATTCCGACTGCATCTGCTCCAAGTGTCCTCAGCATCCGAATTTCCGCAGGAGTTTCAAAGCTTGGACCAGGCATAAATGCATACACCCCGCGGCACAACGGTATATCCAGTTTTTCTGCTGCCTGGAACAGCATTTCCCGTAACTGCGGGTCATAGGCATTGCTGAGATCATTAAAGCGGGGTCCTAATTCATCAATATTTTTCCCGCGCAGCGGACTGTGATCAAAAAACTTGATATGATCTTCAATCACCATGAGATTCCCGGGAGAAAACTGTTTGTTTATCCCTCCTGCAGCATTAGTTACAAGAAAATCCTCTATTCCTAGCAGTTTCATGATGCGGACAGGAATTACTGTTTCTTCCATGGAATATCCTTCATAAAAGTGAAATCTGCCTTGAAAAATTACCGCTTTTCTTCCTGCCACCTCTCCGCACACTAACCTGCCCTCATGCCCTGCAACCGTTGATACAGGAAAGTGCGGTATATCACTGTAGGGAATAATTTCCGGGTTAGCTGCTTTGTCTGCTAAGGCCCCTAATCCGGAACCAAGGATCATGCCAATTTGGGGCTTTCCGGTAATTCTGCTCTCTATATACTTCGCTGCTTCACGCAGATACTCGATACTCATGTCCATACTGACTCCTTTCTTCACCTGTCTGCTGCAGTTCAGCCAATTACTTTTGCGATGAGATTTGTCTTCTTCGGCTTTTCCTGAGCTATAGTAACAGCATTGGTAAATCTTTTCTTAGCAGATGAAAGATTCGTCTCATCATTTACGTAGAATACTGCCAATATGTCTCCTTTGCTCACCCGGTCTCCCACCCGCTTTTCCATCCAGCAGCCTACGGCATGGTCAACTGAATCTTCTTTTTTCATTCTCCCTGCACCAAGCATGCTTACTGCAATACCAATTTGGTCAGTCTGCATTGCTGATACCCATCCGTCAGCTTCTGCCTCTATAGAAATCTTCTTGGCTGCTTGAGGGAACAAGGATGTATCATCACAAACAGCCGGTTCTCCGCCCTGCATTTCTATCATTTCTTTGAGTTTTTTTATTCCGGCGCCGTCAGTTATTGCTTTTCGAATGAGGTTATCTGCTTCATCCTTCTCTTGGCATACATCCCCCATAACAAGCATTTGTGCAGCTAACTCAACAATAAGTGAGTACAAATCACCCTGCTTTTCACCTTTTAGTATTTGTATTGCTTCAATAACTTCCAATGCGTTGCCAATAGCATTCCCAAGAGGCTGATTCATGTCAGTTACAAGAGCCCGTGTCTGCCGCCCGGTCTTTTCCCCAATATCAACCATAGTTTTTGCCAATGCTTCAGCCTTTTGGCGAGTTTCCATAAAAGCGCCGCTGCCCCATTTTACATCCAGCAATATTTTCTCTCCCCCGCCAGCTAGCTTTTTGCTCATGATGCTTGCAGCAATAAGCGGCAGGCTGTCCACAGTAGAAGTTACATCTCTCAAGGCATAGAGCTTTTTATCAGCAGGTACAAGCGATCCTGTCTGACCGACAATAGAAACGCCGCAGGCATTCACTATATCAATAAATCGCTTCATATCCAGGTTTACCTGGAAACCGGGTATTGATTCCAGCTTATCTAGAGTGCCTCCAGTAAAAGAGAGTCCTCTTCCTGA
>Ga0207421_10006703_pt1 | contig 12480 bp, 11 predicted proteins | sample SodLakKL_010_SED_4_FD_187542 | JGI IMG/M metagenome (GOLD analysis project Ga0207421, IMG submission 187542) | Alkaline sediment microbial communities from Lake Tanatar, Kulunda Steppe, Russia - 8KL_010_SED (SPAdes) (version 2) | ecosystem: Environmental > Aquatic > Non-marine Saline and... | reverse complement strand
CACTTCCCCTTGATAAAGATCCGAAACTGGTCTGGGCGGAAGCCCATCCGGAGTTTTTTCCCGTAAGAATCAACAGCTGCACAAAACAGGATCTGCTCAGAATTCCAGGAATAGGACCCGTGTTAGCTGACAGAATTGTGCAGACAAGAAAAACAGGGAGAATTACTGATCTTAAGAAACTGCGGTTTCCCGTACATTTAGCAAAACAGGCAAGCAAATATATTTTTTACTGAGCAAGCCGGCATGTAATGAGGAGGATACGGGTCATGGTACTAGTCAGCGCATGTCTAACAGGAGAACCCTACAGATATAACGGCACCCATGCATATCTATCCCTTGCTGCAGAGCTTTTCCGGGAAAAAGCTGCCGTTTCCTGCTGTCCTGAAACAGCAGCCGGGTTCCCTACTCCGCGTGAACCGTTTGAGCGTTCAGGGGAACAGGTCCTAACAGAATCAGGAAAGGATGTTACCCGGGAACTGATGAACGGTATGTCCCTCATTCTTCAAGAACTGGATTCACAGACAATAACCTGTGCTCTTTTGAAAGAATGTTCCCCGACCTGCGGCGTGCACTGGATATATGATGGTACGTTCACCAAAAAACTGATCCCAGGCTGCGGCCTGTTCACCGAACAGCTTATAAAGCGGGAAATTCCCGTATACAGTGATCAGCAGCTGGGATCTTCAGCGGTCTATAACGATCTCATTCGCTGTCTTCGCTGAACCCCGCTGGGAAAGGATAACTCCGCAGAGAATAATTACCATGCCCGTCACTTTCAGCAGCGTAAATGTTTCATGCAGAATATAGAATGACAACACTGCCGTCACCACCGGCACCATGTTGGTAAATACCATGGCACGTGTCGGGCCAATTGCTCTAATTCCTGCATTCATACACAGAAATGCCAGGCTTGAAGGGAAAATCGCCAAATATACGATGCTCAAAACAGGCAGAGCGGAGATTTCCTGGGACACAGCATGGGAATAATCAACTGCAAAGAAGAGGGGGAGGAATAAAAGAGCTCCCATACAGTTCTGCATGGAAGTAACAGCAAGGGATGAGAGGGTCTTTGAGGTTTTCTTGACCACAATAGAATACCCGACAGCGGCAAACACCGCGCCGAACAACAGGATGATTCCCAAGGGCCTCACCGGCATGCCTTCCGGGGTCCTGCTGGAAACAACAATTAAAGCTACTCCTGCTGCAGAAAGCAGCAGTCCAAGATAGTTAAACTTGTTCAAGCCCTCATCAAAGAAAAACCTGGCTATGAGAGGAGTAAACACAGGAATTGTTGCAATAATAATTGAAGCGAGGGAGGCTTCAACCATCGTTATCCCGTAGGTCTCACTAAGGAAATAAAGGAATGGCTGGAACACTGCTACCAGCAGCAGTATCTTCAGTTCTTTTATCTTCGGAAGCCCTTTCTTCCCTTCCCTCAGAAGCAGTGTTCCAAGCAGCAGCAGTCCGGAAATTACATTTCTTACCGTGATTATGGTTATCGGGTCATAGGTCTCCAAGGCAATCTTCGTTGCAATAAAAGAAGTTCCGTAGAGAAACATAGCAGCGGTTAATGCGATTTCCGGTATGTGTGAGGCTGCTTTTGGTTTATTCATTGACGGCTATAATACCCTGTACCCCCGGTGCTGCGCAATAAGATAAAAGCATTTTAATCTGCTGCTGCTCTATAAATGCACAGTAAAGGCATTCCCAGAAGGGAGACGGCTGCCGTTTCATCCTGCAAGACCAAGGTATGGGCAAGCAGCCGTGTGCTGCATTGCTCTTTCCCATATGGCGGACTTGCTGTTTTCTCAGCCGGCTGTTCTCTGCACGGAAAATCACCTGCGGAGGTCATCAAAAGAAATACACTTTAAAAAAAAAGTTATGGTGCAGTTTTCTGCATTCAACGCATATCCCAAGCTGCCTGCAGCATGGAAATATAGTGCTCTGTGGGCAAATAATCCGGCACCGAATTGCCGGTACCAAGGGCGAAACCGCCTTTATCACTGGTCTTTTCCAGCATTTCCCTGCTCCTGCGGTAAATCTTCTCTTTGTCCTCCATGACCATGAAATTCAAATCTATTCCGCCCATCAACGCAATCCTATCATGGTACTGCTCCCATGCTTGTTCAATCGGCAGGATGGAATCCTCAAAGGAATGCTTTCCGTCATATCCAAGATGATCCGTTACCCGGTGGAATACCGGGTATATGTTGCCGCAGGAGTGGAGAATAACTGGTTTGCCAGCCTGTTGAATGGTATCCACGATGCGTTTGTGCCAAGGGAAAATCCAGCGCTCCATCTGCTGCGGGGAAAGCAATGTCTGTGTTTTGAAACCCCAATCATCATTTGATATACATGCGCCAACATGTTCCAGTGCACTCATACGGCGGTAATAACTTACCAGCCGTGAACCGATCGCATCAACTACTGCATCCACCAGATCACTTTGGTCGTGCATCATGTAACAGAGATTTTCGTAGCCGGTAAGCGATATAAGTATCTCCTCAAGGCCGCCTGGTCCCGAAGCGATGCATTTCATGCCCTCAGGCAGGTAAGGAATGAGCCGATGGGCATAGCTGATATCTGCTGTTTCTGCATCAGGCCAGGGATACGTTTCAAACCTTTCCCATGAATCCAGGTGAGAACCGATGTTCAGTGAGTACGTCCTGGCTTCACCGTAATCCTCACCGATATGGGGAAAGAAAAACCCTTCCCCCGGCAGGAGAGTAACATAGTCATATCCGGCATTTGCAAAGGCATCTATCATCAGTATCCGATCAGATAGGTTTTCATCCTTAGAGGGCAGACGCCGAGGTTCGGCAAAAGTCCGGTATACGTGATCATTCATATAAAACTCAAACAGCACGGGCCGGTCAGTCGGCTCCCGCCTAAGCACTTTTTGTATATAGGAGAAATCAGGCTGAAAGGACTTCATAAGGATCTCATCCTCCTTGAAGATTTGATGCTATGTAGTATAAATTAAAAGCTCTGGGTTGCCAAAGGAATTTTATTGAGCTGCCTCGCAGACTGCAGTATGATACAGCATGAAGGAGCTGGAAATTCCGAAGATAGAGGATCTGGAGCAGTTCAATACGTCTGAACTGAAAAGCTGGCTAACACAGTACGGGGCAGAGGCCAGTATCGACGGTCAGCTCTGGAAGGCTTATAAGGTTACCAATGTGACTGCCCGGGTTTTCGCAGGGTTTTATGCCGTAACGCTGGTTCTTTTTTATGAAGTCCATGAACCGGAAATCAGAGCAGTTCACACGGGAGTGCAGCAGCAGGTCTGTGAAGACAGTTGTGTAGAATGTTTCATAGCCGATACAGATACAAACCGCTATATAAACTTTGAATTCAATCCCGCCGGCGCATGTCTCGCCGGCATTGGAACGGACAGATATGACAGACAGCCTGCAGCTGACTCAGCACTGAAGCAGATACGGATCTGGTCTTCCTTTCTCGAGGAGGGAAAGCCAAAGGGAGGAAGCTGGGAACTGCTTGTTTTGCTTTCATTGGATTGTTTTGGACTTCTGGAAGAGAAGAGAAACTCACTTGCCGGATTGAAATTGCCGGGGAACCTGCATAAATGCGGTGATATGCTTAAATCCCCACATTATCTTACCTGGAACCGGATCAAATCCCCCGAACCTGATTTTCATAGGAAAGAGTTTTTCGGGAAATTCATATTTTGTGAATAACAAGCAGAAAGATATTGATTATCACCCACGGATCTCTGCGCCGTTCCCTGTTGCCGTTATTAAAGAGACAGTTCTTGAACAGAGCATGCCCTTATCGTGAAACGAATGAGCAAAACTGAAAAAAGAGAAGCGTTTTCTTCTAACTCGAGTACATAAGACAATGCTCTTATCAATAGATAACTGAGATCACTACCTGTTGTAATCTGGCCCGCAAAAGGTGCTTTTCAGTTAAATAGAGAATCCTCCTTTGATCTATGCAGCAGCATTCTGAGCCGTTACTTACCATGCGCAGTAATCCGCAAGCAGATCCTCCAGGGGTGCATAATCCGGTCTGCTGTAGCCCAGAGGGTTATGCCGAATCCATCCTTCGGCAAATTCAAAGCATCCCGAATCTTTGCCGACTTGTACGCTCATTTCCCGCATGGTCTTCAAGTAGGAGTCAAGCCCCTGGCTGTCGACAAGCCATTTTCGCTGGGACTCGTGAAAAGCAAGCATCTTCTCTTTTTTCCCTATGACATCGGCAATATTCACAAAAAAGTGAGGATGAATCTTATTATTCAGGCTATCATACAGTCCGTAGGGAAGCGCATGATACAATGCCAGCTCCTTCTGCACAGGAGCTGTTTCAGGATCTGTCTGAAAGTTCGGCATGCCTCGGGTGAAAGCTGCTGTTGCTCCGATACGTGCCGTGTTCATATGATCTTCCATATAATCATGGAGTGCAGGTATAAGCATGATATCCGGGGCGATGCTGCGGACCACTGATGCTACTTTTCGCACGAGTGAAAGATCATAGAGAACTTCAATATCATTCTCAATACTTTCATACCAGGCAGCATCCAGAAAAGCTGCAGCGTTTTTCCCTTCCTGCTCCCTGATTGCTTCAATTTCTGCTCTGCCGTATTCCGGTGTACCGCAGTTCCCGTTGGCAAGGTTCATATAATGCAGTTGAGCTCCTGCCTCCTTTAACAGGAACAGAGTTCCAGCCATCATAAATTCAATATCGTCGGGATGGCACCCGAGGGCAAACACAACCGTTTGCTGCCGTGCATCATGTTTCATAAGCGATCCATACCTCCTTTCCCCCTTGCCGGGCTGATTCATGGCAAGCAAGGATCTGAAGCAGATTTCTGTAGCCCTGACTTCCGTCCAGAGGTACATTATTTCTGATGGAATCAGCATGTTCCTGGAGCTGAGCCTGATATATGTTTGTCGGTTCCGAAAGATAATAGGTATTGAACAGCTCCGGCGTTTCTACTTCGAGCCGTAACCGGTAGGGCTCATCCTTTCCTCCGGAAAGCTGAAACAGCGTCCCGTACCCCCTGAGCACACCAGTATCTCCATAAATTTCATATCCAAGATTGCTTAAAGTTCCAAGAAGCCCACCTCGCCTCTGATTGAAGGCGATACGGATGCTTCCTTCCATGCCGCCTGTCAACGTGTACTGGATAAACGCACCGTTTTCCACGGAGATGTCGAGAGTAGCAGGATAATACACGCATTGAACGGAGGAGATCTGCTTCTGAAAAAGAAACTCCGCCATGTCAAGGCAATGTCCCCCCACATCCCCAATAGGTCCGCCGATTTCATCCGGTGAGCTGCATCTCCACGATGCTGCTTCACTAGGATCGGCACCAAAGAGAAACTCCATGTGCATGACAGCAAAGTCAACAGCTCCGATGGTCTGTTTTTCGATCAGTTCCTTCGCTTTCCTGTTATAGAGATTTTTTCTCATCATCAAGTTTACCGAAAGACTCAAGGAACGCTGCCCAGCAATGTCCTTCAGCTCCCTGGCTTGTTCAACGGTAGTAGTAATAGGCTTTTCAATGATCACATGCTTGTCAGCTAACAGGGCTAAACGGGCAGCTTCATAGTGACTGCTGTTAGAAGTGGCAACATATACTGCATTGATTCGGCTGTCTTCCAGCATCTGTTCATAGGTGCTATACCACTTAATTCCCAAGGCGGCTGCAGCTTGCTCCCGTTCCGGGTTTACATCAGTTGCTGCCAGCAGTTTGTGCCCTAAGGGAACAGTAAAACGGGTCCGGTCAAGTCCAAATCCCTCCTTAGCTACTCTGTTTTCAGCAATTCCCCCAAAACCGACTATGCCGTACTGTACTGCTTCCATAAACGTAACTCCTTATCTATAGTGGCGTTTAAGCACCTCCTGGAGCGCATCTATACAACGTTGGATGTGGTGCTTCTCCCAGGAGGGATGAAGAAACAGGCATAGAGTTTTTTCTCTGAGGCTTTTTGCTGTAGTGCAAAGAGATGATTTATAGTCTACAGATTTGGGATTAGTATATTCCTTCGAGAAAAATGGAAACTTAGCAGTTCCAAAACCATTAAGTTCCTTGTAAGCACGTTCCTCATACGCCTCAGGCCAGAGAATTCCATGGGCAGGAATACCCAATTCCACTACCTCATTGCATATCTGTTCTGCATTAGCGTCAAGGACCTCCAAGTCCAGTAGAATAGGATACCACCAGTAGGAATTCTGCCGTTCTTCGGTATGAACCGGCAATTTGTATATTCCTTTTAATCCGGTAAATGCCTGATCATACATGGAAGCATATTCCAATCTTCGAGCAAGGTTCCAAGAATCATATCGCTTCAGCTCATTGATGCCGATGATAGACTGGATTTCTGTCATCCTGAAGTTGTAACCAACCCGGTCGTGGATGTAGGGAAGTTTCTCTTCCATTGCCAAGAGATTCAGACGTTCTTTTACATTATAACCATGATCCCGTATGGACCTGCACTCCCATGCAAGCGCCTCATTATTTGTAACAACCATACCGCCTTCACCGCCGGTGGTGAACTGTTTACTCTGACAGAAACTGAAACAGCCGACATCACCAACAGTACCCACTTTTTTTCCTTTGTATTTCCCTCCTATGGACTGGGCGCAGTCTTCAATAACATAGAGGTTGTGTTTCTTGGCAAACTCCAAAATTGAGCCCATATCAGCAACAACTCCGTAGAGATGGACAACAATGATCCCCTTAGTGCGTTCAGTAAGACGGGACTCCAAATCATCAGGGTCAAGGGTATGGTCTTCCGTTACATCAGCAAAAACAGGTACTGCCCCTGCCTGCACCACGCAGAATGAAGAAGCAATAAAAGAATAGGAGGGAACAATCACCTCATCTCCCGGCCCTATCCCCAAGCTAGTAACAGCAATATGCAGAGCTGAAGTTCCATTGGTGCAGCTGATAGCATGTTCTGCTCCTTCCCACTGGGCAAATTTCGATTCAAACTCCATACCCTTTGGTCCAGTCCAGTAATTTACCAGCCCGTTTTTCAGCGGTTCCTGGATAGCTTCTAATGATTCCTCTGCAAACTGCGGCCACATGGGAAACCCCAATTCCGCAGCTCCGTCTGCATTCATTACTAAATCTTTCTTTTCTTTTTTCTTTTTCATCCCTTACCTCCCTTTATGAAAGCTCCTCAGGAAGAGCTCGAATGGATCCCCGGTCAGGCTTTACCGGTCAATACACAGCACCTTGGGCTGTTCTTTTGACGTCCAATGCGTTACGTTCCCACCGGGCTCAGCTGTTCAAGGTGCAGATATACTCTTCAAATCAGTGCATCTCTACGGCACAGGCACCCAGGTTGGGCAGCAAATAATGAAATGTAACGTCAGGGTGTTCTGCCAGCAGGGACATAGGCACAGTGGCGTCAGGCATCCGTTTTCCGATCATGTATGCAGTAAGCCGCATTCCGAAGGGGTTATCATGCCAGCCGGTATGCCAAATGCTTACCCGATTGGACTTCCATGTTTCTACAGGTCCTACGGTGACAGCACAGGATGGAACATTGGTGATTACCCCTCCTCCGGAAGTCCGAGCATTCTGGATCATTGTCATAGGATGAAGTTCCAGCACACGGGTTTTCAATTGCCGGTATTCCTCTGAGCTCGGAGGTTCATCAGCATATGGCCCGGCACGTTCCGGCGGGTCATTGAAAGCCCAGTGTTTAGTCTCCCCCTGTCCTCCCTGCATTAATAAGCAGCGAATTAAGTCAAATGACTCAGAGAACTCCTCTCTGGTATCAACGGCAGGGAAATGCAGGTGCTCATCGGGCATCCGAAGTTTCTTGTTTATCCGGTTGAAAAGCAGTTCCATGTCTGCCCGTTTGAAGCTCAACGGGTGGGTCTCATCAACTTCCTTGCCCTCCACCACCCATTCGTCCATACCCCAAAAGTGGGCATCCCGGACATCAATTTCCTGTTCATTGATAATTCTGGCCACTAAAGGCAGATGTTCCGTTGGACCGATGGGACCGCAGATTCCAGCGGGATTATCAGCAGTTGAAGAACTAAAGGCTTTAATATATTCAAGGGCTTCAGCAAGAAAGAAATCTTCCCTGGTTTCATAGAACTTGACAGTGAATCCCGGCCGCTGAAGAGCCAGTATGTCCCCTGCAGTCAGCCGTGCAGCATCATCAAGGAGCTCTTTTTCAAGGGTAGTGTAGTCCCACCATCCCTTTGCAACTTTGCTTTGCTCTCTCATGATCCCTCCTTCTGACTATCTTCAACCGGAAATCTTCCGGCTTTTTCAAATGCTGTACGGGTACTGACTGAGGATGCTTTGTTCAAGCCCCATCTGGCAAGCACCAATAACCGCTGCATTGGACCCCAATCGTGTCAGCCTAACATTTGGAATCGGGAAAGGCACCAAATCCTGCAGTTTGGCCTTTAGTGGTTCCAGGATAAATTGTTCACAGTTAGGAATTTCTATGAGCTGCCCGCCGAATATGATAATCTCCGGATTAATAGTTACCAGCAAGTTGCTTATCCCTATTGCCAGGATTTCCGCAAATCTTTCAAGTATTAGCCTTGCATCCATGCTCCCCTGCTCAGCCATTTTCCCAATAAGTTCATGGGTAATGAGGTTGTAGGAGTAGTTTGCAGCTTTAAATATGTTCTCCCCTTTACCCTTATGGATGAAATTCAATGCAATCTGCTGGATCTGATGTATTGAAGCAATGGTTTCAAAGGTTTCATTGCTCACTGTGCCTAAAAAAGGATTTAGACCCATATGCTGGTATCCAATTTCTCCTGCGGCACCGTTCATGCCACGGTAAAGCTGGCCATTGAGGAACAATCCGGCTCCAATTCCGTGGTGAACGGTAATATAGGTAAAACTATTCTGGGGAATACCTTCCAAATAGTATTTTTCAGCCAATGCTGCAAGATTCTCATTGTTTTCAAGAAACACAGGAATAGAATATTTTTCTTCAAGACTGCGTTTAAGGTTCAAGCCGTTCAATTCCTGGTACAGCACTGCATGTACATGTCCCTGGTTTAAATCAATAGCCGCAGGCACAGATATCGTAATAGCCACTGGCGGGACGTGCTTCTCATCAATATACTGTTTCCTGGTAAAGAAGTGTTCTATCAGCTCAAGGATTATCTGTTCCAGGTCTTTGCTGTCAGTATCTAGACGGATTTCCTGTACGTCAACAACGATTCCTGCCATATCCATCCGTGCAATTTTCATGATAGGCAGTTCTATGGAAATGCCGATAGCCATTCCAAGTACTGGATTGACAGAAATTTCATGGGCTTGTTTCCCTGTAGCAGTAATAATTTTTTTCTCCTTAAGAAATCCCCTATCTATAAGATAGTCCACCGATCTCGACACAGCCGGCAGGCTGAGGCGAAGAGCCTTGGAAATTTCTGTCCGGTACGTCGCACCTAGTTTCCTTACATAATGCAGGATTATTGATGTATTGATGCTGTTCTGTAGGATTGCATTTACTGCAGATCTAATTTTTAGTTTTTCCATGCAAGGTCTCCATGTATCACTGATTCAAGAATATCCATAAGCGCTTCTGCATTTTCCAGGGGAGTTCCTGGATAGAGCCCGTAGGTGAGCATCAGACCGCCTGCAGGGTCGGCAAGCATGCGAATAATATCAGCAATATATGCCTTCAGTTCATCCGGCGGTGATATCGGTGTAATATGCTGCCGGTCGATATCAAGATCTATAGCCACCCTCCCTTTCAATTGTTCAGCTATCCATGAAAGGCCATTGACCCGGTCTTGAATATTGAGCACATGTATCGGAAGTGTGAGAAGATGATCAGCCAGCGCTTTAATATCACCGTCAGAATGCATATGGATGACTGCTCCCTGGTTTTCAGCCGGTTCCATGATTCTCCGATACGAAGGAAGAATATAGCTGCAGAACAAATCTGGTGAGATCATTGGTCCTCTCTGCATACCCAAATCCTCGGCATATCCGAGCAGCTCTACTTCTGCATATGTTAAAAAACGCTCTACAAGACCCTGGTTGAAGAACTCAAGCATTTCCAGCAGTTTCCATATCCTGGGATCATTGTCAGCCATTGCATAGATGGTCTGCTCATAACCGAGAAGATCTATCAGCTTTAGGAAGGTATGGCCGTGACCAATTTCACTTGAAGGTAAGCATTTAAAAAACCCGATCGAACCGCCTGAAGGAATTTCCCCTTTTCTCCAAGTGACCGGATACCAGTGGGTGGTCTTGCCAGGATCAGGCGGGACATAAGTTTCAAAGTGCTTCCATCCAGCCAGGGGATGCTGCGTTACCATGCCGATAAATCCATTAACCGTTGTCTCCCAAACACAGCCCCAGGGATCCGTCCATGGGCTATCCTTCCTGCACCAGGGCGGATAAGGGGTTGCTGCACCCTGCTGAACGAAATCAGGAACACCATCTGGGAACAGGAGAGGATGGTTCTCAACCAAAGCAGCCAGTTCCTCCCGGGGATAAGAATCCCAGCAAGAAAGATTAATGTGAAAAACAACCGGAATGTGGCCCGGTCTGTCAAAATGCACGGCTCTCAGGAGAGTATCCCTAGTCATCCCAGCTTTCCTCACAATACGGATAAAAGCAAAAACATGACTAACGTTAAGTTAATTATAACGAACGCTGATACGATGGTAATATGCCTTCTGCCCCCTGTCAAGCTTAATAAAAACAAGAACACTGTAAGCTGAGAACTATGCAAAAATTTGATTGACGGTAGCAATATTGCATGATAATGTGATTTATCGTCGGTGTTTACGAATAACAGGCTGAGAATTTCGTGGACATTAAAGATGGGTAATCAATATTTTTTCATACAACTAAAGACAGTTTAGCAACCCTGTTATGAGTAAACTTACGATAGCCATAATTTGGTTAGTATGTCGGGTTTTTTACTGTTTTATAAGACTCGACTGGAGTCTACGAAATATCTGTTGAAAGGAGGTTGTATGAAAAAATGTATTATCCTTGCTCTGATAATCTCCCTGAGCCTTGTCGTTTTCCCCGTAAGCTCTGCAGGTGAGCGAGTGGTACGCCCGTCAGTAACTGTCTATTGGGCACTGTATGATGGGCTTACTGAAAGTTACCGAAGAGAGCTGGAACAGTCGTTCATGGACGAGTATCCGGAAATTGATCTTGAAATTGTACCTATTCCCTGGGATGACATGCACGACCAGATTCTCACATCAGTTGCTGCCGGAGATCCGCCGGAGGTGTCTGTAATTGGGACCCGCTGGCTGCTTGAACTGCTTGATCTTGACGCTGTTGTACCAATAGAAGATTATATCAGTCAGGATCTAATTGACAACATTGCTGAAGGGGCTAAAGAAGCAGAGATTGGGGGAACCCTATGGGGCCTGCCTGTAGCTGCTGGTGCAAGAATTTTGAGCATCAACAAAGATCTCACAGATGTAGTTCCTGAAACCATGGAAGAGATGAAGGAAGCAGGCCTGGAAGTTCGGGACACCACAGATGCCTATGGAATCATCATGCCGGGACAGAAGCATATTGAACTCTCAGACTTTGTATACTACTTCTATGCTTATGACGGTGAATTCTTCGAAGTACTTGATGATGGAAGCTATGGCCGCTCGACGGTCAACTCTGAGGCAGGGGTGAGAGCACTGCAGTTTATGCTTGACCTTGCTGATGAACCCGGACTTGTCCCCGACGGGTACTTGTCGCAAACGAGAATGGATGCCCACCCGGTATTCTACGCTGGGAATGCTGCATATGTAATGATCGGTGCATGGGTGGATTCCAGTCTCAAAGATGTAGGAGCGGAGTTTGAAGTTGAACATGCCCAGATTCCCGGATTCGAAGGCTATCCCTCACAACCGCTAATCGTTACCGATTCGCTTGTCATGTTTAAAGGAGCTGAACACCTGGAAGAAGCTGCAAAATTCATTGAATTCTTCTATGCGGATGAATGGAAAGCACGCTTTGATGAGCTGATCGGGTTCCCGCCGGTAACCCTTTCTGCTGCTGAGCTCCCGCAGTTTGATACTCCGCTTTACCATGTGCTCGGCGAAGCAGCAATACACGCCAAGGCATGGCCGCTGATCGAAGGATGGGGTGAATTTTCTGACATTATCTGGGACGAGATCTCTCAAGCATTCCTGGAAAGAAAAACCCCACAGGAAGCACTTGATGATGCTGCAGCAGCAATAGACCGTAGAAGAGGTTTCTGACAAGAAGCTGACTTAAGCATTGATTTCCCGCCGGCTGCTGCCGGCGGGAAGCTTTTCTCATACTTCTTATAGAAAGTGGGCAGTATGACATTAAAAAGAAAACTTTGGAATCCGGAAACAAAACTTGCTTATGTGATGTTGCTACCCGCAATTCTGTTTATTGCATTCTTCATGCTTTATCCGGTGATACATATCTTCATGATGGCTACCCACTACACATCAAGAGTCGGTCATATCCAAGAATTTGCTGGATTAGCACACTTTATTGAAGTATTCCAGGAAGACCGATTCTGG
>Ga0207421_10006702_pt1 | contig 12482 bp, 14 predicted proteins | sample SodLakKL_010_SED_4_FD_187542 | JGI IMG/M metagenome (GOLD analysis project Ga0207421, IMG submission 187542) | Alkaline sediment microbial communities from Lake Tanatar, Kulunda Steppe, Russia - 8KL_010_SED (SPAdes) (version 2) | ecosystem: Environmental > Aquatic > Non-marine Saline and... | reverse complement strand
CGCCGCGCACCACTCCACATCAACACGAGGGTCCCATCCATGCAGCACCGCACGATCCACCGTCTTCGGGTTGTCTTCCAGGTAGCGTTTCTCGCTCTGTTTATAGCGCTCGCCGCGCTCGGGCGCGTCCAGCTCTGGCTGCCGGTCTTTCTCCTGGGGCTAGTGGCTTCGCTCTTCCTTGGACGGCTCTACTGCGGCTGGGCCTGTCCGATGGGAACGCTCTTTCGCCCCGTAAACCGCCTCAAGTCATGGCTCCGCCTCCCGCGCCTGCGTCCACCTCGTTTCCTCCAAGCGCGCGGCGTACGGTGGGTGTTCGTGGTCGCGCTCATCGGCGCCATGGTTATCTCGCGCCGAATGGGCGTGGAGCTCGATCTTCTGGTCTGGGTGACCGCGGCGGCAGTCGTGATAACACTCTTCTTCCACGAAAGCTTCTGGCACACCCGCATCTGTCCCTACGGAACCCTGCTTTCCGTAACCACCCGGGCCGCGCGCCGAACGATGCGGATCGACGAGGAGGACTGCAAGCCGTGCGGCAAGTGCCGGCGCGTCTGCCCCACGCATACCATCGCGACGCTCGACTCCGAGAAGCGCCGCGTCCTCCCCGCCGAGTGCCTCGTCTGTTTCAATTGCGCGGAGGTATGCCCGCAAGACGTGATACGATATCGCACATGACCAACACCGACCGCCTCATTCGCGTCCTCAAGCTCCTCCGCCACCACGGCGAGCAGATCCCCCCGCCCGAGCAGCTCGGGATATCCGCGGCGCAGGTGCGCATTCTCGATGAGCTCTTCGAAAGCGACGGCCTCACGGTAACCGACCTCGCCCGCCGCCTCCGTCTCACGGTACCCACGGTCAGCGTCGCCACCCGAAAGCTCGGCGAAGACGGCTTCATCGAGCGCGCGGGCACCCCGGACGCCCGCTCTGCGTATCTCACCCTCTCCCGGAAAGGCACCAAGATCCTCCACCGCATCCGCGAGTTCCGCACCGCTCGGGCGCATTCGCTGCTCGGGCGGCTCTCCTCCGAGGAGCAAAGGCGAGTGCTGGAGCTTTTGGAGAAGATGGTGGACCAAGGCGGAGGAGCCTGAAGCGCGCTCGCCGCCGGTCGGGCGAGAGTGGTTGAGCGTTGCGGGTATCTTCACCGTCAGCCGCGAAAGGAGATACGTCCGCCGTGACAAGCAACCGATGTCACGGCGGACCTGCCGGAAGGCAAGGACGCAGCGTATCTATTCAGGCTGCGAGATCGCCAACGTGTAATCGCCATATGAAGGGGCTGTGTGCGTACTACTCTGCCGGGAACCGTATACCTTGAGATAGTACACCGTGCCGGCGGCCGGAATGTCGGTAATCCCGATGTTGACCGACTGTCCGAGGTCGAAATACGCCTCCCGGCCGAGGAAATCGAAGCTCTCACTGTATAGTTCGGTACCGATCCGCAACGTGTTTTCAACGCCCGTGAATGACATGGTCGCGTCCTCGGCGCTCCTGGTTTCAAACCGGTACCAGTCGAAATCACCGCCGTAGCCGTCGCCATAGTAATCATAACTCATGTGCACGATCGTGCCGTCGAAGCTTGCCACCGGCAACGTACCTAGGTCATACGCGGTCTCACGCGTATCATTTGGTTCACCGGGGGTCTTGTTGATGTCCAAGTTGCGCACACGCAGCGTGTAGGTACCGGTACGGCTTTCGTGGTAATCGGTGACGCGAATGTAGTAGGTGCCGCCGCGCGTGTTGTACGTGCGAACGAGTCGTGCGCCAACGTTCGGAGCGTGCCCAGAACGTACTCTCACACCATCCGAATCCTCGACACGCAAGGTCGCCATGATGCCGTCAACGTTGTTCACATCGACCTCGACCCGATCCCAGATACCGTCGTTGTCCGTCGTTATTCTGAACCAGTTCTCGTCTCCGGTGTTCCGAAGGCTGACCGAATAGCCATCATCGAGCTCGATCTCAGCGGCATTCTGCCGGCTCGTCCCGGCGACGAAATAGTCATCGTCGGATATCCCGAGCACTCCTTCACATGATGTCATCATGCCGACCAGCGCTACTGCCACGGCAAACATGATGAGGGATACAAATCTGAAACGCTTCATCCTGCCTCCTCCTCGCTCCGTCTACGCCAAAGTAGACGGAAGGGTTACCGGTATTCGGAAGGGGTTTGCTGCTGCAATTGCAGTATCCCCCGCTCCGCACATCGCTTCATATGATGAACGTGCGATGCACCATCCCTATACCGCGAATTACGAAAAACGGCGTTCCACAATGTAAAATGGGACTTATTTGCCGGCGGGACACCAGCGGAAAACCGCGATATACTGGGAGGGTGCACCTGTTGGAGCTCATTGCGGCCCTGGGAGCGGCGCAAGGCGTGCTCTTGCTGGTCCTCATCGCCGCTCGATTCCGGGGCTCTCACAACGTACCGCTTGCGCTCTTGCTGCTTACCTTCTCGATCCGCGTCGGAACCATTCCGATGTGGTCCCCTGAAGGACTCGCCGCCGCCCGGTGGCTTCTTCCCGTGGCGGGCGCGGCACCGCTTTTGTTCGGGCCGCTGGTGTGGTGGTGCGTTCGGGAGCTGGTTCGAGAGGAGTTAAGACCGCCACGGCGTACGTGGCTCCACGCGCTCCCCTGGGCGGTCGAAACCGCGGCGCTGGCGGTCTACATCGGGTCGCTCTCTCCGATCGGCTACGAGCAGCTTGTCCACGACTTGTTTGTCCCACCTGCCCCATGGTGGATGCCGGTACGGCACGTCGTGAAAGGGCTTCACGGCACTGCGTATGCGATTGCGTCCGCAGCGATCGCGTTCGGCTCCCAGAGCCGGGCACCGCATGTTACCGCTCCCCGGCGGCTCTGGGCGCGGCTCGTTGTGGCGCTCCCGCTCGTCTGCATGCTTTCGTTTGCGGTCGTAGCAGCTGAGCCGACGGCACACTGCGCGGAGACTCACGGAGCGATCTCGCCCTTCTCCCTGCCGGCGGCCGCCATGATGCTCACGATATACGCCTTCGCCGGGCTCGTTCTGACAGCGCCGGACGTTCTCGTTCTCCATGCACCACGCAACGGTGTCGGCACGGCGACTCGAATAGCTGATCCGGAGATCGAGGCGATTGCCGACCGCGTCCGCCGAAGCCTGGACCAGGGCACCTATCTGGACTCCGATCTCACAATCACGCGCTTGGCCAAAGCGCTCAAGCTGCATCCCAACAGGCTTTCTTTGGCCATCAACCGCGCGTTCGGCTGTAACTTCGCCCACCTCATCCACCAGTACCGCCTGGATTACTTTCTCGAGCGCGTCGAGGCGGGAGATCTGAAACGCTTTACCATTCTCCGCCTGGCATTCGAGGCGGGGTTCTCCTCGAAGACAACCTTCCATCGCGTCTTCCACGAGCGTTTCGGTATGCCTCCCTCGGCCTACCTTCGCAGTCGTTTAGACGGGTCTTCCGGAACTGAACCACAGGCCGAGCACCGCAAGCCGGACAACCGCACAGGATAGTGGCAGTACGAGCACCGGCTCACCGCTACCGCGAAACCTCGTTCGCCGTCATCTGTTCGAGACTCTGCCGGCTGCGGATGAGTTTCAGATCACCGCTTCGCTCGAGGAGCACCTCCGGAGGCTGCGCAAACGAGTTATAGTTGACCAGCGACATGCTGGAGCAGTACGCCCCCGCTCCGCCGACAACCAGGTAATCTCCCACCTCCGGAAGCGCCATTCGTCTCGGCGTCTTGTTGTGGGCCGCGTCGAGCGTCAGCGAGTCGCCGCTCTCGCAACACCGTCCGACCACGATGAGGCCCTCCAGCGGCCTCTCTCCGGTTCGCGTCTCTCCGGCCTGCGGGTGCTCGGCCGGCGCCTCCCCTTGCCGCCTCTCTTCGGCCGAAGGGGCCCCGGGGCGCCAATCATCCGAAAGGACGTTCCCGTCCCGATCGAGTACGGTGAACGGGTGCCGGGCACCGTAGAGGAGCGGGCGGGCAATCACCTCCATTCCTCCGTCGACGAGCACAAAACGGAACCCGTCGGCGCCCGTCTGTTTAATGTCCAGAACGCTCGTCACCACAGAGCCCGCGTTCGCGACGATGAAGTTTCCCGGCTCCACCTCCATGGTGAGTGCTCGGCCGGTCCGCGCGTGAAACGATTCGAGTTCGCTTTTGGCGGTAAGCCCCAGGTCTTCGATATCCGCCGGCGTCTCGTCGGGCATCCGGGCCTCCTTGAAACCGCCGCCGAAGTTGACCGTCGTCGCGTCGGGGAAGAACTCCTCGATGAATCCGAGCTCCCGCCGGATGTTGTCCCGCCACGCCTCCGGATCGCCCCCCGAGCCGATATGGACGTGGACCAGATCGAACGTCAGCCCATAATCCTCCGCGAGCTCGAGCGCTTTCGGGACGTCTGTGAGGTGCACGCCGAAGCACGAGTACTTGTCCCCGGTGTTGCGGCTCGCCGATTCGCCCGAGCCCACCCCGGGGTGAATCCTCATCCCCAGCGGAATGCCGTTCTGGGCTGCAAAGGGCGCCACCGCCCGCTGCTGGGTCAGCGAGCACACGTTGTACTTGAGCCCCTTTAGGATGAGGTCTTCGAGATCGCTCCGGTCCTCGCCGCGTGGGACCTCCTGCGCGGTGAGCAGGATCTTCGCCGGATCGATTCCGGCGAGAACGGCGCGCCGTGCCTCGTTGAGCGAGCTGGCATCGATCGAAAAGCCCTGCGCGGTGATTAACTGCAAGAGGGCCCGGCTCGAGTTGGCCTTCATCGCGTACCGGGGCAGCACGCCGAACGCATTCGGCATAGCGGTGAAGCGACGACAACGCTCGACGATGAGCCCCTCGTGATAGAGATAGAGTGGCGTCCCGAACCGGCGAGCAGCCTGGACGGCCGCCGCCGCGGGGATCCCGCCTGGTCCGATAAGTGTGTCCAACATACCGTCTCCTTTCGGCACCGTCGCCGCGTCCGCCGTACGGGGCGTCGTTCGGGGTCGACCGCTCCCGCGGGAGGCCTCTCCCCGTGTTCCCCTCTCCCGGGGTCGGTCTCTGCCGGCGCCCTCTCGCGGGAGAGCCGTTCCCGGGAGGCCTCTCACAGGGGTATCTCCGGCGGGGGCCGGCCTCTCCCGGCGATGGCCTCTGCGGACGGTGGCCCCTCCCGGCGGTGGCCCCTCCCGGCGATGGCATCTGACGGAGGTGGCCTCTCGCGGGGGCCTCCGCCGACGTTAGAGAAAATGCTCGATCAAGTGTTCGCGCGAATGGGGCGAGAGATACGCCGGGGGAACGTCATAGATCGTAAACGCTCCGGAGCGTCCTTCGCCGGCCAGCCGGTGGACCGCCCGCGCGTGCGCGACGAGGATACTGGCGGTCGCTTCCGGGTTGCTATCCCAGGCGCTCCGGTACTCGATCAGCGCTCGATTCCCGTCTCCGGTGGTGCCGCACGCGATCACCAAGCCGTCATGCGGAAACCCGGAATGCCTTGCGTCCAGCTCCTCCTGGGTGACGAAATGCACCTCCGTCCGATACGGCGCGAAGTACCCGGGCATGGTCTTGATTCCCTCGGCGATTGCATCGCGATCGGCACCGTCTTCGGCCACCACAAAGCACTCGCGCCAGTGCATCTCGCCCGGCGATAGGTCGGGGTTCTCCCCGGCCCGGACCGCTTCAATCGCCTCAGGAATCGCATGCGTGTACTGGCGCGCGTCGCGCACCCCCTCGAGAGTGCGAATTGCGTCCGAATGCCCCATGCTCAGCCCGCCCCGCTGCGACTGGCCGTAGAACCCGTACGTAGCCGTTCCGGGGAGGAACGCGTTTGCAAGAACCCGCTCCATCGAGAACGTCCCGGGATCCCACCCGGTCGAGATAAGCGCAACCGTCCCGGCCTCTTTCGCAACCTCGTCCATCCGGGAGCAGTAGGCCATCACCTCACTGTGGTTGTCGTAGCTGTCCACGGTATGGGTGAGCGCCGCGAACTCAGGCCCTTGAACCGGGAGATCGTTTTTCGATCCGCCGCAGAGGACGGCAACGTCGGCCTCGCGCAGCGCGTCGACGTCGTCGAGCGGACGTACCGGGATGTGCTCGACCTCGCTCCTTGCGCGCTCCGGCGAACGCGAGAGGATCACGGCAACCTCGACATCGCCGTTCCGCTCCGCCGCGCGGAGAACCCCCCGCCCCACGTTGCCGTAACCGACAACCACGATCCTCGTTGCTCGACTCGTGGAAGCTCGTTCCGTGTTTCCATCCATCGCCCTCTGTGCTCCTGGTTCCGAGAGTCTGTAGCACCGGTGATCCTACGGCAGCCGGGCCGGTTCCTACAAGAGCGGTGAGAAGAAGATTGTTGGCGAAGATTGGTGCCGGGGAACGGAAAGGCCGATCGAGTTGCCCCGCCTCACCGCCAGTCACCGCCGCTTCCGGAGCGTCCAGAGCGCCGCCCCCCGTCGCCGCGGCCCTACCCTCCCCGGCCGGAGCGCCGCTCCTTCGCGTACGCGAGCGCACGTGAGACCGCGTCTGCCGGGCCCTCCGCCCGGGCAAAGAGCTCGTCTCCATCGAGCTGCGCATTCGGCCGGCTCTCGAGCGCCACGACCGGGATACGCTGCTTGAGCGCGATCGCGATTTCCGAGAGCGTCCCGTACGATCCGTCGACCGCGATCAAGGCGTCGGTGCTCTGCACGAACACGACGTTCCGCGCCTGCCCCATCCCGGTGCAGATAACGTGCGAGATATACGGGTTTGCCTCCTCCGGATCGATCCCCGGGATGATTCCGATCGATTGCTCCGCAAGTAGGTTGAGCAAGAGCGTAGAGTGCACAGTGCACGCGCTCGAAAGCTACGGCGCACCGGCGAAGTGCAGCCGGAACCGGCGGCGGAGCGCCGCACTGAAGCGTATGCCGAAGCTGCAGAATGGATCAGCCGACCGTTGCTGTTTTACACGTACTTCCGCTCGTTCTCATACACGACACGCTTACCCGTAGCCGGCTCGTATAGACGTTCCGGCGCAATGTCCAGCTCGCCGTCGCCCCAGACAAGGGTTCGCGAATCAACCTCAAACTGTCGAAAGTAAGCGATATCTGAGAACGCCGCGAATTCGGTATCGGCGTTGATACAATCGGCAAGATCCACTACCCCGGAACGACCACCTTCAAACGTAAGGTGTATTCGATAATCCGCCTGATACTCCGCTTTCACAACATCAAAGTACATGAGGGCCTCCTCGGCTCCTCAAGCGGATCAATGGCCGCCGGCGGCTGACATTTGCCGCGCTTGACCCGCGCTTCCCTCTGCGTCCGGACTCGCCGGCGTGGATCTCGTCTTGAGTAGCTACACCGACGAGCTTCTCGGAAAGCTGAGCGTCGAGCTCAGACCGTAGGCTTCGGGGCCTGCGCCCGCCGCTCGCGGAGTTCAGGATGCGCCGGGAGTCGTCAGAGAGCTGCAACGGAAGCAAGGGGAGCGCGCGGCGTCCAAGTGCATTGGCGCGGTGGTTGGCAGTCAAGGTCTCCGGTCTACTCTGCCATTACAACAGCGCTCGAAACTGTTCGGCGCTCAGCCCGGCGTCCCGAGCGATGCCACCCATTGTGACTGCGTTTACCGGGTTGTGGCGGGGTATGGTGAGAATCCGGCTGCCGTCGGACATCACGGTGTGCTTGCCTTGTCTCACAATTCGAAAACCGGCCTTTCGTAGCGCACGAACCACGTCCTGGTGGTTGACCCCGGGAATCTTCGGCATTCGCTACACCGGAACGTCGATTTCCCGCGTCTCGCAACCGTCCAGCAGCTCGTCTCGTACAGCCAGGTATTCTTGAATTGCCTCACGAATGTTCGCCAAGGCCTCCTCTTGAGTGGCACCTTGCGACCAGCAACCGGGAAGTCCAGGAACGTGCACGCTGAACCCTTCCTCTGTCTCTTCCAAAGCGACACGGTACTTCATGGCTCCCGGATATCAATCTACCACGGCGAGGAGCATAAGCAAAGAAGGGAATCCCCTTACCGGACACCAAGAGATTGATAACAAAACGCGCGCTACTCGCCGGTGCTTCCATTTCCGCCTGATCGGGGCCGTGCCGAATCCGGCCAGGCTACCGGTTGAGCATCAGGAACTGGGAGCGCAGGTTGTCGAAGCGATGCGTCTGGTGCCCGAGCTTGTCTATGGTTTTCCTAGCCGGCTCGCGTTCCTTCTTAATGGCCTGGACCAACGAACGTTTGTCTAGTTTGCGGAGCACAGCCTCGTCGGAGGCGGCGGCAATTGTGACCGCGCAAGCGCGAATTCGCCCACCGGAAGCACCACCATCCGAGTTCTCCCTGGACAAGTTCGGCGCTGTTCACCGTACCCTTCGCGTCCCGGAGCACACCGCCGTGTGCCACGAAAAGCCGGTAGGTGCCGCGCTGTATGTGGAGGAACCGGGCCCGATCGCCCCCGATGGACCGCCGGTCTGCTCAGATTTGACCGTCGAGCGCCCTAACCGTACTATAGTATTATGAAGAAGCATATAAGTATTACTATCGACCCGGAGGTGTTGCATATCGTTCGGCGAATGGCGGTCGAGGAGCACCGTTCGGTCAGCCAGGTAATCGAAATGGCGGTATTATCCGCGGCGCAGAGGCGCTTCGGAGCCGGCCCGGAGAGTTCCGAAGGGGTGCTGCCCGTTACCGACACCTACTTTTCGGGTACCGCCGAACGGAACGACGCCTACAGAGGCCGAATCTGATGACGCGCCCGCCGACACCGGCCGCCTCCTTGATAGACACGAATGTCTTAATCTATGCGACGGTGCGCGCTGATCCCCGATTCTCCGTCGCCCGCGACGTCGTGCTTGGTCCGGACGAAACGTGGGGAAGCCGTCATGTGTCCGTACAGAACTTGGCGGAGATGTATCCCAACCTCACCGGCCCGAAGATGGACGTCCCCGACTCGCCTGACCAAGCGGCGGATAAGATCCGGGCTCTCACACGACTCCCGCACATTACCGTTGTCCCGGTATCGGCGACGATAGTCGAACGAACGATAGAACTCTCCCGACAACACGCCGTCCGCAGGCAGCGATACTTTGACGCACAGCTCGTGGCGCTCATGCTGGAACACGATCTCCGGCGCTTGTACACGGAGAACGTGTCGGACTTCTCGGACCTTGTATCGGACACGCCGATCGAGCTGTACAATCCCTTCCATGATTAGCCGGCCGGAAGCTCGGTCCGCCGGTCCGTAGCGCCCGGCTATTCGAAGTCCAGGCCTAGTCGCAGTCCCGGGCCTATCTCACGAGGTGGTCGCCGCCCTGCCGGCGGAGGCGCGTGACAAGAGCCGCCGGCGAAGCATCTCGAGCGCCACAGTCGTGGTCCGGAGCTTCATCTCCTCCCGGTCGCCGGGTAGCTGAAACGTCCGGCACTCGTCTCCCTGGTCGTCGGCCACGGTGACGTAGGTAAGGCCGACCGGTTTCTCCGGCGTCCCGCCGCTTGGGCCGGCTACTCCGGTGATTCCCACCGAAAGATCGCTCCCGCAGCTTTCGCGGGCGCCCCGGGCCATCGCACGCGACACCGGCTCACTTACGGCTCCTTCCCGGACGATCAGCTCGGACTCGATCCCCAGAAGCGCGCTCTTGAGCTCGTTGCTGTAGGCCATGATTCCGCCCCGGAAGTAGCGCGAGCTCCCCGGCACGTTCGTAATCCGATGGCCGAGCAGTCCGCCCGTACACGATTCCGCCACGGCCACGGTCAGCCCACGCTCCGCCAGAACCTCGCCGACCACAGCCTCGAGCGTGGTGTCGTCTTCGCCGTAGACCGCATCCCCCAGGATCGAACGGATCTCCGCCGCGGTGTCCGCCGTGTAGCGGCGAGCGGTTTCTTCATCCGGCGCATGTGCGGTGATCCGCAGATGCATCTCTCCAAGGTGAGCGAGTGGAGCGATCGTCGGGTTCGTCTGTCCCGACAGAATCGGTTCCAAAAGCTCCGCCACCCGGGACTCTCCCAGACCGATTACCCGGAGCACCCGGGAGAGAAGAACTCCACCCTCTCCGCGCGCCGAGAGGTCCTGCGCCAGGCGGGGGAGGACTTCTTCCCGCATCAGCGTGCGCATCTCTCCCGGCGGGCCGGGAAGGAGAACAACAATCGTCGCCTCATGCTCCAGGTAGATACCGGGAGCCGTCCCGCGGCTGTTCGGGAGCAACACCGCACCTTCCGGGACCATCGCCTGCCGGAGATTGTTCCGCGGAAACGGGTAGTCTTCCTCTGAGGACAAGCCCCGACGCTGCTTGCGCCGCCGCTCGAAGATTTCCTCCAGGTGCCGAGCCCATTCTTCGTTGCGCCGGAGTGACCGGCCCGTTACTTCCGCGAGGGTCTCTCGGGTCAGGTCATCGTCGGTGGGCCCCAGCCCGCCGCAGGCAACCACCACGTCCGCCCGCTCAAGCGCCGTCTCCAGCGCCTCCGCGAGGCGATCCCGGTTGTCCCCTACAACGCTCTGGTAATATACGCCCACCCCGATCTCGGCGAGCATACGGGCGATCTCCGCGCCGTTCGTATTGACTATCTGTCCCATCAGGAGCTCGGTCCCGACTCCGACTACCTCTGCCTTCACGCCACGTCACCTCTCATCGTGGGCCATGCTACCGCACCCCGATCCGGGGGGCAACCGGGCCGGGCACGGAGCGCGCCGGCCGCTTCGCCCGGGACCGGTCCGAGACGTCCTGCCTAAAGACGCGGCAAGCGCGGCACGACGGCGCATACCCAGGTTACGGACGGCTCGTTCCGGTGATGGACGACTCACGCAGAGTCGGGCAGTATACGACGGGTGTGAAAACGATCGGATCGGAGTAGCGGCGCGCGCTAACGGAAAGGGGCCATCGAGCACCCACGCAGAGGGAGTTTTTCGCCGGGGACGCGGCACTGCAGAGCAAGGCACGCCCAGTTGGAGAATCCGACGAATCGACTGGCTTGAATGAAGACGGAAGCACGTATGAGAGGCCACCGAAAAGGGGGAGATTATCGTGGCATTTGCTATTGCGATTGTTGGAGTCATTGCGGCCGGCATATTGCTCTACGCCTACCGGAACATGAATTACGATAGAGCCGTGGGCCGGCAGATAGAGGCCTCGGGTTTTGTCGAGAAACAGGTCGCACTTCCTGATGGAACGGTGATCAGCTACGGAGAAGGGCCGGAAGGCGGGGTGCCCTTGCTGCTGATACATGGGCAGATGGTCTTCTGGCAGGATTACGCGAAGGTTCTGACGAGGCTTTCCGAATACTACCATGTTTACGCAGTGGATTGTCACGGACATGGGAAGTCGAGTAAGGAGCCCGGGAAGTATACAGCAAAGGCCATTGGGAGGGACTTGATCTGGTTCATCCAAAACGTGGTCGAGGAACCGGTTGTGATTTCCGGCCACTCTTCGGGCGGGTTGTTGGCGGTATGGTTGGCAGCCAACTCTCCTGGCGATGTGAAAGGCATCGTTATCGAAGATGCTCCGTTCTTCTCGACGGAACCAGGACGGCGCGAGAAGACCTTTGCGTGGCTGGACGGCTTTCGGACAATGCATGCGTTTCTGAACCAGTCGGAAGAGACGGACTACACCCGTTTCTATCTTGAGCGCACCTATGTGCGGCATTTCTGGGGAAACGGGTGGGAGAGAATAGTCATGCCCGCCGCTCGCCGGTATATGGCAAAGCGGGCGGGGAAAGGCTTCCGCCTGTGGTTTGTACCTCCCGCCATGAACAAGGCGTTTGACCTGACCAGGTGTATCCAGAACGGCAATGGGTCATACGACCTCCGGTTTGGGAACGCGTTCTATGATGGCTCGTGGTTTGACGAGTTCGACCAAGAGGAGACTCTGTTCGGGGTCCGATGCCCCTCGGTGCTCCTGCATACGGCTGCGAAGTATGACGAGGATGGGGTCCTGCTTGCAGCTATGGACAGCGAGGATGCGCACCGGGCACATCGGCTCATGCCGAACGACGAGTTGATCGACAGCATCAGATCGGGGCACAACATTCACGACGAAAAGCCTGCCTTTTTCGCAGACGTTATGGCGCGGTTTCTCAGGCGCGCTGAGTGAGCGCGAGGGCATCTCTGCCGCAGGCTTTGGCTCTCCGGCGTCTCCGATCAGACGACGCGGTGGCAGCGTTCGCCGGGGTCTTCGTACCGTGCTTTCGTAGTGTACCGGTGATTGCCGTGTCAGTGAGACAGCCCGGCAAATCCGCCCCTACATCTCAACACGACACCGTTTGGCAGCCATGCTTGGCGCTCCTCTGTTACGCCCACGGAGAGAGCAGTGGCCCCGTCTGGAAGAAGGGTCTAACCGATATGCCGTCGACCTCGGCGCCTTCAGTTCCGCCGTAGACAAGCGCGGCGCCGGCGATGTCGCCGTGAAGGTCGCGGAATCGGCGGAGGGAATCGAGCATCTCCCGGATGAACGTTACGTGTCAGGCAGGGATTGTTGGCGCGGTTCGGGTGCCGGGGCTGAGCAGGCGGGCGGAGCTGTGCCGGTGGTGGGGGAAGCGGAAGACCGCGAGGGGCGTGCAGGGCGGAGCGTGAGCGG
>Ga0207421_10006701_pt1 | contig 12482 bp, 7 predicted proteins | sample SodLakKL_010_SED_4_FD_187542 | JGI IMG/M metagenome (GOLD analysis project Ga0207421, IMG submission 187542) | Alkaline sediment microbial communities from Lake Tanatar, Kulunda Steppe, Russia - 8KL_010_SED (SPAdes) (version 2) | ecosystem: Environmental > Aquatic > Non-marine Saline and... | reverse complement strand
CTCAAGCAGCCTTGTTGTAGGTGTGGTAAAGGCCGCCCAGTACAGGTGTTGACTTGAGCTTTGTTTCTGCGCAGGTAGTAGGCTTATATATGGGCGAAGGAACTGGAGTATCGCCGTTAATTCCTTGATGGGTGCGGTGATGGTTGTAGTATTCCACGTACTCTTTAAGCAGACTATGTAAATGCTTTTCGTTGAAAGGAATAATGAAATTTAAAAGCTCCTGCCTCATAATGCCGATTACCCTTTCTGCGTAAGGGTTCTGCCAGGGTGATTTTCTGCCCGGTCGGAATCTTTAAGCCCTGAGAGGGCTTCCAATTCCTCCCTTTAGGGTTCAGACCGTGCGCCAGGCTAAGGGTGCACCATCTAGTGGGTGGGAAGCCCACTGAGTAAGGCCTGGCCAGCCGACTCATAGCAAGCCTTGAAGGTTTAATTGGAGGTGACTCATGGACTTAAAAGGAGACAGCAAGTTAGCGGGCCGGAAGCGTAAACTGAAGTGATTTGAGCCCCGAGATCCTTTAACGGGAATGCCGATATATTGGTACGTATAGAAGGCAACTCCGGTCCATTCGTTGGACGGGGTATTGAGGCTGTAAATTTTACCAATTAAAAAAAGACCCTGCAGGACAAATCTGCGGGGCCTTTCTTAGTTGTTTGCAAGAACAGAACTTCTTATTTCCTCCATAGCTATAATACTTTTTTTGTGGCGATAAGCTATGAAAACCCTAAGGGGTTTGCCTGATCTAAGGGCTTTTTATTCTATATAATAATATTTTTGCGCTTCTGAACTATCCATGATTCGGAAAATGAAGAAGTAAGCACGCATATAATCAGGCAGACCAGTTATTTTAAATGTCACAGCTCCCGTATCAGGGTTCCTTTCAGAAACTATACAAGACTGCGGTCTTCCATCTAATCCATGAGCAGCTCCAAAGCGATATTGATAACCTTTTGGCATAGGCCAACCTCTATCAGTGAAGTATTCCATTAATGTATAATCTTCAAAACATACATCACGAATACCAGGCATTAATCCTTCCATATCATTGATGTTTTCTAAATATCGCCAATCGTCGTAACCTAAATGTTTTGATTCATTGAGGTCCTGTACAATTTCATCAATATGTCCATGATAACCCCCAACATAGCTCGGCGGCATTAAATACTTATAACCACCAAATAAGATGTCGGGTTTGACGTAAAACATTATATCATTTTTAGTGCCAAAGATTATATTTTCCGGGATTGCTTTCTTGAGCAATTTTTCCTGTGCTTTGATACGCTCGAAATGCCTCTCTATGCGCCTTTCGACACTTTCGTCCCCTTCTCCAAGCATATAATGGTAATATTCGACCTGGAGAAGCAAAAATATCTCCTGCAACTGGTGATAATATTCAAAATGAGCCTCTATTGCCTCATAATCTTTCGGGGTGATATATTTGTTTTCATAGGTTATTTTACCCCATAATCCAAGAGTTTCCATCAGGTTGCTGTGAAGCACCGTATCGTTTCCTATTATGTTATCTTGAATCCTTTCCAGGAGTGCTTCCCGGTTATCTTCCAGGTTTTTGGGTGGGTTGACAATAAAATTTATCAGATCTGTGTTGATTTCGTTTATTTGACTTTCCAGTTTAGATGTTTGCCCTCTCAGTATCTTGTATCTGGACCGTAACTCCTGCCTCCTCATTTCTTCGAGTCTGTCTATTATTGCATCTAGTTTTTGGTCCATTCTATCCAGGCGCCCCTCTATCTCTGACAGTTGCCCCTGCATCTCATGCATGCCATCCATTATCTTTGCTAACTGTTCTTGTGTATAATCTTCTTCCCCAAAGCTGACCCCGACTTTACTAAGGCCCCAGCCCATAAGTTCCCCGCCGACATAACTAACGGCTCCCTTAGCCAGATTCGAAGCTATGAACCCTGTCACTGACTTCAAAGGAGGTTCGTCAGGGCGGAAATGACGGGTATCAGGCATTTTTGCCAGCAGTTGATCAATGTACTGATTGACCCCGCCATTTTGTTCTGCTTCACTCATAAACAGCTCGTAGCTGAAGTATTCTCCTGATCTTTGCAGCCCTCCGCCTATACTAAGCCACTCCGGTATTTCCAGAAATTTTTTTACGGCTGCGGTGCCTTCATCTAAAGTTGTGCCCGGATTAGCGTCAAGGTACGCACTAACCATGGTGGTTGCTGCATTTACATAGACGTTATCCCTGGCAGGGTCAAAGTCCCGGTAGTCGGCCATAAGTTTATCCGCAAAGTTTTCGCCCCGGTATTTCCCGCCTTTAACCACAATTCTAAAATCAGAGGGGAGATCTTTAACATCAATTCGGAAAGAACCAAATTCACCGGTGGCCGCTTTTTCCGACTGATATACTAAGTTTCCTTCGAGGTCATAGATAGCCACTTCTGCATCTATAATCGGCAATACCCGGCCCAATACCTGAGCTTTACCCTGCAGCAAAAGTGTATTAGAAATATCTGCCTGCAATACCTGGCTCAAAGCCTCGCTGCCTCCCAAAATATAGGCGCTGGTGTTTTCTGTCATGATACTCTTAAGATGCTCATTCACCACGGATGGTAAATGCTCCTTGTAGCTGTAAAGGATTGGGGCGTTCAACTTGGCCCCCAGGTAGCTGCCTGCCAACGCATCGACAATATTATTGTCATTACCACTGGCAATTATTACTTTGCCCGGCTCATTAAAGTATGCTTTTGCAACTTCAATGCTGGTTTCATAACGGTCAGCGCCATAAACGCGTTCAGCGTTTAAATCATTTTTTATGTTCTCGCCCACAGCAGCAGGGCCGCCGATAACAGTTATTTTATCGATACCCAGCTTATCTAGTGCTGCAGCAGTCCCTTCGGGAATACAATCTTTTTGAGCCAGCAAAATAGGCTTCCCGTTGGCTGCTGCATAGGGGCCGACAACCATGGCATCGGGGACATCACTTCCGCTGACAATAAAGGCTTGATTGCCAAAGCTGGGACCAAGTTTTTTCTCAACCTGCTTTGCGACAGCCGCCGCAGTTTCATAACGATTTGATCCTTTTATTCTCGTAACTTCTACTTTTTGGTTAGCTAACTCCTCAGCTACCACTGGCGAAACAGCAGCATCTCCTCCCAGGATTACTATCTCCTGTGCCCCCAGATCAGTTATAACCTCGGAGGTTTTTTCGTGAAGCTCATCAGGCATAGTCAGTAAAATCGGTGCGTCCAGTACTCCTGCCAATACACTTCCTGCCAAAGCGTCAAATAGCTTATCCCCCCTGGCAAGAATCACCCTGTCAACCTGCTCGTAGGCTTCTAAGGCGCTAACTGCAGCAGTCTCGTAGCGATCCTGGCCATCAAGGCGATGAGTTAACTGTTTGTTTTCTACAAGTTCTTCAGCTTTAGCAAGGGAGGCCCCGGCAAATAGTAAAATGAGGATACCCAGGATAGCTAAATTTATTAATTTTCTTAGTCTTCCGATCATTTTTTTGCTCCTTTCATAGCATCAAGATTTTGATTAAAGCATAAACAGGAATAGTAAAACAATTATAGCAACTCCTAAAAAAAATAACCCTGTCTGAATAGACAGGGTTAAAGAATATTTGGCAATATATTTCAAGTCTCTATTCCAACAAACCCGCTTTGGAGGCATAGTTAATGAGCTGCTGCCGATTTTGCAGCTGTAATTTGTCTACCGCACTTTGGATGTGGTATTTAACAGTCCTTTCGCTTATACCGAGCTGGTCAGAGGCCTTCCGGTAAGTATCACCCTGAGCGACCAGGGCAAGCACTTCCCGTTGGCGCTCCGTCAGCTGCTGTTTTTCCCGACTTCTTCCTTCCTGGTGCTCACTCAGTTCTGCCAGGATCTTCCCGGCCAGTCCCGGCGACACCGGGGTTTCATTTCTTCTCAAGGCTTCTAGAAGTTCAAATAGCTTCTCACTGCTGAAGCTTTTAATAAAATAACCGCAAGCTCCGTATTTGATGGCGTTAAACACATCCTGCTCGTTTTCCGAAGATGTCAGCATGACAATTTTTATTTCCGGACAGGTTGCGCTAATAAGCATGGTAGCTTCAAGGCCGTCGCAGCGGGGCATGATAATGTCGATCAGCATCACCTCCGGCTGCAGCTTTTTGGCAAGGTTTAATGCTTCTAAACCGTCCTTCGCCATACCTATAACCTGGTATCCCCTCGACAGAAGAAGATTTTTAAGCCCGTCCATGAATAAGGCATGATCATCGGCAATCACGATCTGCATTAACATCACCATCCCTGATCAGTAAAATGATCCTCGTCCCTTTACCTATTTGCGAATTTATTTCCATAGATGCTCCAATTTCTGCTGCTCTTTCTCGCATAATCGATAGTCCATAACTATCTTTACCGTCATAGCCTAAAGGATCAAAGCCGGCACCGTTGTCAGATATACTTAATTCGGTAAAACCCTTTTTCTTGTTAAAAGATATTTTAACGCTGCACGTGCCCGCATGTTTCTGGACATTTTTTAAGGCTTCCTGAATAATTTTAATCAGCTCTACCCCGGCGGCATCATGGGGAAAATTAACTGGAATTTGCTTATCAAAATTGATCTCCACCGGAATACTGTACTTTTCTACAAAACCGGCGGCATACTGCTTGAGTGCTGCAGAAAAACTTTTGTTTTCCACGGAAACTCCCCTGATCTCGGAGATATGTTCTCGAACATTATGGTGATGTTCGCGGGAAACAGCAATTAGATCTGACAGATGCTGTAATGCTTTCTCCTTTTCCCCCTGGAGCATATATTCCCGTACCGCCTGGCCCTGGGTGTTAAAATATCCAAACATCTGCCCCAATCCGTCATGTAATGTCCTGCCGAACTTTTCCCGCTCCCGCATAACCGATAGCGTCTTTTCTTGCTGGACAATCATGGCTGTATTCCGCTGCCGTTCCGTGATATCGTCGATTACCCACAGGGTGCCCGCCTTTCTACCTTTATTATCTTCCAGGGGATGCCGTTTGATCTCGTAGAAGTATTCTTTCTCGGCACTGGAATAGGTGATGGGAATGGGTTTACCGGATTCACCGGCGGGCAGGTTAAGGGCAAGGGATGGAAGATTGCTGACTTTATGGCCAACCACCTCTGCTTTTTGTAGTTCAAGCATCTGTAGCGCCGCACCGTTAATGTCTACCAGAACATCGTTGCTGTCGACAACGATGATCCCGCTTCTGATCCGCTCCACCAGCATATCACGGGCAATAGGCATAACATTTAACAATTTATGTCCAAAAATGCCCCAGCTAATTATTAAAGCGGAAAACCAAAATAAGGCCGGGGTAATCTCAAAACGGTTTACGGGAGATAAACCCAGGATATAGGCCAAATTGGAGATGGCCGTAATGCTTACCCCGGTTAGAAGGGCGGCGGCTTGCTTTCTATACATAAAATCCCTTTTAATTACCATGACAAATAATATAATGATGGTAGTAAAATTCAAGCTATAGGTAAACAACATGTACAGAGGAAAGAGCATCCCGTAATCCTTCTCTATGATAAAAGGAACGGCCGAGGTGTCCAGGGAAAAGTTAGTTCGCATCAGGCCGTGATAGCTATCGGTAAAGAACAGGAAGAAAAACAAAGCGTAAATAAATAAAACAACCGTGATGTTCCTTTTTGTTAACAGCTTATCATACCCGGTGTGTCGCAGGGTCAGCATCAGATAAGCCAAAGCTGTTAGGCCCGCACCTATATACAGCAGGTTGGCCCAGAATAACTTTACCGGCAGAGTAAGCGCCATAAGTTCAAAGGCCTGGCAAAAGGTCCACCACGCTCCCGCCAGTGCAGTGAATATAAATTCGTTGACGACAACTAAATTATGTCGATTTAAAAAAGCATAAACAGCCAAAAACAAGAGCATAAAAAAAGATATGATTGAAAATATGATATATGGAAAGAATTGATACATCTATCCACCCGCTTTGCAGCATTCACTGGACCTGTAACAGGGTGTGAAAATTATCAGATAAAAAGTGAAATCTTCACGGGGCCTAAGTCCCATGGCTTCCCGCCAGGTATTTCTAAACCAATATTAACATACTTTTTAAAAGCAATAACTAGCTAAAATTACACTTTACTTTTGTTTTTAGTACAGCGTCCCATAAATTCGTTCCTGTCGACCCCTTTATTCCTTAAATATTGCAAAAATAAAAGTGCTGCTAGGGGTACGCCCTCCTGAAATTAATACCGGGTATTAGCTAAAGAGACAATGATAAAAACAGGATGAGTGCATTGGTGTGGTTGGGTCTCTGTTTCAACAGGCGAAAGCTGCAGGTTTATGCCGCTTTCCTGGTAGCATAATTTAGCGGGGGAGGTGACGGGATAAGTGCCGAGAAAAGCACGAAAGAGAAGCGATAGCAGTATCTACAACGCGAAACGCGGGGACGTAAACGCAGGGAAACGCAGGGCTGAAACGCAGGGACGGTTCCGCGTTTCAGCAGGAAGAAGTTGTTATGGTATTCTCTTTGTTAGGATGAATAATAGTCTGCCATGAAACGCGGAACCGTCCCTGCGTTTCTATTCCTGGAAGCAAGCAGCAAGAGCCCCTGATCTTACTTAATCATATCGATGTGGTTTTGGCTGCCCGGTCGGGTTCCGGTCGGAATTTCCAGCCCTTGAAGGCTTTCAATTCCTCCCTCAAGGGGAACGCCCCCTTCCTACCCTTGTTTAAGTATTCCCTGGATTATTCATTCAACTGCTTTGTAAAAGCAGTTGCAGGGTTTTATAATTGAACCAAACTAAAACTGCTACTCTTTTAGGGCAGGTTTTAACCTCGAATAAGCAAACTGCAATAAAAAGATTACCTAGCACTACAGCGCAACATTAAAAAAATAAAATCTAAGTAACACCGGCTTTAAGCTGTTAAATAGGGAAATAGATTGCGTTAATAGCTAGTTATGGCAATTTATGGTATAGTGTTGTTGTACTTATTTAACAAATGACAAAATAAATTAACCTAACGGGTTATAAAAAATTGACATTAGGGGCATGGTAATATATAATGAAGCTGCACTTCAAGTCAAGAAAGCTGAAAAGACAGTGTGAAAACCCAAGGGAAGCTCAAAAAAAATATGGACCAAAGATAGGCACTAAACTTACACAAAGGGTCGGAGAATTAGAGAGTGCCCCTAGCTTGGCTGATATTGAAAAAATTCCAGCAGCGAGATTGCACAGACTAAAGGGACAACGATCTAACGAGTTAGCAGTTGATTTGGTTCATCCCTTTAGACTTGTTTTAAAACCGATCTTAGAAGGAGATGCAGACATTAATAATCTGGAAAGCATTACCATCGTGAGGATTGAGGGGGTAACTGATTATCATGGAAAACAAAAAAGATAATGGCTTTATGCCTGTTACAGCTATTCCACCAGGAGAAACCATCAGGGAAAATATGGATTATTTGGGTATGACTCAAGAAGAAGTGGCAATCAGGTTAGACATAACGCCCAAGCACCTTTGTAATATTCTTAATGGTAATGCACCTATAACATATGAGACTGCCCTGAAATTAGAATCTGTAATCGGACCGAGTGCTGAATTTTGGATGGAGCTAGAAACAAAATATCAGCTGGATAAAACCAGGTTAGAAGATCAGGAGGAGCTTAAAAAGGATTTAGAGATTTTAAAAGAAATACCTTATAAAACAATGAGTGATTTTGGTTGGCTTGAAAAGACAAGTGATAGAAAACAGCGAGTCAAAAATTTAAGAGATTTTTTTAGAGTTGCCCGGTTGTCTTTAATCCAAGAATCATATGCTGCTGTTTTTAGAAAGCATAAACAGATAGGCGAGATATCTAATTATAGTGTATTAGCCTGGCTTAGAAAAGCAGAGTTAGAGGGGCGTTCCATTGAAGTGCAGAAAGTAAGTAGGCGCAAATTAAAGAGCTTAATTCCCAGGTTTAGAGGGTTAACAAGGGAGGAGCCATCTGTTTTTTTTCCAGAAATGCAAAACCTGTGCGCCCAGTGTGGAGTAGCTTTAGTTTTAGTTGAGTGTCTTCCGCAAACGTATATATGTGGTGCTACCATGTGGCGAAAGGATAAAGCAATACTTGCCTTAAGTGTTAGAGGGAAACGCTCAGACATTTTCTGGTTTACTTTTTTTCACGAATTAGCCCATTTAATTAACCAAAAGAAGAAAAAGTTTCATATCAGCTATGAAAACCATGAAGATGAGGCAGATCAGATTGCTAGAAACTATCTTATTCCAGATAAGCTTTATAAGAAATTTATAGAAGAATATCCGTATCAAGATAAAAAAACCATTATTGATTATGCGCACAAAATTGGTATAGCACCTTGTATTTTAGTGGGGAGGCTTATGCACGACAAGTTGGTTAATTACCAGTATTACAGTGATTTAAGACCTTCCTTCGAAATTGTAAACAAAAAAGCTGTTACAGGTTAGTTTTACTGGCGTCTGCAAAATTTCTGTCTTGAATTGTGCGGCGATTCTTTACCACTCTGTCTTGAAAAAGTTGGCTTCATCCTGGTAGGGCATGACCAGCTGTTCTAAGCGCTCGAGCTCTTCTGCAGGCAGGGGCTTGAAATTTTCTGCCAGGCGGATGTTTTCTTCCAGCTCTGAGAGGGTGGTAGTGCCGATGATGGTGGTGCTTACCGGGAAGCTTAAGGTATAGCCGAGGGCTTCCTGCATGGTGCTGATCCCGCCTTTGCGGAAGATGCGCCCGTAGGCGGCAGATTTCATGGCAATAAGCCCTAAGCTTTTCGCCTGTGCGGCGGGGAGGAATTCTTTCTGGAAAGACTGGTAGTAGGGGTCGGCTGCGTTTAAAGGAAACAGGGCTGAGTCAAAGTCGAAACGCTCTAAGGCTTCCATGAGTACCCGGGGGTTTTTGTGGCTGGTGATGCCAATGTGGCGTACCGCTTTCTCGTCTTTTAATTTTTTGATAGCTTCCAGGGCTCCGTCCGGGGCAAAGACGGCTTCCAGTTCGTCTGAAGTGTGGATGCCGTGGAGCTGCAGCAAATCGAGGCGGTCTGTTTTTAAGCGCTCCAGGCTTTGCTCGAAGATTTGCATGGTCCCATCATAGCTGCGCTCTCTCGTTTTGCCGGCTAAGAATACTTCTTTGCGCCTGCGTTCCATTACCCGGCCGAGGTTGGCCTCACTGTGGCCGTAGGTGGGGGCGGTGTCGAGGTAGTTGATCCCTGCATCAATGGCCCGCTCGATAATCTTTTCTGCTTCTTCTGCCTTGTTTCCATCGGCCAGGGTAAAAGAGCCGCCTAAGCCGATCAGGCTGATCTGTTCACCGGTTAGTCCCAGCTGCCGCCGCGGAATCCGGTAGGCACTCTCATCCTTGGTGCTGCTTTTAACCCCGAGATCAGTTTTGTCAGCTTCGTCGTTTAAGTCTAAGAAGTGGCCGATCCCGAAAAGACCGAGCGCTGCTGCGGCGTAAAAGCCCAGTCTTAAAAAGCGTCGCCTGTCGAAATGTTCTTCGTTTTGCATGTAAGTTTCTCTCCCTTTCGGTTGGCCTTTGAATGATCACCTGTAAGCATTGTTACTGCCCGGTTAAATCGCGCAGGTTGTGGTGCTGTTTTTCAGAAACGGCAGCCGGGCCGCCGAAGATATAAAGCTTGCTAAATTTTTGCTTGTCTAGAAAAGCAAAGGTCTCTGCCGGCAGTGCGCTTTGACTGCCGGGGATGAGCAGAATGCCGCTTTGATGGTTTGCGGCTAAAACCCCGCCCGCTAAAGCATCGGGAAAGTCTTCACCGGTGGCGATGAAGCAGGTCTCTGTGCCCGGGGACAGGTACGCTTTGGCTAGTTCTAAGGCGGTCAGGTAACGATTCGCACCGGCCAGGCGGGTGGCCTCAATCTCTTTTTCCTGCAGCTCTGTCTCAAGGTTACCGGCAATTACTTCTGTGCCCCCGGCAATGATCGCCTTTTGGGGTTTAAGGGTTGCCAGTGCCTCTTTGGTTGGTGAGGGGAGCTTTTCTGTTTCGGTTAAAAGGATCGGGGCGCCTTTTGTAGCGCTGAAAGCGGCTGCGGCCAGGGCGTCGGGGAAATTGTGGCCGGCGGCTATAAAGACCGTGTCTATTTCTTGATCGCTTGCCTGGTTAAAAGCAAGGGCCAGCTCTTTTGCTGTTTCGTAGCGGTTAAGACCGCTCAGGCGGCTTGTCGCAAGTCCCATGGCAAAAAGCTCCTCTTTGACCTCTGTTGAAACTGCTTCTTTGCCGCCAAGGATTATCGCTTCTTGGGTCCCGAGGCGTGTGATTTCCTGCCTGGTGGCCTGGTGGAGACTGCCTGAGCCTGTAAGCAGGACCGGGGCCTTGAGGGCGTGGGCTAAGGCTGCGCCGGCGAGGCTGTCCGGGTAGTCGTCGCTTCTTGCCACCAGCACAGTGTCTGTTCCTTCAGGATAAGCGGCTTTGCTTACCGCGGCGGCTGTTTGGTAGCGGTTTTCGCCGTAAATGCGCTTTACCTTTTCACCGGGCAGGGGGCTGGAAAGGATCGTGCCGCTTCCCCCGAAGGCGAAAAGTTCTGTTTCGGTGGTTGCGAGGGCCTGCAACCAGTGAGCGGTGGCGGGCTTTGCTTCTTTTCTGGTCCAGTTTTTTGCATCGGGCGAGGAAAGCAGCAGGCCGTTTTCTCCGGCGGCCAGGTAAGAAGCGCCGGTCCAGTAGGTTGCATTGATTTGCCCGTCTGTGCCCGAGGGGTGCTTTTCCCAGGCTTTGGCGCAGGGTGAAGTGATAATGGTGCCTTCTATCCCGGCGGCGACAAATTGGTCTTCACCCCAGGTAATCCCGTGCAGGAGCCCTTCAGTGCCGGTGTGGTGCAGCTGCCAGTCTTTACCGCACGGGGAAGTGAGCACTATTCCTGCAGTAAAGCAGGCGCCGTTTTCACTTTTTGCGCCTACGGCTGCAAATTTTTCCCCGTTCCAGGTGATCTCTGAAAGCCAGATCTTATCGTTTTCATGTTGCAAGCTCCATTCTTCCCCGCAGGAGGAAGTAAGAATGGTTCCTTTTGCTCCGGCAGCGGCGAAAAGTTCTCCGTTATGAGTCACTGCGTTTAGCCAGTTAGTGGTGCCTGTTTTTTGCGGGGTCCAGTCATCGCCGCCAGAAGAAGTGAAGATGGTTCCTTTTTCGCCGGTAGCGACCACCAGGTTATCGCCAGTGGTAATCCCGTTTAGCCACTTATCTGTACCGGTTTCTTTTTCAGTCCAGGTGTTTTCGTCTGAAGAGATCAGCACGGTTCCTTTCCTGCCGGCTGCGATCAATCGTCCCTCGTGGTAGACGGCATCGTTAAGCCAGGCGGTGCTGCCGGTAAGCTCATTTTCCCAGGTTTCGCCGCCGGGAGAGGTTAAAATGACTCCCCTGCTGCCGGCGGCGATGAAGCCTTTTTCAGTTGCGGTAACGCTTTTTAGCCAGTTAGTAGTTGCTTTATCTTGGCTTTGCCAGTTTTCGCCGTCGGTTGAAGTAAGGAGGGTTCCATTTTCACCGGCTGCGATCAGGCTGTCGCTGTTGGTGGCGATGCTTTCCAGCCAGCTGCCGGTCGGTGTGTTTTGCCTGGTCCAGGTTTTACCATCATCTGATGAGATTACGGTGCCGTTTGCGCCGGCGGCGATGAAGCGGTTATTAAAGGTGGTTACTGCTTCCAGGGAGTTTAGCGTCCCCGAGGGTTGTTCGGTCCACTTTATAGCATCAGGGGAGGTGAGGATTTCTCCTTTGTCGCCGGCGGCGGTGAAGAGTCCGTCCTTCCAGGTGAGGCAGTTTAAGTTGTTCTGAGTGTCAGTGGGGCGACCCTGCCAGGTTTTACCGTCCGGGGAAGTTAAGATGGTCCCTTTTTCACCGGCAGCGACAAAAATGCCGTCGCGATAAAAGACCTTATTTAAGCGGTAACCGGTGCCGGCGTGGTGTTCGCTCCATTCTGTGGCGCAGGTTGAAGTGAGCACGGTGCCCTTATCTCCTACGGCAATATACAGGTCGCTGCTTGTGGTGATGCTTTTAAGATCGGCCTCGGTGCCGGAATCTATGGTGTTCCAGGTGTTATTGGTGGTGGAGGAGGTTAAAATGGTGCCCTTTTCGCCTACGGCTACCAGCAGGTCGTTTTGGCAGGTGAGATCGTTTATCCGGTTACCCTGGGGCAGGGGGTTTTGCCATTGCCACTGTTGGTTTGCTTGTGTTTCCTGGTTGCCGGTGGGAGTTGTTTGCCGGGTAAGATCAGCTGCTTCCGGGAAAACCGGGTTAAGGACAGCACCGGTAAAAAGGATAAGCGAGGTCAGGGCAAGCAGGATTTTCTTATATATTACGCTTTGTAGTGGCAAGGGGCTCACCCCGTTTAAGCTCTGTTAGAATAGTTGATCATTATTATATCATAGCCGTTCAGCTGTTTGCTCAAAAGTGTGAGCCAGCTTCCAGGGGAATTTACGGTGGAATTTAAGGCGTGGAGCACACGAGCACAGAGCGGGAGCACAGAGCACACAGAGCACAGAAGAGCAAGAGCACAGAGGGACGGTTCT
>Ga0207421_10006700_pt1 | contig 12484 bp, 13 predicted proteins | sample SodLakKL_010_SED_4_FD_187542 | JGI IMG/M metagenome (GOLD analysis project Ga0207421, IMG submission 187542) | Alkaline sediment microbial communities from Lake Tanatar, Kulunda Steppe, Russia - 8KL_010_SED (SPAdes) (version 2) | ecosystem: Environmental > Aquatic > Non-marine Saline and... | reverse complement strand
CAACAACCCGCCCGCGCACCCACGCCACAACCTGCCCCGCCACCACCCGAAATCGTGACCTTCATTCCGGCCGGTCAATCGCTGGAACCGGCACTGGCCGCGGGTTTCACGCCTCTTGCCCAAAGCGATATCGCAGCCCTGTCCGGCGTGCTGGTCCGCTTTGCCTTGCCCCAAGGGCGCACGCTGGCCCAAGCCACAGCAGAGCTGGCAAGCCTGTTCCCCACTGGCCTGACTGATACCAACCATCTTTACCGCACCGATGATCTGATCTGCGACGGCGGCGATTGCGCCGCCCATGCGATGATCGGCTGGGCAGGCTGGCCCAGCGCCCTGCGGCCCAAGATCGGGATGATCGACACCGGCGTGAATACCGACCACCCAGCCTTGCAGGGGCGTCGCCTGCAAGTGCAGCAGGTCGATCTAGGGGATCGCGACGCCGCCGGGCGGATGCACGGCACCGCAATCGCCGCCATGCTGATCGGCAGCGTCGAAGGCCGTGTGCCGGGCCTTTTGCCCGATGCCGAACTGATCGCGATAGAGGCTTTTCACGCAAGAGGCACCACCGAACAGGCCGATGCCTTTTCCGTCGCCACTGCGATGGATGTGCTGATCGGTAAAGATGTCGATGTGATCAACCTATCCTTTTCCGGCCCTGAAAATGCTGTGCTGAAACGGGTGGTGGAACAGGCGGCAGCACGCGGCATCGGCCTTGTCGCCGCGGCAGGCAATGGCGGGCCGGGGTCCGAACCCGTCTATCCCGCCGCCTGGCCAGAGGTGATCGCCGTCACAGCCGTGGATTCGCGTGAACGCGTTTACCGTCAGGCGAACCAAGGCCCCTATATCGCGCTGGCAGCACCGGGGGTGAATATCTGGACAGCTGCATCCATCTCGGGCGGGCGGTTGCGGTCGGGGACATCCTATGCCGCACCTTTCGTCACGGCGGCTTTGGCGGTAGAACGGATGCGCCTACCCGAAAAGAACGTGGCAGAGGTTACCGAGATCCTGTTCGCCTGCGCCAAAGACCTTGGTGAAGCAGGCTATGACCCGGTGTTCGGCCATGGCCTGATCACATCGCCCGAAGAATGTGACGACGAAACGCAGTTTTTTTCCGTGAGCGGGGAATAAATCAGCGCCCTGCCCCGTTTCCCTGATGTGCATGCGATTGACGCATCTTGAAATGAAGGAGAACCGAAATGGCAAAGACCGACAAAACCATGATCACCCGCCGTAACCTGCTGGCGAAACTGGGCCTTGCAACCGGTGCCGCCTATGTCGCGCCGACATTGATGGGCATGGATACCGCCAGCGCCAGCACTGGCAGCGCGGCAAGCCGCCCCTCAGGCCCCAGCCGCCCGTCGCGGCCAAGCCGCCCATCACGCCCATCGCGGCCCAGCCGTCCGTCAGGCCCAAGCCGCCCATCGCGCCCGTCGCGCCCACGCAATGCCGCAGGACAGCGCGCTTTTGATTGGCGCTGGGATCCCGCCACCATGCGCTGGGTTCGCGTCACACCAACGCCATGAGCCCTTGGATATGACCTTTGGCACCAAGATCAGATCGGAGGCCGCGACCAGCGGCCCCGACACCGTTCTGCGTTTTCCCGATGTCGATGTGCAGGTCGCGCTGACGCAGGCAGCGCCCGTGGCCGATGCGCTTGGCACCGTCCTGCGTGGCTGGGTGCCGGATCAGGTGGCAGCAATTGATCCCGATATGCGCCAGACCTCGGTCATCGGCACCAAGGGGCTTTATGCCGCACGATCCAGCTATCTGGGCGAAACCATCGAAGGATTGGGCGTCGCAGGTGCCGCCTGCGCTGTGATCGCTGATCTGGCCGAGGATTACTTTTCCACCCGTCCCGGATGTCTGGCTTTGCACTGCGCGGCCTTTCGTTTCAACGACCGACTGATCGCCATGACAGGCCCCTCGCGGGCAGGCAAAAGCACCCTTGCCGCAAGGGTCACGCTGGAAAACGATATGATGTTGTTTTGTGACGATGTTCTGCCGCTGTTGCCAACTGGCGACGCGGTTGGTCTTGGCATCGCACCACGGCTGCGATTGCCCTTGCCTGTCGCCTGTACAGACGCCTTCCGCACACATGTGGCAAATCACAAAGGGCCAAGCGATGCGCGCTATGCCTATCTTTGCGCCCCCAATGTTGCACCCCATAGCACCAGCGCGCCGCTGTCGGTGCTGCTGATCCTTGATCGCCGTGATGACACTCCCGCGCGCTTGCACCATGTTGCAGAGGATGAGGCGCTGCATTTCCTGCTGTCGCAAAATATGGCCGATCTGCAAACGGCTGATGCCGCGTTTCACCGGCTGTCGGCGCTGCTGTCGGGGATCACCTGTCTGCGGCTGGTCTATGCCGATCTGGAAGAGGCGCTTGCGTTGATCCGTCACGCCTTTGGCGGAAGCGAAGCGGTCAATCCCGATGTCGCCATCGGTCCGGTCCTGCCCAAGGTGCTGACCACGCCATTGCCTTTGTCAGACATGTCGCCCGATCTCATCTGGTCGCGCCAGCCCGATGTCACCATGCAGACCAAGGGTGATGCCGCATTCCTTTGGCAGCCCGGTATCCAGATGATCTGGCATATGAACCAGCTCGGGCTGGCAATCTGGACCCTGCTGGAAATCCCCGGCTCTGCGCATGACATTGCCGAGGTGCTGGCCGACCATTTCCCCGATCAGGACAAAGCGGGGTTGATCGCGGATGTGAACGCGCTGCTACAAGCCTTGGCACGCGACGGGCTGATCGTGGCTGAGGATTAGGCCCGCCGCCCTTCCAGCACTGCTTTCAGGATCAGCGCGACGACCGCGATCAGCGTCAGGGTCGATGCGGCAGCAAAAGCCCCCACTGCGTTCAGATCGTTGAACAGCAGTTCGACATGCAGGGGCAGCGTATTGGTTTGCCCCCGGATATTGCCGGACACGACCGACACGCCGCCAAATTCGCCCACCGCACGCGCGGTACACAGCACTGCACCATAAAGCAGCGCCCAGCGGATATTGGGTAGCGTCACGCGTGTGAACACCTGCCAGCCATTGGCCCCCAAGGTGACGGCGGCTTCTTCCTGTTCGGACCCTTGCGCCTGCATCAGCGGCAGCACCTCGCGCGCGACGAAAGGGGCGGTGACAAACATCGTGACCAACACGATACCCGGCAGTGCGAACATCACTTGCAGGTCATTGGCCTGCAACCATGGCCCCAGCAGCCCCTGACGCCCATAAAGCAGCAGATAACAAATGCCCGCGATGATGGGCGAGATCGAAAACGGGATCTCGATGATTGTCACCAAGATGCCCCGCCCCGGAAAGCGGTGTTTCGCGACGGCCCAAGCAGCGGCCACGCCAAAGGCCACGTTCAGCGGGACAACGATGATCGCAACTACCGTGGTCAGCCAGATCGCGTGCAACGTCGCTGGATGCAGGATGTTTTCTGCATAAACCTGCCAGCCCTGCGAGAAGGCCCGGGCAAAGATGTAAACCAGCGGGGCCGCGATGAACAACAGCGTGGTGACAACGGCGATGCCGATCAGCAGGCGTTCGCCTTGGCGGGTCTGACCGGGCAGATGGGTATGGGTCATCGTGTCGCCTCGCGGTGCTTGGCGGCCCAGTTCTGCAACAGGTTCGACGCGATCAATAGCACCAGCGCAAAGCCTAAAAGCACCAGCGCGATGGCGGCAGCGCCGTTGTAATCAAACTCTTCCAGCCGGATGAAGGCCAGCAAAGCCGCGATTTCCGTGCGAAACGGCAGATTGCCCGCGATGAAAACAATCGCACCGAATTCACCCAAGGACCGCGCAAATGCGGTGGTGCATCCCGCCAGCCACGCTGGCAGAATCGCGGGGAAAACGACGCGGGTGAAAATCGCCCAAGGCCGCGCGCCAAGGGTCACGGCGGCCTGTTCTAGGGCGGGGTCCATGTCTTCCAGCACGGGCTGGATGGTGCGCACGACGAAGGGGACCGATGTGAAAGCCATCGCCAGCGCGATGCCCCAGATCGTGTAGACGACCTGTAGCCCCGCCGCCTCCAGCACGCCGCCGAACCAGCCGTTGGCGGAAAACAGCGCCGTCAGCGACAGACCTGCCACCGCTGTGGGCAACGCGAAGGGAACATCCATCAGCGCATCCAATATCCGCTTGCCGCGAAATTCATAGCGCACCAGCACCCAAGCCATCAGCAGGCCATAGATCGCGTTAAATACGGTGGCGATGACCGCCGCCGTCAGCGTGATCTGAAACGCCGCCACCGCGCGCGGGCTGCTGACGATCTGCCAGAACCGCGCTGGCCCGATCTCTGCCCCTTTCAGGATCAGGGCAAGGACCGGGATCAGCACGATAAAGGTCAGATACAGCAGCGTCGTGCCAAGGCTAAGGGTAAACCCCGGCAGAACGCGTTTCGCGCGGATGGGTGCGGCGACAGCGGTCATGGGATCACTGGTTCACGAACACTTGGTCAAGGATCGCACCATCAGCCAGATGATCGGCGCGGATCGCATCCCAACCTCCAAAGACGTCATCGACAGTAACTAGGTCGACCGCAGCTTGGCTGTCAGCGAATTCAGCTGCGACGGTTTCATCGGTCAGGCGGTAGAAATATTCACCCAGAATTTGCTGCGCCTCTGCGGAATAGAGCCATTCCAGATAGGCGGTCGCCACCTCGGTCGTGCCGTTGCGTTCGGCATTTTCGGCTACGACAGCGACAGGGAAAGCCGCAAACAGGCTTTGCGATGGGGTCACGCGCTCCAGCCCCTGGGCTGCGTATTCGGCAGCGATCCCGCCAGTTTCAGCCTCGAACGTGACCAGCACGTCGCCGATGTTGCGTTCGGCAAACGTCTGTGTGGCAGCACGCCCGCCAGTGTCGAACACAGGCACAGAGGCAAAGATGTCGCGCACGAAGGTCTGAGCGGCGTCATGGTCATCGCCGTTATTGGCCAGCGCATAGGCATAGGCGGCAAGATAGGTGTAACGCGCATTGCCGCTGGTTTTGGGGTTGGGGAATACGGGGGCGACATCATCGCGGGCCAGATCGTCCCAATCCTGAATGTTCAGCGGGTTGCCTTCGCGGACCAGAAAGGCGGGCAGCGAATAATAGGGGGATGCGTTGTTTGGCAGCAGGTCACGCCAGTCGGCAGGCAGCAGGCCGCCATCAGCCAGCACGTCAATGTCGGTTTCCTGATTAAAGGTCACGACATCGGCAGGCAAGCCTTCCAGAATGGCGCGGGCCTGACGGGATGATCCACCATGGCTCATGTCGATGGTCACGGTGCGGCCTGTGGTTTCTTCCCAATGGGCGGCAAAGGCGGGGTTCAGCGCCTCGAACAATTCGCGGGCGATGTCGTAGCTGACGTTCAACAAGGTGTCCTGCGCTTGGACAGGGGCGGCACCAAGTGTGAGCGCAAGGGCGGCAGCGGTCAGGGCGGGGAATTTCATCGGGAAGACTCCAGTCTTGCTTGGGGTAATTTGGGCGTTGCGGTGGCAGGCGGCGCGGACCGGTCCTGCGGGAAAATCGTGCCGGCCTCGATCTTCAGCCGGACAGGGGCGCCTTCGACAAGTGCTGCCGCCTGTACGGCGCGACGGGGGACATCTGCCTCTGCCTCGCCCTGTTCGGGGTGGTTCAGGACAAGCCGCAGATGCGCGCCATTCGACATGCGCGTTGTGATGCGCCAAGGGGCATCGGCATCGGGAACGGGGGTGATATCCTGCGGGCGGACCAACAGGCGGGCAGGACCGTCAGGCAAGGCGCGGCGGGTCAGGGCGGACAGGTCTAGTCCGGCACCATCGGCGCGGCCTGCCTGCAAAGTAACCGGCAATTCCACCGTCGCACCCATGAACTGCGCGACAAAGGGCGTCGCGGGGTGATCGTGGATCGCGTCGGCGTGGCCGATCTGTTCGATCCGGCCCGCACCCATGACGACGACACGGTCGGCAAGCTCGAACGCTTCTTCCTGATCGTGTGTCACGAAAATCGTGGTTGATCCGGTCGCGTCATGCACCCCGCGTAGCCAGCGGCGCAGGTCACGGCGGATCGCGGCATCAAGCGCGCCAAAGGGTTCATCCAGCAGCAACACCTTGGGTTCAATCGCCAGCGCACGGCCCAAGGCAACACGCTGCCGCTGGCCACCGGACAACTGGCCGGGATAGCGGTCAGCCAGATGGGCGATTTGCAGGAAATGCAGCAATTCATCGACCTTGGCGGCGATAACCGATTTACCGGGGCGTTCGGCGCGCGGACGCACTGACAAGCCAAAGGCGATGTTGTCGCGCACTGTCATATGTGGAAACAGCGCGTAATGCTGGAACACAAACCCGATCCGGCGGTCTTGGGCGGCCAGTTGCAGCCAGTCCTGATCGTCCACGGCCAATCGTCCCGCATCGGGCCATTCCAACCCTGCGATGATTTTCAGCAGTGTCGTCTTACCCGAACCCGACGGCCCCAAAAGCGCGACCAGTTCGCCCTTTTGCACCGCAAGATCAATGCCGCGCAGCACATCGGTCTTGCCGAAGCGTTTGGTCATTGCGGAAATTTCAATCGACATAAGACAGGCCTTTTGCAGCGGATAAGGCGCAGTTAGCTATGGGCCACACGCACGACAAGGACAGCAGCGCCGGCACCTGCCAGCGCTGAGCGACTTGTTTTCCATCGTGATAGGCAATCCGAAAACGTCAGTGCGGCGTTTCACAAAAAACGGAACACTTTAGTCAATTATGTGCGGCATTCAGGAAATAGTTCTTATTCGACAAAAAATACCCGCGCGCTCCGGTCAGATCATTCTAAGGGCCGGTACGCACAATGTCATAGCGCACCTGTACACGGCAATCGGCCATGCCAAATCCGGCAAGGATCGCGGCTTGCGGCGCGTCTATGCTGCTGCGCAAGGACAAAAGCCCGCTGATCCGGTCGGGTGCCATCAATGTCATGTTCAGCGCCAGCGCGATTTCAGCGCAGGTTCCGTCGTTGCAGTTTCGGCTTTGGACATTGTCAGACAGCCAGCGATAGGGGCCGACCTCGCGCCATTCATAAGGCGACACGCCCGCCATTTCGGGCTGCGGCAGGTTTGCGGCCAGCCTGTCGGGATGGAAAGTGCCGTTCCAGTCCACACGGGTGGACATGAATTCGACCCGCGATGCTGCCAGCATGCCCCCAAGGGCCGCCGGACAGCCAGACGTCGTTTCCCCCAAGGTCCGCCATTGCCATGTGCCATCCAGCGGCACCATTGCGGGCGGTTCGGGGAAAAGTTTGATCGGGCAATCACCTTCGCCTCCAAAGCTGCGCTGAATGTCGGACCGCGACCCTTCGGACCATGACACGATGCCCAGTTCGGGTTCCCAGACCAGCGTGTCGCGGGTCGGGTCAACAGGGGTGTCCGAACCGAATGTGTCGCCGACCATGAACATGATCTCTTCTGCCGAAAGCGGGCTAAGCGAGCATTCACAGCCCCCCGTCTTGCAGATCGCCAGCACGGTGTCGGCGCGGCTAGTCGCGGGTATCAGCATTGCAAGAAAGCCTGCAAAAGCAACGGCAGTTCGCATTATCATCGGGTAACATCCTGAAAAGGCACGATCAGTTCGATCAGCGCATCTGCGGGGATCCCTTGTAGGTCAACGGTCCTGCCGCCAAGGTCTGCAAGGTTAGGCGACGCGGGTGGCGCCTGCATTTCGGCCCCCGCCCCTGTGACAGCGCCCATCAAAGCGCCCATGATTTCAGCCATGGCGCGATCTTCGCCGTCCAGATCACCCACCAGATCGCCCAGCGCGGCCTGCCCCATCAGCAAGGCAGCCTCCATCCCGTCGGCCTGTCCGGTCATCCATGGCGGGCCGTCCCAATCTTCGCCGGGGCCTGCCATGCGCATCAGGCGGGTATCAATTGCATCACCTGTGGTGCCAGCCTGAGTGACGACACCAAAATAATCGATGTCGCTGCTGGCCTGTCCGTCAAAGGACAAGAGGGGCGTTCCGTCTGGCGCAGTCAGCGTCAGGGACAGCGTTTCCCCCAGCAACCGACCAGTGATGTCGCCTGAAGTTCCGCGCAGCGGTCCGGCATCAGGGGCAGTCACAAAATAGCCGTAGACTGCATCGTCGCCGTCATCTTGAAACAATTCGATCATCATGAAATGGATTTCGTGGTCCGCAGTACCGGGCATGTTCACGCTGGCAAACCAGACACCTTGCAGTTCACCGGGCGCGAACCCCGGTTCATCATCGGCCATTGCCTCTAATTCCACCGCCATCTCAGCCGAGGTCAGCGAACCAAGCACAAAGGCCACGGCGATCCCGTCAGCCTCGGTCACGGCTTCGGTGATGCACATTGTGTCGCCAGCCAGACTATCCTGACAATAAGGCGCGCTGGCCTGACGCGCGTTGACCATGACGACAGTTTCGCCATCGCTGATCCGCACCACGTCAAAGCTGGGCCGGTCCGCTGCAACACCGCCAGCGGTGACATAGGCTATTGGTTCGGTGATGCCATAGCCGGGGATCAGGGTCAGGGCGATATCGTCCTCGGGCAGGACAAGGTCGCAGGGTGTCAGCCCCGCCCCTTCGCAACGGTGCAGGATTTCGGCGGGCGCAAGTGTCCGCATCGTCTCGGTGCGCACGACAAGCGTGTCGTTGGCCAGAACGACGCGTCCGGTCTGCGGATCTTCGGCCACATAGCGCAGGGTATACTCGCCCTCTTCCATGGGGGCGGTCAGGGTCACAGGTGTGCCTGTTGCCCACCCCCAGCCCAGTCCGCCGGACATGTCGTCATCATTGCCCATCACGATGATATCGATCCAGTCGCCGTCGAACAAAGGGCCCGTATAACTGATTGTCACGCTTTCACCCGGGGCGACGACCATCGGGAAAGACAGGCTGGCGTCATCATCGGTCCGTGTCGCGGGTTGCGCAACTGCCACGACCTGCAGCGGTTGTTCGACAATTGTGTGCAAACCGGCGGTCGGGTGGTTGATGACATAGCGCAGGACATAATCACCCGGGCCCGGCACCCAGATCTGACCGCTGCGACCGTCTTCCAGATCAGGGACAAAAAGCGATGATTTCGACTTTTGCCAGTCAAAATTATAATCACCCAATTCGGCAATTTCGAGGAAGCTGGGGTACTGATCGCCCGGCACCGCGGCATCGATCGCGATATCCATCCATCTCTCGGAACCGTGACTGATTGGCGCCTCAATACTGACTGTGTCGCGCAGGGCGGCAATTTCAGCCAGATCGGCCAGCAAAGACAGCGCGATTTCTTCGCTGTCCGGCGTCAGCAACATAGCGTCGGGTTTCAGGCCCGAGGCATGATAGACCCCGCCGTCCAGATAGCCGTTATCGCGGCGTAGGTTCACTTCCGTGCCGTAGCCGATCAACGCACAGCTTGCGGTTTCGATGAAATTTGCACCGGCCGGTTCAAAGCTGAAGGCAGCGCATTGATCGTTGGCAGCGCAAAGCGACTGGCACGCCTGCGGCTGGCTGCCGGCTGGCATTGTCAGCCTGTCGCCTTCCCAACCGCCGCCAGCGCCATATCCGGTCGCCATAAGCAAGGAAAACGGCAGCCACTCCTGCCCGCCAGTACCGGTCCATTCGGTGATGGGTGGCGGTGGCGGCGTGTCTGCTTGGACGCCTGCGACCAAAGTCGCGGGGCACGGATCTATGCCATCAGGACCACCGAAACCCAGCATGTCGGGCGTCACCTGACCGACCAGTTCCACCCGTCGATTCAACGCACGACCTTCATCGGTGGCGTTATCCGCGACCGGCTGGTCGAAACTGAAGCCCGCAGCAGACAGTAGTTCGGGCGCTACACCCGCCCCTACCAGCCAGTCACGCACTGCAAATGCGCGTTGTTCCGACAATGTGTGGTTATATTCGCGACTGCCGCGGTCATCGGTATGACCGGCGATCTGCCATTCACCGCCCAAGGTCAGAATCGCGTCGCGCGCGGCAATCAGCGCAGGCTGGCTGTCCGGACGCAACGTTGCACGGTTAAAGTCGAAGTTCACCCCATCAAGTGCGACGCGCCCTTCACTGGCCAGAGTTTCGACCAGTTGCAGACAGGCTTGTGGCTGTGCATGGGCGGTTTGTGTCGCAAACAGTGCGGGTGCTATCAGGGCCGCGCCAAGCGCTGTGGATCGCGATAGAAACGAAAACTTCATTGCCAGCATCTAAATTACCTCTGTCAGGTCCACGAAAACAATAGGTGCGGTCTTTGCGTTCTGACAACTGTTTTGCATCGCAGAGGCCGCTGGCGGGCAAGGCCAGTATTGGTTACGCACAAAAGGCGCCTCGCCGCTTTGCAGACGGGGGCCAGCCCCCGGACCCCCGGGATATTTATACTCGGACGCTGAAAAAGGTTTTTATGCAAGCAGTTACCGTTGCGGTGGCAACAAAAAGGCCCTCAAGCACAAGGTCTTGAGGGCCACGGTATTTTGTGATCGGGAACGACCAAGTATCAGCGGCGAGCATCTTGCGATGTATCAGTGATCACTTCACCAGCGGTCTGGATGTCACGGCCTGCACCTTCGACGGTTTGGCAAGCAGCCAAAGCAGCGGCGGCAAGTACGGCAAGGATTGTGATGCGTGTATTCTTCATGACGTTCTCCATGGGGTTCATTTGCAGGTTCAACGCCTTGGCCGATGATTGGTTCCACGAGGCGGTAATAATCAGGGCGGCCCTTTTCAACCGGATGATGTGGCAGTGACGACAGCCATTGTCGCGGAATCAGTCAGTTCCAGCTGGTCGCCATCGTCAAGCTGCATCAGTTCGGCCAGCCGTTTGCGGGCGCGGTTGGTACGGCTTTTGACAGTGCCCACAGCACAGCCACAGGTGACGGCGGCTTCTTCGTAGGAAAACCCTTCAGCGCCAATCAGAATCAGCACTTCGCGCTGTTCGTCGGTCAGCTTGGCAAAGGCGGTGCGGAAATCGGACATCGCCAGATGGCCGTCATGCGCCGGTTTTTCCGACATTTTACCAGCCATCTTGCCATCGGGGTCTTCGACTTCGCGGCGGCGTTTGCGGTAAAGCGAGTAGTACGTGTTCCGCAGAATTGTAAAAAGCCATGCGCGCAGGTTTGTTCCAGCCTGAAACTTGTCAAAGTTGCCCCAAGCTTTGACCACAGCATCCTGCACAAGGTCATCAGCGGCGGCCGCGTTCCGTGTCAGGCTCATGGCGAAGGCGCGCATGGCCGGCAGATGCGATACAAGTTCGTCGCGCGGATCGGGGTGTGCGTCTTTCTCGACTGTCACGATTTTCCCTTTTCGGCTTTGGATGCGTTTTGTTCATCGCTCTCGCGCAGCTGCGCGAGCAGTTTTGCAAAACGGTCCGGTATGGGGTCACCTGCCGCATCGGAATAGACCCGGCGCAGATTTTCGTCGATCTGCCGGTCCAGATTATCTTTGGAATTTTTTTGTGTCATGCTGCCCGCTGTCATTTCACCACAGTGACAACATCAATTACGTCACTACATACCCTTAACACCGCCGCCGTGGTTTGGTTCCATAGTCTTTGCATCTTTTTTACGGATTTATCTGGCGCAAGCCGATCACAGGCCAGTCGCAGCCGCGTGATTTTTTTACACCGGGCGGGAACCACCCTGCAGATGCAGCGTTAGGTAACCAGCAAGATGCAAATAACAGATCAAGGATGAGTAACATGGCACAAGCAAAAGTAACCGCAGGTAACGGCACGCCGCAGGAAAATATGGACCAGTTGGCAGAGCAGATGTCTGTGCTGCGCAACGACATCGCCGCGATTTCCAAGTCGCTCGCCGATCTGGGTGGTTCAACCAAAGATGCCGCAATGCAAAGCGCCAGAGAAGCAGCCGCTGAACTGCGTCAAAAGGGCGAAAAGCAGCTGCACCAAGCACAGGATCGCGCTGAAGAGTTGGGCCAACAAGCCGCTGACGCCGTGCGTCAACAGCCAGCTGCCGCTGTTGGTCTGGCCGTTGGTGTGGGCTTTCTGTTGGGTTTCCTGACAGGTCGGAAGTAAGTGATGTCAGGTCTTATGATTGACCTTCGCAGCCGCGCGCGCCTTGCTGCCCGCGCGGCTGCTTTCTCGGCGGTCGGGGTCGTTTTTGCGCTGACGGGCCTTGCGTTTCTGACGGTGGCGCTTTGGCTGGCACTCGCGATTTATGATAGCGCGCTCCTAGCTTCGGCTGTCGTCGGTGTGCTTTATCTCGTACTGGGTTTGATCTTTTTGATGATCGGTGGACGCGGTAAAGCGCCCCCTGTGCAGATGCCACAGCAGCAGGCACCGTTTGCGACCGACGGTCCTTACGATCCGTTTCTGCGCATGGCCGAGGCATTTGCGGTAGGGATGGCTGCAGGTCGATCCGCGCGTCGGCCACGCCGGTGATATCTTACTGACCATCAGAGCCAGGGTCTGTTAATTTTCGGGAGTTTGCGTTCATGGTGACCACATGTGAAAAGTGTCCGCTACGCAAACGACCGATTTTTGACCCTATGACAGAGCGTGAAGTAGCCTTCATGCAAAGCTTCAAATC
>Ga0207421_10006699_pt1 | contig 12485 bp, 10 predicted proteins | sample SodLakKL_010_SED_4_FD_187542 | JGI IMG/M metagenome (GOLD analysis project Ga0207421, IMG submission 187542) | Alkaline sediment microbial communities from Lake Tanatar, Kulunda Steppe, Russia - 8KL_010_SED (SPAdes) (version 2) | ecosystem: Environmental > Aquatic > Non-marine Saline and... | reverse complement strand
AGATTGTTGCACTGTCTGACGACGATGATGATATCGACCGATAAACGGCGATACTTCAGTTTTGGGCCGAGGGCTTTTGGAAAAGGCTTGGCCCAGTAGTTGTATGGATCCCGGCCTGTCGAAGGAGGGAACGCCAGGGCATGATGTCCGGGTGTCCTTCGGCAGGTCCGGGACACAGTGCTATCTGCTCTGATGGCAACGAATCTCCCGCATACCCTACGGGTCAACCCCTTCGACCGCCGTTCCGTCTTCCGCGAACCAGTGGATGTTCCCGGCATTCGCGCGCAGGGCGAGCGTCTCTCCCAGGGACGGCCTTGCACCGTCGGTCAGGCGCGCGGCCAGAAGTCCTTCGCTGGTGCCGATGCCGCCGGGTACGGGCTCGACCATCCGGCCTTCGGTGCGCAGGTACACGATGCGTTCATGGCCGAGTGATTCCACCGCCTTTACCTCGCCGCGCAGCGTGATCCTGCCCTCATCGTCCGCCGCGCCAGCCGCGAAGGCCTCTGGCCGCAGCCCCGCGAACCGGCTTTGCTGGGGAACGCCTTCGGGGAGCCGAATCCAGTCGCCACCCAGCTGCATCCAACGCGCGCCGTTGCGTTGCTCGAACGCCAGTTCGAACAGATTCATCGCCGGGCTGCCGAGAAAGCCGGCAACGAAGAGGTTTGCAGGATGTTCGTAGAGAGCGGCAGGTGGCCCGATCTGCTGGATCACCCCGTCGCGCATCACCGCGACGCGATCGCCGAGCGTCATCGCCTCGACCTGGTCGTGGGTGACGTACAAAGTCGTGACGCCGATGCGCCGCTGCAGGTCGCCGATCTCGGCCCGGATCTGCACCCGCAGGCGGGCATCGAGGTTGGAAAGGGGTTCGTCCATCAGGAAGACGTCCGGCTCGCGCACGATGGCGCGCCCCATTGCGACCCGCTGCCGCTGTCCGCCCGAGAGTTCCGCCGGGCGCTTGTCGAGCACCGCGTCGAGGCCCAGCGCACGCGCCGCTTCCGCCACCCGTCGTTCGCGCTCGCTCCGGCGCAGCCCGCGCATGCGCAGCGGAAACTCCAGGTTGCCGCGTACCGTCTTGTGCGGGTACAGGGCATAGTTCTGGAACACCATCGCGATGTTGCGCTCGCGCGGCCCCAGCCCGTTGACTGCACGGCCGCCGATGCGGATCTCGCCGCCGGTCGCCGCCTCCAGGCCCGCGAGCAGTCGCAGCAGCGTCGATTTGCCGCAGCCCGACGGTCCGAGCAGCACCAGCAGCTCGCCGTCGCGCACCTGCAGATCCAGCGCCGGGATCACCGTGTGCCCGCCGAAGGCCTTGCGCACCTGCTCGAATTCGACTTCTGCCATGAACCGCTCCGTTTCGCTCTCGGTCGCGCGACAGGTTCAGCCCTTGATGCCCGTGGACGCGACGCCGCGCACGAACCAGCGCTGGAACACGACGAACAGGATCAGCACCGGCAAGACCATCAGCACCCCGAAGGCCATGATATCGCCCCACTGCAGCGGCGGCAGGGTGTGGAAGTTCGCGATCCCCAGCGGCAGCGGCCGCACGGCCTCGGAGGTGGTCATCAGCAGCGGCCACAGGTACATGCCCCAGTGGAACAGGAACAGCACGATCGCCACGCTGGCGAAGGCGGCCTTGGCGTTCGGCACCACGATCACGAAGAAGGTACGCAGGACCCCCGCGCCGTCGACCCGCGCCGCCTCTTCCAGCTCGCGCGGCAGCCCGAGGAAAAAGCTGTAGAACAGGAAGATCGCGAGCGGGTTGGCCACGAAGGGAATCGCCTGCACCAGCCAGTCGTCGCGCCAGCCGATCCAGGAGAGCTGGTAGAACAGCGGGATCGCGATGGCCTCGAAGGGGATGACCAGTACCGCCAGCACCAGCGCCAGCATCGCCTCGCGGCCCCACCAGCGCAGCCGCGCCAGCGCGTAGCCGGCGAAGGCGTTCACCAGCAGCCCCAGGCCGACGATGAGCCCGTTGATGATCAGCGAACTGGCCAGGTACAGGCCGAACGGCACGCGCTCGAACACCGCGCGGTAGTTGTCCAGGCTGATCGTGTCCGGGAAGAAGGCGCGCAGGGTGCCGGCCTCGGCGAGCACCAGTTCATCCGGCTTCAGGCTGCCGACCAGCATGAACAGCACCGGCGCCACGAACAGCAGCGTGAAGGCCAGCAGCAGCGCGTAGGCGAGGGCGGCGCGCAGTCGTGGCCAGCGGTTCACGAGACCTCGCCCCGCTGGCGCAGCAGCCGGCGCTGGACCAGCGCGATACCCAGGATCACCAGGAAGAAGACGACGCTCATCGCCGCGCCCATGGCGACGTGCCCCTGGTCGAAGGCGGTGCGCACCATCTCGTGGATTACCGTGTTCGACGCGTCCTGCGGCCCGCCACGGGTCATGATCCGCACCTGGTCGAACACGCGAAACGACAGGATCGTGGTCACGATCACCACGAAAATCAGTGGGTTGCGCAGCCCCGGCAGGGTCACGTGCAGGAATTGCCGCCAGCGGCTGGCGCCGTCCACCGCCGCGGCCTCGTAGAGCTGGCGCGGAATCGCCTGCAGGCCGGCCAGCAGCACGACCATCTGGAAACCGACGCCCTGCCAGATGGAGGTCAGCATCACCGCCGGCAGCGCCCAGAACGGATCGTTCAGGAAGTCGCGGGGTTCCCAGCCGCCGAAGGTCAGCAGCCCCAGTGCGGCGTTCAGGAGCCCGTCGGGTCCGGGTGCGAAGATCAGCACCCACACCACCGCGACCAGAGACAGCGGGAAGACCACCGGCAGGAAGAACAGTGTCCGGAACACCGCGCGCCCAGCCAGCGGGCGGTTCAGCAGCAGGGCCAGGGCCAACCCCAGCGCCGTCTGCACGGGCACCACGACCAGGGCGAACAGCAGGTTGTTCAGCAGCGCGCGCGTGAGCCCCGTGTCGGTGAAGGCCAGCGTGTAGTTCGCAAGCCCTACGAACTCCAGTGGCAGCGGCGAGCCCATGCGCAGGTTGCTGAACGACAGGACCACCGCCAGCCCGAAGGGCAACAGCAGGAACAGCAGCAGCCCGGCGAGGGCCGGCGTCATCAGCAGCCAGGCGGCTGGGGCCTGGGAAGAGCGCATCGGCCGGTTCACGGGCGCTCCCCGGGGAATCCGCTCACGCACAATGCCCTCATCCCGCATGGCCGTCGCTTGTGGGAGGCGAGCCCTCTCGGCGACCGAACGGCGGCAACCCTTCGCCCAGAGGTTGGCCTCCCACAGGGGCTTCCTTTGCATCAACGCCAATCTGACCAACGGCGCGGTTTTGGTGCTGATCGCGTGTGGCTTTGTGGGTGTCCCCACGTTCGCCGCGTTCGCCGCGTTCGCCCGTGATCTCGGGGTAGTGGTGGTTTTCCCGCAGTTCCCGATCGATGCGGCGTGCGGCCGCGCTCAGGGCCGCGGCGGGATCAGTGCCGTGCCGGATGTCCTGGAACGCGCGGTCGAAGGCGTCGCTGATCACCGGATACGCCGGCGTCCGCGGGCGCGGGCGTGCGTAGCCCTCCTCGAGTTGCCGCGCGAACAGGTGCAGCGGGCCTTCGGCGCCGTAGGCTTCGGATCGGGCTACCGCGGCGCGGGTTGCGGGCACGCCGCCGTTCGCTTCGCTCATTGCCAGCACCTCTTCGGGGCGCAGCAGAAAGGCAAGAAAGTCCATCGCCAGTTCCGGATCCCGGGCCCTGCGGGTGACGCCCCACTGCCAGGACCCCTGGCCGGTGACCATCGTCTCGTCCATGCGCGGCAGCGGCAGCAACAGCAGGTCTTCGCCCAGCGCTGCGCGATAGCCGGGGTAGTTCCAGTGCCCGCCCCAGGCCAGCGGTACCCGGCCGCGCGCGAAGGCGGCGTCGTCGAGGTTCGGATCGACCCGGCCCTGCCGGATCCAGGACTGCACCGCCGTCATCGCCGCCACGGACTCCGGACCATCCAGGGTGCCGCTGGCCACGCCCTCGGGCTCCCGGTCCACCAGGTCGCCGCCGGCCGACTGCAGCAGTGGCGCGAAGGCATAGCTGAACCACTCGCCGGTGTAGTTGAGTTTCAGGTCCAGGACCTGCCCGTCGGGATCGTCCTGCGCCAATCGCTCGAGCAGATCGCTGAATTCCTCTGCGTCCCAGGCATCATCGGGACCCCCCGGGATGCGGGCATTCGCTGCCTCCAGGCGGGCGCGGTTCGCCCACAGGCCCAGGCCGGAGTCGAAGGTGCCCAGCCCGTACAGGTGATCGCGATAGCGGCCCTGCGCGAGAATCGAGGGCAGCAGGTCGGCGTGTATCTCCTCGGGAAGCAGGTCGTCCAGCGGGCGCAGGTGCCCCTGCCAGGCGTAGCTGTAGAGATAGGGGCCGTCGAATTCGAGCAGGTCGGGCAGACGCCCGGCGAGCGCTGCGGCCTGCACCTGCCCGTTGTAGGAGCCCTCGGGGATCCAGGTCAGGTCGATGCGGACTTCGGATCGTTCGGCCCGGAAGCGGTCGATCTGCGCCTCCAGCGTTCGCCGTTCCTCCTCGCGACCGGCGTGGGCCCAGATCTCCAGCCGGTGTACATCGGCGTCGGGGGCGCCTTCGCCCCGCTCGACCTCCGGACCGCAGCCTGCAAGCGTCAACGCGGTAGCCACGGTGAACGCCAGCAGCACACGCCGGCCGGGGCGCTCGCCGGCAGGGATACAGGTAGCGATCCTCGCACAGCGTTGAATTCGGATCTCGGCGCCCCTTTCGTGCGTTGCCAGGGGTCGTTTCTAATGGATCCCGGCTCGATGCGCAATCCGTTCTCCTTGTCCCGCGCTTTGCCGGGCAGGCAGCGATCGGGGTTTGGGCGGATCGCGGCTGGAAGGCGCTCCTACGGCTGGGTGCTGGGGTAGGAGCGACCTCTGGTCGCGATCGGGGTTTGGGGCGATCGCGGCTGGAAGCCGCTTCTACGGTTGGGTGTTGGGGTAGGAGCGATCTCCGGCGGGGCTTGTGTCGCTCGACCGGGACGCGTAAGTAGACGGGCTGGAACAAGAACCGAGGTGACCCTCAGATGACGGCGCTTTTCACCGTCCTTGGTATTTCCGCCGCCATGGTGCTGCTGCTCGTGATCTTCGTACGACAGACCAGGGTGCGTTTCGTGGTGGAACTTCGGGATGGCGTGGCCAGAACGCGGCGCGGCGACCCCCCATCCGGCTTCGTCCGTGCCTGCAGTGAGGTGGCTCGGCTCCATCGTGTGCAGCGGGGGCAGATCACCGGGATTCGCACCGGGAGCGGTATCGAACTCCAGTTCTCGTCCGACATTCCCCAGCGCGCCCATCAGCCCTTTCGAAATGTATGGATTCCGCCCACATCCGGCGGCCCCGGCGGTAATCGCGCCGCCGGGTGACCCAGTGCGCGGCAAGCCCCGCCGTTCAGAGCGGAGAAGGATAGTCCGGCCTTCCGGGGTCGGACCAAGGTAAGGTGCGGATTGTAAAGAAAATCAACCGCAATTTTCGCCTCAAAACGGCGTTATTGGCACCTTTTCCGGCCGAAAATTGGGCGCCTAAGCGTCCGGTATTCGGTGGAAGCAGGCGAAGCGGGATAGCGGGCGGGTCTGATACCGTTCCCGCCCTTGATGCGCCATTTTTGGGGTGAAAATCGGGCCTCTAAGGCTAAAATAACCCTGTTTTTTCACACCAATTTCCATTTTTTTCAATGGCTTGCCCTGGTCCGACCCCCGGTTATGGGTTTGGTGGCCGGGGGTCGGGTGGGGCTTATTGTGCGGCGGCCCTGGCGGCTTCGAGCCAGCCGTCCACGGTGTCGCGATTCGCCGCGATCCATTCCTGGACCAGTGGGCGCACCATCGGATCGGACAGATCCTGCTCACCCATGGCTGCGTCGACTTCGCTGATCCACTCGATGGGCAGTGACACCTGGCGGAAGAGTTCGGCCGCTGCCGGGTTGTCCGCCAGGAAGTCGTTGTTGGCGACGACCTGAATGTCCGCGGCCACGAAGCCCATTTCGATCGGGTCGGTCACCGCACCGGGAACGCCTTCGGCACGCTCGGCCTCGTCTTCGACGATGCCCGGGGCATTGATCCACATGACGTCCTCACCGGGAGTCAGCGCAAGCAACCAGGCGCTCGGACCCCAAGTGTAGTACAGGGCGGAATCGCCGGCCTGGATACGCGAGAGGGCCTCGGCGAAATTCGCGGCATACCCTGCGTCCACGTGGTTCATGTAGTCATCCAGTTCGAACTTTTCGAACATGGCATTGATCCCTTCGTGGCAGCCCCAGCCGGGCGGGCAACCGAACAGGTCCGCCTTGCCGTCACCTGTCGCGTCGAAGGCGGCGCGTACTTCATCTTGCTGGAAGTCCGTGATATTGGTGATCCCGTAGCGTTCCACCGACGCGGCGTCGGCCAGGTAACCCTGGATGCCGCAAGCCGGGCAGAGCGGATCAAAGATGGTGCCGACGTCATGGAAATTGTCCGGCAGCTGCGGCTCGTGCAGGGGGAACCAGCCGTTGGGCCAGTAGTGGGCGTCACCCTCGGAAATGGCCAGATAGGCCACCGGGTTGGATAGCGAAATGGGGTTCTGCACGTTGTACCCGAGCTCTTCGAGCAGCTCCACGAAGACCCAGCTGACCGGTACGGCCGAGGTCCAGCTTGCGACGGCGGGCTGCACGGTGACTCCGGCGCCCGGTTGCTCCTCGGCATGGAGGGCGCCCGAGGCCGCGGCCAGGCCGAGCGCGATGGCGGACGTCAGGGCGAGTGTCTTCAGCTTCTTGCCGGGATGGTTTGCGATTCCTGTCATGTTTCTATCCTCTCGTGTGGTTTGATCATGCGATTTCCGCTGTATGGTCGCGGGAGGTGTTCTACGCACCAACCGTCCGGTGCGATCTCTCCTGGTGTATTCAGCGGTGTCGATCACCTCCTCGTTTGCCTGTTGGTTTCTGAAAAGATGGCCCCGGGTGGTGGGCCATACGAAAAGTCTCGTACCCAATCGCTTCGCCTGAACCGTAGGCGCTGCGTGGGGCCAGGTTCCGGGAGACCCACGATCCTGCAGGTGTCCGCCCTGCGCTTGCGCGCCCGATTCTGCTTCGTGGGCACCGGACGTCCCGACTCGTCCATCAGTCCGCCTTGTGCCGCACGCCCGGGGCCTTTTCACCCAGGCCCTGGGTCAGGCGGTCGAGGACCATGGCTAGCAGAACGATGCCGATCCCACCCACAAAGGCCTGACCGATGTTCAGGCGCTCCAGGCCCGCATAAACCTCCAGCCCCAGTCCGCCGGCGCCGATGATGGCTGCGATCACGACCATCGACAGCGACAGCATGATGGTCTGGTTGAGCCCCGCCATGATGGTGGGCAGTGCCAGCGGGAACTGCACCTTCCACAGAATCTGGCGCCGGCTCGAACCGAAGGCCACGGCCGCCTCGATGAACTCGCTGTTCACCTGCCGAATGCCGAGGTTGGTCAGGCGGATGACCGGCGGCATGGCGAACACGATCGTCGCGATCAGGCCCGGCACGTTCCCGATGCTGAACAGCATGACGGCCGGCACCAGGTAAACGAACGGGGGCGTGGTCTGCATGATGTCCAGGATCGGCCTGAGAATGGCGTAGAACCGGTCGCTGCGCGAACTGAGGATGCCCAGGGGAAGACCGAACAGAATGCAGAAAAAGACGGCGGTCACGACCAGCGAAAGCGTGATGATCATTTGATCCCACACGCCCATGAAACCGATCAGTGCGAAGGAGACAATGGAAAAGACCGCGATACGCCAGGAGGCGGCCCACCAACCGAGCAGAAAGATGCCAATCAGGAAGATGCCGGGCGGAATCGAACTCAGCGCCCACTGGACGCTGTTCATTACGCCGCGGACCGGCGGGCTGATATAGGTGCGTGAAAAGTCTCGGAAGTTAGCGACGATCCAGTTGACGATGTCGGTAATGATCTGGCGCACGGGAATGTCCAGAAAACCGAAAGGATCGTTCATCAGGGTTCGGAGGAACTCCAGTGATTCGCCCATGCTTTCGCTACCTTGTTCTCGATCGTGGATGCCGTGTTTTCAACGGTGTTTTCACCAGGCGGTGTGCCAAAACTGCTCTCCGGGTTGGCGCCGATCTGCACGCAGCACGGAGCAGCCCGTTGCTCGGGCCGCTATGCGGTGTGGCCCCGTTTTTCCAGGATGCCGTTGATCAGTTCGGGGTCGTCGATCAGTCCCCGCGCGCGGCCGTCGCCGGTGGTGACGATCACCGGCAGGGTCGAATGCAGACGGCCGCGCAGGACCCGGCGTAGCACTGTCTCTTCGGAACAGGTAATGGCCACCTCGTCCCGCAGCCTCGAGACCTCGGCGCCCTCGGCGGCGTCCAGGACCTGTTCCAGTTGCTGCATGGGAACTTCCCGGTCGTCGATCGTGACTCCGCGCAGGCGTCCATCGCGGTCCCGACCGTAACGGATCTGCGGATGATCCCGGTGGTGCGAATAGCGGATGCCATCGCGTTCACCCGATGACTCGAAGGCGTCACTTTCGAAGGGGAGGGCGATCGTTCCGGCCGTGATCACCCCGGTCGGGTCGGCGTGTTCCACGAACTTGGCCACGTAATCGGTGCGCGGGTTGACGAGGATCTGTTCCGGGCTTCCAATCTGCACGATCCTGCCCTCTTCCATGATGGCGATGTGGTCGCCGATGCGCATGGCCTCGTCCAGATCGTGCGTGATGAACAGCACGGTGCGTTGCAGTTCCCGCTGGATCTTTTTCAGTTCCTGCTGCATGTCGACCTTGATCAACGGATCCAGCGCCGAGAAGGGCTCGTCCATCAGCAGCACTTCGGCTTCCGTCGCCAGCGCCCGTGCAAGCCCGACCCGTTGCTGCATGCCGCCCGAGAGTTCTGAAGGATAGGCGTGTCCCCATTGGCCGAGCCCGACCATGTCGAGCACTTGTTGGCCACGAAGCTCGCGCTCGTCGTTGGACCGCCCCTGAATCTCCAGCCCGTAGCTGGCGTTGGACAGTACCGTGCGGTGGGGGAACAAGGCGAAATGCTGGAACACCATGCTCATGTGCCGCTTGCGCAGGATCCGCAGTTGCTCCGCGTTCAGCGTAGTGATGTCCTGCTCGCCGTGCTCCGGATCCTTGAAGAAGATGCTCCCGGCCGTGGGGTCGATGATGCGATTGACGCATCGTATCAGCGTCGACTTGCCGCACCCGGACAATCCCATGATCGCGAAGACTTCGCCCGGTTCGATGTCGAAGCTCGCATTGTTTACGCCGACCGTCTGGCCGGTCTCCTCTCGGATCTCGTCCTTGCTCTTGCCCTGCTTCAGCAGCGGTAGCGCCGACTCCGGGTCTGAGCCGAATATCTTGCTGACATTCTCTGCTCGAATCACGTCGACAAAGTCCTCGGTTGTTCCTCGAAAGCCCGCCATCCGCCCCGGTGTGGCCCGGCCTCTTCTACCCTATCACACGGCAACGATCTTGCCCGGTGGGGTAGCCTGGTTACCGCGCAGACCGCGCGGGATTGAGACAGTTCGGGGGTAAAACCGACCCCGCGTCTGCGCGCCCCGGACTCCCGGCTGCCGGTAACCCAGGGGATCGTCGGGATCATCGGGCCAGATCATCGGGGTCGGACCAAGGCAACGTCTTGATCGCAAAGAAAAAAGACCGAATTTTTTGTCCTAAAACGGCGTTATTGCCCCCCTTTTTCTGCTGAAAATTGGCCGTCTAAGCGTTTGGGGCTCAGCGGCAGATGGCGCAGCGGGTTCGTGGGCTGGTCTGACGGTGTTTCAGCCCTTAATGAGCCATTTTTGGGGCGAAAATCGGGCTTCTAAGGCTGCAATCGCCCTGGAATTTGCGTCTATTGTTTTTTTTCAATGGGTTGCCTTGGTCCGGCCCCGGAGAAAAGCGGGAGCGGTTAATCTGTACGGAGTTCGGGGCTGGCCGAGGCGGCGGTATGATCGGATTGGACGGAGCGATGGTCGTGGGCGGCGCGCGGTTGCAATCCGGTGCGATGACTTCATGGCTGTCTGCCGGGGGCATGGTGCGGCTTCCACCTGTTCCCGGCCATGGTGGACGGCGGAACCGATGAGACCCCTGTTCCAGACGCGGCTGGTCAACGGGACGAGCGGGGACCCGGCACTTTACGTCGATTTCGAGTTCCGCCGCCGGGCGCTGCTGTTCGACCTCGGCGACATCACGACGCTGGCGCCCCGCCACGTGCTGCGGTTGACCGACATCTTCGTTTCTCACGCGCACATGGATCACTTCATCGGTTTCGACCGCGTTTTGCGCCTGATGCTGGGAAGAGCGAGGCACCTGCGCCTGTACGGGCCACCGGGGTTCCTGGATCGCGTGGCCCACCGGGTGCTCGGCTATACCTGGAATCTGGTGGAGAATTACCCAGTCGAGCTGGTCATCGAGGCTGCGGAGCTGGAATCCGACGGCACGGTGCGGAGGGCAGCGTTCCGCTCACGGAATCGCTTCGCGCGCACGGAGCTCGATCTGACGGCGGCCCGCGACGGCGTATTGCTGGACGAGGAGGATTTCCGGGTGCGCGCCGCGCACCTCGATCACTCCATCCCCTGCCTCGGCTTCGCGCTGGAGGAGAAGGCGCATCTCAACGTCTGGAAGAGCCGGCTGGACGAACTCGGCCTGCCCACCGGTCCCTGGCTCACCGAACTGAAACGCCTGGCGCGGCGCGATGCCCCGGACGACACGCCGCTGACCATTGCCTGGAGCGATCACGAGGGCGAGCACCGTCAGGTTCGTCCGCTCGGCATGCTGCGTCGCGAGATCTTGCGGGAGGTGCCCGGGCGGACGATCGCCTACGTGGTGGATGTGGCTTTCCACGAGCGCAACCAGCGGGCGATCAGCCGTCTGGCGCACGGCGCCGACCTGTTTTACGTCGAGGCGCCGTTCCTGAACGAGGCTTCCGCTCGTGCTGCCGCCACGGCCCATCTGACCGCGGGCCAGGCGGGCCGTCTGGCCCGCGCGGCCGCCGTGAAACGCGTGATCCCGTTCCACTTCTCGCCGCGACACACAGGCGAAGAGGACCAACTGCAGGCCCAGGTACAGGAGGCATTTACAGATTCCGTCGGTGCAACGGTGGCTTCGGCTCGGTTAAGCTATCGAGGGACTTGATCCTTCCGCATCATCGCGACCCACACCTTCCGGAGATTCTCATGACGAACCTGATCGGCGTTGTTCTGTTGGTGGTCGGCGTCGTTGGCCTGTTTCTCGGTTACCAGGAAAGCCGTAGCGCCAAGGAGCGCACCGCGAGCCTTTTCCTTGGCCGCTACACCCAAAAAACGCTGGCGCTGCTCATCGGCGGGGGCGTTGCCGTGCTGTTCGGCCTGATCCTGCTGCTGTAGAACGGCGGCTCAGGTTTGCGGCGCTTCGGTCCGCCGGTTCCACCGGGGTCGGACCAAGGTAACGTGTGGATTGGGATGGAAATACACCGATATTTCTGCCCTGAAACGGCGTTAGAGGCACCTTTTCCTGCCGGAAAATGGGCGTGTAAGGGCCGGATGTCCGTCGGAGGCTGGCGCGCAGGTTGCGCGCGCCGGTCTGAAAACGTTTCCCTCTTAGGGAGCCATTTTCGGGGCAAAAAATGGGCGTCTAAGGCGAAATTCCTTGCGAAAATCGCCATCATCTTTTGCTTTTTTCAGTGGGTTGGCTTGGTCCGACCCCGGGGTGGTGGGGAAGGTGGCGCGCCCGAAGGGATTCGAACCCCTGGCCTCTGCCTCCGGAGGGCAGCGCTCTATCCAGCTGAGCTACGGGCGCATTGCAGCCTGACATGATACGAGTCGGCATCGGGGGCGTCCAGTCGTCACGATGGTCATGATGCGCGGGGATGCTGTCCGGGCTGCGGGCGCGGTTATGGCTTGCGCAGGCGACGATAGCCTATACTTTGCGACCGGTTCGCGCCGCACGCGATCCCCCCTGACGATACCGAGCGCCTGAGCCGGCCAGATTTGCGGAGGAAAAAAGTGGCTGATCAAGAAATCAAGATGGATGCGGGCAACAAGTTCCTGATGGTCCTCTCCCTGCTGGTGCTGGTGGCGGTAGTTGCCTTTCTGGTGTACCACCTTGTGGGATTCGTGGGGCAGCTCGCGCTCGGTGAGCGCGACCCCGCGCCGGCAGTTACCGAGACGGTGGACCAGCGGATCGCGCCGATCGGCCGGGTCGAGGTCGCGGCCGTGGATCGTGACGCCGCGCCGGCCGCGCCGAAGCCGGCCAGCGAGGTCTACACGTCCGTGTGCGCCGCGTGCCACAACGCCGGTGTCGCCGGGGCCCCGCGGGCCGACGATGGCGACGCGTGGACGCGTCGGCTCGATGAGAAGGGCCTCGATACCCTGGTGTCGCATTCGATCAACGGCTTCCAGGCGATGCCAGCGCGGGGCGGCAATCCCAACCTAAGCGACGAGGAGGTCGCCACGACCGTCGTTTATATGCTGGAGCAGGCCGGCGTGAGCGTCGAGGAAGACGCCGCGGTCGAAGCGGTCGCGGCCGAGGAGCCGCCGGTCGGGGAAGTGGCGGACCCAGC
>Ga0207421_10006698_pt1 | contig 12486 bp, 9 predicted proteins | sample SodLakKL_010_SED_4_FD_187542 | JGI IMG/M metagenome (GOLD analysis project Ga0207421, IMG submission 187542) | Alkaline sediment microbial communities from Lake Tanatar, Kulunda Steppe, Russia - 8KL_010_SED (SPAdes) (version 2) | ecosystem: Environmental > Aquatic > Non-marine Saline and... | reverse complement strand
GCCTTGCCTTCGTCTTCCAGCGATTCACCGAGCTGCGCCTGGAGCCTCTTGGCCCGCAGATCCCGGAGCTGGGCAAGGGCGGCGTCGTGGTCGCGGGTGATCTGGCGGTACTCGCTCTCGATCATCGATGCCTGACTCATTCGCTGCTCGAGGTCGGCGATCCTTTCCTGCAGGTCGGCCCGGGCGGCAAGCAGGGAGCGGCGTTCGCCGAGCGTCGCCTGGAGCTGGTTCTGAAGTTGATCGTAGGCCGGGTTGTTAACGGCACCGCCAGCATCGGCCTGCAGGCTTTCCAGCTCGCGTCGTTTTCTGATGAGATCCGGATGCTGGTCCGTGTATTGCGCGGCCAGAGACGCATACTCCGCCTCCAGTGCCCGAACCCGCTCGTAATAACGGGACGGACTGGTCTGTGCGATCTGCGACTGGATCTGGCTCAGGCGCTCGTTGACGGCACGCAGTTCCTGTTCGTTCCGGACCAGCTCATCCTCCCTGCGCTGCAGCAGGTTCAGGTTCGTGTTCTGCATCTCCGGAAGACTGAACCGGTTGGCCTCCTTGAATGCCCCCAGGCGTTCCTCGATCTCGGCGACCTGTTGGGCCACCCGGTTCGCCTCCTGATCGATGAAGCGCGTGGTCTCGCGCGCCGCGAGCTGCCGCTGAAGGGTGTTCTCGGACAGGAACATGTCCGACAGCTCCTGCACGATCGCGCGCGCCTGCTCCGGTGAGCGGCTCCGATACGCCACGGTGAAGGCGATCGCTCCAGCCTGCGCCCGTCCTCGCAGCGCATCGCCACGGATTTCCTGCAGCTCGATGTCGCTGCGCATCAGGCCGACCACGTCGTCGATAGGCATGATCTCGCGCTCCTCGGCGTAGAGATCGTGCTCCAGGATCAATTCCTCCAGGCGCGATCGGTTCAGCACGCGACGCGCGATGATCTGTAGCTGCTCGACGGAAGACGGCCTCACGGTCGTGCGCACAAGATCCGCGCCGACATCCGGCTGCTCAACCAGGATCGTGGCTCGGGACTCGTATTCGTTGGGCATCATCGCTGCGGCCACAGCGACGATCGCGAAGACGGCGAGCGCGGGCAGGATCAGCAGCCAGCGCCGGCGCTTGGCGATCTCGAGGTAATCGGCGAGCGAGAGGCCCTGCTCCGCCGGGATCTCGGGCTGGTTGCGTGGCTCGGGGGTTGTTGGCTTCGATTCCATCATTCCTGCCTGCTGCCGGTCAGTAGGATCCGGGATTCATAAACGTCAATCTAAGACAAGCGCTGCACGCTGACAATGCGCCGGGCACGCTACCGCCCTTCCGTTGCGGGCCGAAGACCGGATTGGCCGCGAATTACCTAGTTTTCCCTTGACGCGACCCGGCGGACACGCCTCGCGGTTCAGTCAAGCGCCGGGCCCTGTGTGCACTCGCCATCGGCAACGGCCGGGCTTGAAATACCGGCGTCTGACGCCATTCGGCGAGCACAGGATGACCTGCTGGAGGAGATATCGGCCCTGCGCCGAAAACCTTGAACCGCCGACACCGGCTCTCGAAATCGCGCCGAGCTCAAGCCGCCGACACAAAAGTATCCCGAGCAATTTCCACGCCAGCATCCGAGGCACGGCGCGCCACTGTGGAGCGGAAGCGCGGCCCGAAGAGCGCTGAAAGCCAGTCCGGGCCCCGCTCCCGTGCAACTCGCTCGGCGGAAACGGATGCACAACATTCACGCTAGCGAATCGCGTTTGTTGAATCGGCCGACCTCGCGATCTTCCGGTGACGTTAAGTGTCACCGATTTGACGAATCTGGTCCCGTGCAATCGCCGGTTTTTTGTCGATCTGGATCCGAGACTGTATCAACTGAGGCTGATTGCCGCGATGGCCGGTAGCGGTCGCGCAACAGCCGAATCGGCCGCAGCAGAGTGTATACGGGCCAGAGCCAGCGCGGCAGCCGGAGAAAGTCCTGATCGCGCTCGTTCGGCCTTACCGCCTTACGGAACCGGTTTGCATAGGGTAACAGCTTGTCGCGCCAGCGCTCACGAAGCATGAAATGAATTCGCTTCGAACCCAGGCGGCCCACATGGTCGGACGACCACTGGTTAACTAGCTTGTCCAGCGTGTGGTCGAGCAGCGCCTCCCGGTGCTGCCTGCGTGGCGATGCCAGCCCGAGCTCCGGGATCGGCGCCTGCAACAATTGGCGGGCCAGCAGCAGGGCGGATGCAACGATCCGGGCACAACCCAGAGCCCGGGCCTCCCGAACGACCCGTTTCCAGTCCAGTTCCGGATTCGCCCGAACCAGCTCGGCAATGTCGCAGATCTTGATGAGATACAAGGGCGGGCGCCCTGAGGCGTCTTTCACCAGCTGCGCGCACAGCACGATCAGCGTATCTTCCGGGCTGAGCGATTCGATCTCGCGACCGGCCACCTCGATCGGGGTCAGGCGTTCGCGATAGGCCGCGAAGTCGGGCTCGAAGGGAATGCGGCCGGGCATGATGGATTGGTGCAGGTCGATATGACTTCCATCCCGCTCATGCAGCAGCGCGCATTCTCCACTCCCCTCCCTGCCCGGCCAGTACCCGTTGGCGAGGAGCACGTTACGCGCCTCCTGGTAGTGCTCCCGGCTTACGAGGATGTCGATGTCACTGAATTGCCTCAGGCCCGCATTGCCATACGCGAGGGCTGCAATCACCGGCCCTTTGTACGGAATCGCCGTAATGCCGCTCGCTTGCAACAGCTCGGTTACCTGGAGCAGCTTGCTCAGCAGGAAGAGATTGCTCCTGAGGATGTCGTTGCAGCGGCCCTGCAGGTCTCCGATGACCTCGGGAGGAATGCGATCCTGAGGGGCCTGCCGAAGCGTGTGGCGGACCAGCGGCAGAACATGGTGATCGGTGGCCAGCTGCAGGAAGTGCGCCCAGTCGATTCCTGCCTTCAGCCGCTGCTCAATCTGCCTTGAGATGCTCTCCTCCAGGCAGGTGCGCGCACAGAGGAGAAGAAGCCCGAACTCTCGGTCTGCACACTCCAGAGCCATCGGAGATCCTTTCAAGTAGACCCTCCGGCCATCCGCTGGCTTGAGCGGCTGGTGTCCAAGGCCCTGGAAACCTCCGCGTCATCGATATCTCCCGAGGGGGCCAGTTCGGCCCGGGCGAGTTCCTGGATCACCGCGTTGGCATCTTCGGGAGAGATGGTGTGGCGCTCCGCGAGGAAGGCATACAGCATCAGCCGGCTGCAGATCAGGTTGATGCGGCGTGGGATGCCTTCGCTGAACCGGTACACCACCGGCAGCACGCCGGGCGCGAAGCCAGGATCGCCACTCCAGCCCGCCTGCTCGAGGCGGTGACGGACGTATTGCATCGTGTCCTCGGGACCCAGTGGCTCAAGGTGACACGCCGCTACCAGGCGCTGGTGGATCGATTCCATTTCGGGGGTCCGGACCCGCTCCCGGAGTCGTTCCTGCCCGAGCAGCACGATCTGCAGGAGCGGCTGATTATCGTGCTGCAGGTCGCTCAAGCGGCGCAACTCCTGCAATGCGGAGGGCGCGAGGCCCTGGGCTTCGTCGATGATCAGCACCGATTGCATCCCCGCCTTGCGCTGCTCGGCGAGAAAGGCCATCAGCTGCATCAGGACGTGCGCCTTTTGTTGGTCCGGCACCCCAAGCCCGAAGGCGTAGGCCGTCATGCGCAGCAGGTCACCGCCCTCCAGCTGCGAACTCACCACGTGGCCGACCACGTATTTGTCCGGCGACAGGCTGGACATGAGGTCACCCGCGAGCGTGGTCTTCCCCAGGCCGGAGCGCCCAGTAATCATCACGAAGCCCTCGGCCCGATACAGCGCGTACTGCACCGAGCCCTTCGCCCGGATGTAGCTCGGGTGGTTGAAACAGAACCGGTGATCGGCACTGAGCCGAAAGGGGTCGGTGTTCAGGTTGTAGAAGGCTTCGTACATGGGCGTTCCTTACTCCTGCGAGGCAGGCCTCCGTTTGCCGCAACGCAGCATAGGAAAATCTATTGGCGAGAGGCCGGGAAACCCGCCAGGTCATTGCCAGCGCCGTTTTGCGATCGCGTGGGCCTCGAGTCATGCGCCGCGGTTCGCGGAAGCAACGGCCCGCGTCTCACCCGCCTGGCCGCTAGCGTCCTACCATCGACGCTGCGGTGCTGCGTCCCCGACTTGTTTCAGGGCCCCGCCAACAGCAAGCAAGAATAACGCCAATGTTTGGCCACGAGGTGAAGTAGCACTCCGCCAGCTGACGCTGAAATCACCATAGGCCGTAGGACGGGCAACACGAAGCATGCCCACCACAGACCGAAACGGCCAGGATGGTGGGCCCGCTGCGCTTGGCCCACCCTACTACGCCCCAAGGCGGCTCGCGACGGCAGTGAAGAGGACCTTGACGTCAACCAAAACACGCGGCAGCCACTCTCTCCACGCGTTCACGACAGATCGAGTCAGCCGCGTGAGGAAACAGGCCCTCCAATGCGCAGGCACGCGGCTCGGGAGATCGATGCGACCAAGTCTTCGATTCAGCGTTCCCTCCCGGTTTCGGGCGCCGGCTCCTCGACCGAAACCGCTGCCGCAGAGGGCGACCCGACGGGACCCGCTTCGGGTTCTTCACCGTGAAGGTAGGGTGCGGCCTGGATCGCAAACAACCGGGCATAGCGCCCCCCGAGCGCCATCAGCTCGTCGTGGCTTCCCGCTTCGACGATTCGCCCATGGTGCAGCACATAGATTCGGTCCGCCATGCGCACCGTGGAGAAACGATGGCTTACCACGACGGTGGCCCGGTCCCTCGCCAGCCGGCGGATCATCTTGAACACCGAGGCCTCGGCTTCGGCGTCCAGGGAGCTGGTCGGCTCGTCGGCGATGAGGATCTCGGCATCCGAAAAGAAGGCCCGCGCCAGGGCGAGCTTCTGCCACTCGCCGATGCTCAGCTCCTCGCCCTCGGGGAAGAGGCGCCCGAGGACCGTGTCGTAGCCATGTGGCAGGCGTTCCAGCGCCTGATCGACGCCCGCCTCGCGCGCAGCGGTCACGATCCGCTCGCGCGACTCCAGCGCGGAAATGTCGCCGAAGCGGATGTTGTCGGTCGCGGGCAGGGCATACTGCGTGTAATCCTGGAACACCACGGCGATCCGGCGCCGATAGGCATCAGGATCCAGCTCCCTGAGATCGGTGCCGTCCAGCGTCACCGACCCTTCGTCGGGATCATAGAGCCGACAGAGCAGCTTGATCAGGCTTGTCTTGCCGGAGCCATTGGAACCGACCAGGGCCACCATCTCCCCCGGCGCCACCGCTAGGTTCACTCCCTGCAGCGCGGGACCTTCGCTGTGGGGGTATTGGAAGCCCGCCCCATGCACCCGGAGACCTTGGCGAATGGGGCTGGGTATGGGCTGCGGATTGGCGGGCGCGACCACTCTGTCCTCCAGATCCAGAAACTCTGAGAGGGTGGACAGGAAGAGGTTGTCTTCGTAGAGCGCGCCCAAGCTTCCAAACAGCCCTCGCAGCGTGGTCTGCGCGCGCTGGATGGCGCCGAAGTACATCACGAGGTCGCCGATGGTAAAGGTACCCTGGGTCGCGTGCCACGCCACAAAGGCCAGCGAGCCGAAGACCACCGTTCCCGCCAGCAGCTGGGCCAGGACATCCGCAGTCTCGCGGCTTCGAGTGAGGGCCAGGCGCTCGGTGCGAATACGACCCTGGAGCTGTCGGAAGCGGCGCCGCAACTCCGGACCAAGGCCGAACAGCCGAAGCTCCTTGGCATGGAAGGGCAGCGTCAGCAACCAGCCAACGTAACGCGCCTGCCGCTCCATCGCCGCCCGTGCCCGCTGCCACCGGTAAAGGCGCCGCCCGTGAATTACCCGAATCGCCAACGCCGGCAGCACCGCAATGAACAGCACCAGGCTCAGGGCCCAGTGGACGGTGGCTAGCAGGATCAGGATACCCACCGTAGTGAGTGCCCCCTGGCCCACCTGCGTCAGGTTGTTGACAATTTGCGTCGGTCGGGTCGGCGCCTCCTGCTGTGCCCGGTGCAGGGTGTCGTGGTAGCGGGGGTCCTCGTAGTACGCGTAATCGACCGACGCCGACTTCTGGTGGAGCACATCCATTACGTGGTCGGTGACCAGCAGGCTCTGGGCCTCCCTCACCCAGTTGGCCAGCCCGCGAAGCGCCATGCCGGCCAGTGTGAGCACGGCCGCCACGGCCAGAAGCAGAAAGACGGCCCGGACATCGCCCTCTCCGGGCGGCGCGCTGGCTGCCGCGGAGACCGCATCGATCACGAGCTTGATGAGATAGAGGGCCAGCACGGGGAGTGCGGCCTGAAACAGGACAAGGACGCCGCTGACCACTGTCCATACAGGTGCGGCTTCCCAGACGAGGCGCAGCGCCCGGCCGAGATGCAGGGCGCCCTTGGCCTTCTCAAGCAGACCGGGATTGGGGCGTGCCCGCATCAGGCGACGCGAGACGTCGCGCGATTCGCGACCGGCCTCGCACGCCCCCTGAGAGAGCGGTGCTCAAGTGGCATTCGAGCCCGTTCCTTTCGGGATCTTGCCCGCCAAACCGGACACGATGACTGGCGGTAGCGGCACATGTTCCTCGGACAAACCCCGGGCACCGATCACCACCTCGCCCCGGTGCTCGACCCACGCATGGGCCTCCAGGTCCGACTGCGACACCTTGCGCACCCCGATACGCAACTCGGATGGATAACCCTTTCGGCGCAACAGTCTGTGTACGACCAGCGCCTCGGTCAGACAGGGATTGCGGGGAAAGAGACGGTGGCCGACCCGCTCAAAAGCACGGATCCGGCGCTGCGTGTGCGGATCCAGGAAGGCAACCCCCTGCGGCCCAACTGACCTGGGTGCATCTGCCCAGGCCAAGGCACGCGGAAGCGGTCGTAGCCGGAGATGCAGACGCGCCAAAAGGATGGCCAATGTCGCTGGCAGCAGATCGAGCCGATCGCGCCCATTCAGCGCCGCCAGCTTGCGAATAAGGGAACGAAATCTCACGGGAATGCGATCAATCGGTGTCTCGCAGGTGCCCAAGGGCCTTGCAGGTCAGCGCAACAGGAAACGGGCGGCCCCAATGCTTGCCAGGGACCGCCCGTGTGGTTCTTCCGCCCTCAAACGGAACGGAAGGCATCAAAGGGCTGGACCTTTAAAACTACTCAAGGCCCGGAGGGTGAACGCTACCACCCCTAGCATCAGCACCCGGATTGGTCAACCCGACGCTGGTCAGGTCGATAACGCTGCCATGATCCTGGACTGCAGGCTTGGCATAGACCTTCTTGCTTTCAGATTTCTTGTCCATTTTAGATCCTCGCTTTGTTGAATGTGCTGTACTTTACAGATAGGCCATGACTGTCGCCGCGGGACCGCGGTTCCAACTGCGTCATGTTCCCACCGGAGACTATGCATATATCGCGCCAAAAATGTAACGCATTGTTTTTGGAGCATACTGAACCAGCGACAACTGCCAACAGCTTCACACTGGAAAAAATTTCGACTGTTCCACCGTCGGGAGGGCGGAGGGCCGATCCCACTCCCACCGCACCCTTGAGATCCGGCGTCTCCACATCACCTTTGTGCCACCAACGGGCGTATCGACTGCAGTGGGGCGCGCGGAAGAACCCTGAATGCGGAATCCCTAACGAGAACGATAGACCGGCGAATGCGCAGAATCAAACTTGCCTGTACGCATCGTCGTGTCAGAACACGGGGCGCTCGGCCGCGGAGAGCCTGGCGCGCAACCAAAGCTCCAGGGTCAAGGCCCGCCAGATGATGGCCACTGAGGCAGGGGAGCCTTCGCAGAAGTCGTGGTGCGCAGCGTATAGAGCGCCGCCATCGACGAAACCAGCCCTCGCCGCCAGCGAACCCCGCAACAGATCCGCAGCCGCAGCCCGTCCCTCACCACATAGCCCCCTCTGGAACAGCGGAGTCGGGACGATCTTGCGCATGGCTGAAACGTACTGCTCTGGAACCAGACGTGCCAACGCCTGCTTGGCAAGAAGCTTCGGTTCCCCTACGCGGGTCAACACTCGTTGCGGTATCTGACAGGCAAACTCGGCGATCCTGCGGTCGCTCCATGGATCGACGAAGGTTTGCTGGTGGCGAGCGTGCATCCGTTCTGATGCCTCGACACCGTGCATGTGTAACGGCGTTGTGATCGCTCGATATCGCTCCCGAGCCGCGTGGTATGAAAACGCAGGAACGGGCTCCACCCACGCTTCCTCGTGCGCCTCTCGCGCGTATGCAATCATTTCGCGGGACAACCATTCCGGCCACCGCGTCCGGCGCGGAGTCGAAGCATAACGACGGAAGGGTGGGATCGAACCCCAGGACTTCTGGCGGTGTCGAGCCGATTCACGCAGGACGCTAATGGCTTCCCGGCGCGCCAGTCGCCGCAGGGGCTTTCCCCGCCATCGTGCCAGCACATTCAGTTCATGCAAGAGGGTCTTCCAGCGCCCGGTACGCAGCAGAGCTGGAAAATCGTAGATCTCCATCCCCCAGACCAGATCACCCCGGTCACCGCCGAAAATCGGCCCGATCCCGTCCTCGCGCGCTCGGGCGGCGGCCCGCTCAAGGAGCACGTAGTGCCCAAACAGGAACGGCGTGTCCTCTTCCACCAGATCCTCTGATCCCGATGTTAATGGCCAGGCATCGTCACTCGGGAGATCGGAAACGGGAATCCCACAGTATTCCGCGAGTGGCCCGGAAATGTGCCGCTCGTCGCACTGCCTGAGTTCGTCCCAGGCAAAGCTGTAGGCGGTCGGCCTCGTCACGCCATTACCCGGCTCATTCGCCAGAAGCCAACCTGCGGTGGCCGCAACCGCGCCCGAGTCAACGCCTCCGCTGAGCAGCAGCCCCGCCGGACGGATGCTGCGGAGACGGGGACGTACCGCCTGTTTCATGAGCTCGGCGAGGTGTTCAGCGTATTCGTGCTCGGATCGATAATGGATCTGCGTTCTGGTGTCCGGGTTCCAATAGCGCCACTGGCGCATCCTGCCGCGCTGGACCGTCAGTGCATGGCCCGTCAGGAAACGTTGGATGCCGGTTTGAAAGGTCCATTCCGGGCTGCCGTGCCCACCCGCCAGGAAGGCGGCAACAGCGGGGACGAAGAGTTCACGCGTTACGCCCCGCGCCGCGGTGAGCTGTTTCGGTTCCGTGGCAAACAGGAACCGGTTGTGCTCGGCACGAAAGCACAGATTCCTGAGCGCCATGGGATCGCGCGCGAGGAACAGAGCCCGTTCACGGGTATCCCAGATCGCGAAGGCAAAGTCTCCAATGAGGTGCGAAGGGCAGTCATGCCCCCAGCTCTGGTAGGCCGCCAGGATCAGGTCCGCATCCGTGGGCCGGTCGCACTGAAGCCCACCCTTGCCGCGCAGTACCGGGATCAGTTCATCCCGGTTATCGATCCGCGCGTCTGCGACGAGCACCAGCCCGGACTCGGGATCGTGGAGCGGCTGAATCTCGTCGCGGGACTCCGGCGTGATATACAGGGCCAGATGCGCGAGACCGGCTCCCGCGCCCACCCATGTTTCGATGCCGTCCGGCCCCCGATAGGCCACCGGGCGGCACATGCGCTCGAGGTCCGACTCCGTGACGGGCGCTCCATCCCAGCTGATCCAGCCGCAGATACCGCTCATGAAAGGCCGCGCGAACCGGCTTTGTCGAGCTGAGCCAAATCCTCAAGGATGCGCTCCGACACGGCTGGCAGGTTCTCGAAACCGCCGGAGTAGACCAGGCGTCGCACCGGGACCCTCGCAGCCAATGTGTTGAGAACCTGCACCCGGCCTGCGCTGAACCCACGCACCTGCGAGAGCCACGGCAGGAAGGACCCCCGAAGCAGTTCGAACAGGGCCTGGCCGGGAGGCACTGGCTCGATGTCGACCTTCACGTAACCTGCATCGTCGTCCCGGCGTTCCGGAACATAAAGGCAGGCGAGGGGCTGCGTCCGATCCAGAAATTCGGCGAATCCGCCGGGGCCCACGTTGAGCCGACGCTTCACGAAACGCGGATGGGCCAGCGGAAGCTGCTCCCAGGATGGCCCCATCACGAATTCGGCGAGATCGGGCCACATGCGCATGCTGGGGAATCCGGGTCTCGCGTCGATCCCCGATTCTGAGGGCTGGAGCCCCACCAAGTCATCGGACAGCAACGGATAGCCCCTCTGCATCAACGCTACGGCGAGGGAGCTCTTGCCGGCCTTGTTGGTGCCGAGAAATGCCACGGCCTCGCCGTCCACCGACACGGAAGACGCGTGCAGAACGGGAATACCCTGCCGCTCCAGCCAGCAGGACAGCACCATGCCGAGAAAATGGGTCTCGACCATGAAATCGTGGTCCGGATCGAGCAGGTGGCCCTCGATTGCCGCATCCGTGAGGAAGTAATCGGCCACGCGCGAGAAGCGGAACAGATCTCCCTGCGGACCACGGTGGAGCGAGAACAGGGGCTGATTATCGTCAAGTCTGACCGCGCTCTCGAAATCGCTCGAGCTGGGTGCCGGCCAATCGGGCAGCCGTTCTCCCTGTCGCAGCTCGAAGGTCAGGTCAGCGTCCGCAGTGCCGGGGAGCAACTGCGTCTTGAAGGTGGCGTCGGTATCGAGGGTCAACCCGAGAATTCGATACTGGCGCCGTGCAGCCCGCCCCAAAGTCTCGTTGCCTGTTGTAACATCAGATACGGGCATGCGCTCAGGTTCCCTCGCTGGTGGCTGTAAAAGACGCAGCAAAGCGGGGCGCCTGAATGATGAATCCCCGCCGCAAGAGCTCCTGAGTGAATTCCATGGCATCTGCCCGCAACTGCTCGCCCGGGACGTTGTACTCGGCCTGCAGCCGGTCCAGCACGACCTCGGGCTCGTCCGGGCTCAGGAAGCCGTTCCAGAGATCGGCGGCTACGCCTTCGAATGCAATTACCTGCCGGGATTCGAGCTCGGCGACGAGCGTTTTCCCGTTCAGATTCCCGTAGAACGTGCCTGGAGCCAGTCGCATCTGCCCTTGCTCGGGCAGCTGCACACACAAGCGCGTTGTGCCGTCGGCGCCGCGGTTTTTCAAGCACCTGTCAGGCGGCACCAGCCGCCAGCCCTCGCGCGTTCCATGGGTATCGGCATCCCAGAAAGCCATGTCTGGCTCCGACCACGGGAACCCGAGGTGCTCGAAGCGCCCGATCATGTAGGAATGCTCCCCGCTCCGTTCCTGCCAGCGAGACCGCCACGTTGAACAACCGTCGCCATACAGCTGCGGCGACATATCGTGAAGATCTCGGGCCGCAATGGCAGCGATCACCCGGTGCTCCCGCGCTTCCACAGCGCTACGCAGATCGGGGTGCGAGTAGAGATGCGCAAAAACGACAGTTTCCCGGTCTCCGGCGCGCCCCGTCAGATATTGCCTGAAACGAAGGCCGGATAGCGAGCAGTCATCGACCACAACCAGCGGGCGATTCGGGTCATTCTCTGCGTACAAGCGATCGGAGCGCAGATTGAGGGCGTACGACAGCATGCCGAGGACGATTAACCCACCGCGGGGAATCCCGACAAAACTCATCGCGCGCAGTTCTTCCGCACCGAAGTGCGCCAGAAGCCGGCTGGCCAGCTCCTCGACATCCGCTTCAGCCTGTTGCCATGAGACGTAGCGAAAATGGGGAAGTTGAGTCTGCAGTTGTGCCGGCAGCCAATGCAGACGTTCCACCTCTGCATCGGAGAAATGGCCCAGGAATGCGAGACCTTGCGGGGGCTGGGTGCGCGCCACGAGGATGGCCTGGGTCATGTCCTGCCAAACCGGGCTCGCGACGAGGGCGCTCGCAAGCGCGACAACGCGCCGTGCGGATGGCGTGGTCACACCGCTGCCCGGACCGATGTCGGCCTCGAACGGATATCGATCCGCGGCAAGCAACTGCTCGGGATCGATGAAGAGACCGAAGGCCCTGGTACTCCGTTCGATCATGGATGACCTGGGCACCGGCCAAGACGACCGCGAGATGGGTCCGAGCCTGCGGCCGCAGTCACTCGTAGGTTCTTTGCGTCAGGCTCCGGCAACATCGACAAGCGATTCACTGGTTCGAGTCGCGGTAGACAAGCTCGCGCTCGAGGAGGCTATCGAGGAAGACCCGTACATCCTCGGCGACGGTTGCGGGGTCTGCCTCGAATTCCTCTTCGATCCGGCGCGTCAGCGCTTCCTCATCCATGGGCGTTTCCAGGATCTCCCAGATTCTGGTCGCGACCGGATTCAGCGTGTGGTACTGCCCGGAAGTCAGGTGAAGGAGCACAGCACCATCTTCTCCGGCTAGATTCTGAAACACCACATCAGCGGTGCGCATGAAGACGGAATAACCAGTCATAGGGTCGGCTCCGGATTTTTCAGTGAGACCTACCGTTATTCTTGTACAAGACGGCTCCGAAGCATAGCTCCAAACCACTTGGGAATCGCTGACTCACCGCTTCTCCCACGCTCTACAGGATTCCCTTGCTCCCGATCTCCGATTTCGGGCTCTCAAGGCCCTTGCTGCAGATGGCAGTGACCGCGAAGTACCA
>Ga0207421_10006696_pt1 | contig 12493 bp, 12 predicted proteins | sample SodLakKL_010_SED_4_FD_187542 | JGI IMG/M metagenome (GOLD analysis project Ga0207421, IMG submission 187542) | Alkaline sediment microbial communities from Lake Tanatar, Kulunda Steppe, Russia - 8KL_010_SED (SPAdes) (version 2) | ecosystem: Environmental > Aquatic > Non-marine Saline and... | reverse complement strand
AATGAAGACAAGGACAAACCGTTCTACACGCCGAAATCCCTGGAAGAAAACACATCGCTTTATTGCATGCGATGTTTCCGCATGCGCAATTACGGCGAGGTCATGCCTTCGCATGTGGGCAAAGACGATTACATATCCATGATCGGTACGATACCGAAGGATTCGACACTGGCCAAAGTGATCGATATTTTCGACATTGAAGGGTCCATCCTTCCGCAAATCACCACCATCGCTCAAAGCAGGGACCTCATCATCATCGCCAACAAACGCGACCTTCTGCCGAAAAGCGCCAAAGACAGCAAAATCAAACATCGCCTCAACAAAATCCTGGCCGACTACGGACTCAACCCGAAGTCGATCCATCTCATCAGCGCCATGAAGAACCAAGGCGTCGACACGGTGCTCGAGGCGTTTGAAAAAGAAAACCGCGACATATACATCGTCGGTGCCGCGAATACCGGAAAAAGCACTCTCATCAACCACATGATCAGTGCCACCGCCGCGCGCCAAGCCGATCCCATCACGACCTTTTTCGCCCCGGGAACGACCCAGGCGTTCATCGAAATCCCATTCGGGGAACATACCATCTATGACACCCCCGGGCTCATCAAGCAAAACCATTTTTTCAATCTGCTTGACCCTGAAACGATCAAGGCGCTTCAACCGAAAAAGGAGATCAAACCGAAATCCTATCAGCTCGAAGCGAACCAGACCATCTTTATCGGCGGTCTGGCCCGGATGGACTTCATCACCGGCCTGCCCGCGACCTTCGTGTTCTATGTGTCACAAAACGTCACGCTGCATCGCACGAAACTGATCAATGCGGATGTGTTCTTTGAAAAACACCAAGGCACCACCCTCACTCCGGCACTAAAAGAAGCGCCGTCCTTCAAAATCCATCAATTCCCGCTCAAACGTGAACATAAGAGCGATGTCGTCATTCCGGGAATCGGCCATTTCACCATCGAGGGAAGCGGCGTTGTGCGCCTCTACCTTCCCGAGGGTGTCACTCCGTATCACCGGGAGGCTTTGATCGGATGATCGAAAAAATCAAAAAAGATGTCCAAACCACGTTCGCAGAAGACCCTGAACGGCTGACCCACACATACGGCGTCTTGTCCACCGCGCTCAAGTTCCAGCAAAAATATCATCTCGATCGCGACAAGCTGACCATCGCCGCCCTTCTTCACGACATCACGAAAAACGAGGAAAAGAAATTCCATACCCGTCTGATCAAACGGCATTACGGCAAAAAAATCATCAAGGACTACACGGAACCACTTTTTCACGGCTTTTCCGCGGCGGCCTACGCCAAGGAGACATACGGCATCAAAGACCCGGACATTCTCGGCATGATCGAGAACCACGTAGTGGGAAAACCGGCCATGACACTTTATGAAAAAGTCCTCTATATCAGCGACTACATCGAACCGAACCGTCCGTATGAAGCCTGCAAGGAAGTGCGTGACATCGCTTTTGATTCTCTTGATGAGGCGGTTTACCAGGCAATGGACAATTCTATCCGTCTTTTTGAAGAAAAAGGTGGATTCATCCCTGAGATCGCCTACCGGGCGCGAGCGTATTATGAAAACCGCATCAAAAACAAAAAGGAGGCCCCATGGATAAACTCAGAATAATCAATCAGGCGCTTGAAGACATTCAGCTCGAAGACATCATGATTTTCGACATGCGAGAAAGCAATCCCTTTTTCGATTTCTTTTTGATCACCAGCGCCAGAAACCCAAGACAACTCAGCGCCGCCATCCGCGATGTGAAAGCCGCGCTTTCGGAGCATGGATTCACCATCCCCAAAGTGGAAGGCAGCGACAGCGGCTGGGCCCTTGTGGACTGCGGCGACATCGTCGTTAACATCTTCACGAAAGAGGAGAGGGAATACTATAACCTTGAGAAGATGTGGCTCGACATCCCCAAAATCGACAAGGACCGCCTATGAATACATACAGCGTGATCCGTTCGCTTTACAACGATGCGATGGACGCCTATGTCTACCGCGTCTATGATGAAATCATGGAAAAATACCGGACCGGCGGGCGCCTGCTTGAGATCGGCTGCGGCACGGCACGGCTATCCAAAACACACGCCGAGGCGTTCGACGCCGTCGATGCGTTCGACAACAACCAAGCCATCATCGATACGGCAAAAGCGGACGATGTGCCGAAAAACGTGCGCCTCTTCACACACGACATGCGCGTGGGACTGAATGCGACCTACGACATGATCATCGCGCCCGTCGATGTGTTCAACCACCTTGAAAATGAGTTCACCTTCAAACGGGTGATCGGCATGTGGATGGAGGCACTGAGTGATGAAGGCATCATGATCTTCGACGTCCTCAAATGCGCCTATCTTGAAGCCCTTCAGGGCTACGAGGAATCCTTCACGCATGAAGGGACGACCTATCAGTGGCATGTCCGTGGCGGCGAGGCTCCGTGCTCGGTCGTCCATGAAGTGACGCGCGAAGGCGAGAAGGGCACGCACATGGAAAGAAGCTATCCGGGCCCCTACATCGCAACCGTGTTGGAACCCTATGCCATCATCGAGACGATCGATCTTGAAGAACGCCGGATATTCGTAATCAAAAAGTAAAACCGCATCCGCCCCGGTATCATTGGGGTGAAAGGATGTGGTTTTTTATATGGAATCGTTCAAAAAGCGTCTTATCGCGGCGGCAGTCGGGATTCTGATGGTGCTTCTCTTTGTGTTCAACGCCTTGAACGCAAGCGGTGATACGCCCCCGCCGCTCTTTAAGGAAACGAAGGAGGAAACAGCGCAAGAAACGCATATTCTCGTCGAAATCAAAGGGGCAATCCGTAAGCCCGGCGTCTATATGCTCGAGTCATCAAGCCGGCTTTATGAACTTCTTGATGCGGCAGGGGGTGTCACAGAAGAAGGCACGACCCTTTCGCTGAATCTTGCCAGAAAACTGATCGACGGCGAATCCGTGCTCATTCCCTCGACCGTCGAGGACCCCCCTCATGAGCAAGAGGAAGATTCCGCTACGTATGGTCGCGTCAACATCAATACGGCGGGGGAGAGTGAACTCACGATTCTGCCCAAAATCGGACCCGCGACCGCTCAGAACATCATCGCCTACCGTGAAGCGAACGGTCCATTCATGGAAAAAACGGACATCATGGAAGTGAGCGGCATCGGAGAGGCCACGTATGAGTCGATTGAATCGCTTATCACGGTTCAGGGGTGAATGCCATCACATCGTCATCCCGTTCGTGGTGTTGCTTTATGCGTTAAGCCATCCGCCGGTATTCATTGTTGCGGGGTTCTTGCTGTGGCGGCTGCTTCGGTATGACATGCTTTATTTCGTTTTGTCGCTTGGGGCGTTCATGGTCGCATCGATCGTGTTAACCGTTCCCGAAGCGAGCGATCACGGACCGATCAAAACCGAAGGTATCATCAGCGAGATTGATGTGAACCGAGAGTTTCCGAGGATGCGTCTGAAGACACAAACGGGGGATTACATCGTCTATGAGGAGACGTTGTCCTATCGCGTGGGCGATTGCGTGCGGATTCAAGGGGAACAGACCCAGGTGCTTCCAAACGGCTATTTCGGAGGGTTCGATTATCAGGCCTATCTCAGAAGCATCCGGATTGAAGGCATCATCCATGCGGATACGCACAGCCCTTGCGCGGAGCAAGCTTTCAATGTCTACCGGGTGCGCGCCTTTTTCCATGACTATATCGACAATACGTTTGAAAACAGCGACTATCTCAAAGCATTCATCCTGGCTTCACGAGAATCGCTGGATGAGACTGTCTATGAATCCTATCAGTCGCTTGGGATCGCCCACCTTTTCGCCGTATCGGGACTGCATGTCGGTTTTATGGCGCTGGCCCTTAACAAAGCGCTTGGCGTGTTCAGCGAAAAACGCGGTTTCAAAGACGTTGCCATCGGTCTTTTTCTGCTTGGCTACCTGTTTGTGACAGGGTTTCCCCCATCGGTCATGCGCGCGTCGCTGATGGTCTGTCTTCTCGGGGTGAATCATCATCTGAAACTGCGGTTCACACCACTTGATATCGTCATGATGCTATGTGCGGGTTTGCTGGTGATCCATCCGCACTATCTAAACCAAAGCGGCTTCGTGCTCTCTTTTTTGGTAAGCATCACGCTTATTCTTTCAAGAGATTTCCTGGAAGGAAGAAGCGTCATGGCCCAAAGTGTGATTGTCTCGCTTGTTTCGTTCATCATCAGTGCACCAATAATCCTTTCCATGCAAGGACAAATCAATCTGATGAGCATCGTATTCAATGTGTTTTATGTCTTCCTGATGACCCTGGTGGTGTTGCCGCTCACGTATGCGGTATTCTTCATGCCTTTTTTGGATTCTGTTTTCAGTGTGGTCATAGGGTTTTTCGAAGGAAGCGTCCGGTTGATGCTTGACCATTTTTCATGGTTTTTGACCTTTCACATCCATGAAGGGCTTGTCAGTGTGGCGTATGTGTGCCTGGCCTACCGGATGTTCGCCGTCTTTAAAACCACAGCAATCTTGCGTGTTCGTGCGGGTGTGTTCCTTGGATTTGTGACACTCGTGTACGCATCGGCCTGGTTGTCTCCGGCAAAAAGCCTGACCATGTTCGACGTGGCCGGGGATGCGTTTTTATTGAGGGATGCCAACAATCGGTGCAACATCCTGATCGACACCGGGGAACCGGACCCGCATGACAACCTGGTCCGTGCGCTCAGACGTCGGAACATCAGACGGTTGGATTACGTACTGATCACTCATCAACACCTTGACCATTACGGTGCGTATGATTCAATCGATGCGAACTTCACCATAGGGGAAGTCATCACGAACCATGATCAGGTCACGCACGAAGGACAATGGTTGTCGTGCGGGAACATTGACTTTTTCATCTTTCCGAACGATTTGTCCTACGGAAGCGAAAACGACAACTCGATGGTCAAACTGGTACGGTTCATGGACCGTGACATCTTGTTTACGGGTGACATCGAACAAACCCGCGAAGCGGCTTTTGCGAAGCGGTACGCGTTTGACATCGACATTCTCAAAGTGGCGCATCACGGGTCGATCTCATCATCGAACGAATGGTTTCTTGATCTCTATGAGCCGCACACCGCGTTGATTCCGGCCAGGCGCAACAACCGTTTCGACCATCCTTCCGAAACGGTGGTCGAACGCCTTGAAGCCAGGGATATCGTCGTCTATCGTCTTGATGAACATGGCAGTGTGGAATTTTCAAAAATCGGGCCGCTGCGATTTAAAAAGACTGCACTGAACCCTTGAAGGTATGCTATAATGAACGTTGAAGAAACAAAGGGGATAAAAGGAGCTACAAGCATGAATGAAAACATTATTGTCTATTATGGCGAAGACACCTTTTACATACGCAGCAAAATTTCGCAACTGATCAAGAAATACGAGATTGACGATTTCAATCTCACAACGTACGACATGGAAGAAACCAGGCTTTCAGACGCCATCAGCGATGCTCAGACGATTCCGTTCATGAGCGAACGCAAGATTGTCGTGCTGAAGAACGCCCATTTCCTTTCTACCGTCAAACGCAAAGGTGATCCGGACCAACCGCTCGCCTATCTCGAGAACTATCTCGACAACCCCACCGAAGAGACGTTGCTGATCATCAGCGTCCCGCACGACAAACTCGACAACCGCAACAAACTTGTCAAGAAACTCAAAGAGAAGGCGACGGTCAGCGAATGCAAGCTCAAAGGGCCTTCGGACCTTGCCGGATGGGCGAGACGCCAGGCCGCCAACGCCGGACTTGCCATCGACAACGATGCTTTGAACCTTTTCATCTCCCGCGTCAAGCACAGCACCGAACTGGCGTTCTTGGAAATGCGCAAACTCCTGCTCTATTCAAAAGATCAAAAGGCGATTGATGAAGCGACGGTCCGCAATCTGGTCACGAAGAACATCGAGGACAATGTCTATGAAATCACCAACGCCATCCTCGCCCAGCAGACCTCGCGTGCGCTCGAGATCTATCAGGATCTCATAACCTACAGCGAAGACCCGCTTCGTATTCTTTCCATCATCATCACCAAGTACCGCGAGATGGCCCAGGTCAAAACCTTGTTGGAAAAAGGCATGTCCCAAGAGGATATCCAACGCCATTTCAGAGTCAAAAGCGGTCGCGCCTACTATATGGTGCAAAACGCCCGTGGCGTCCCTAAAGACAGGATTGAAGACCATCTCCGATACCTTGAGGAACTCGATTTTTACATCAAGAGCGGACGGGTCGACAAGAAACACGCCGTCGAGATGTTCATCCTCTCGACCTGATATAAAAACAAAAACGTCCGGATTCGGACGTTTTTGTTTGAATGTAAGTAAAAAGTCCGCAACCCGTGTTGTCGGACACTATGCAATCGAAAAAAAGGATTAAAGGGTGTTGATCAGTTTTTGCAGTCTTGATTTCTGACGTGCAACGTAGTTTTTATGATGAATGCCTTTTGCGAGCGCTTTGTCAAGTTTTTTGTTCGCAAGGTCGAATACCTTTTGCGCTTCATCCTTGTTCCCTTGTTCGACAAGTTTCTCCACACGTTTCATGCTGGTTCTGAGACCTGATTTGAAAACTCTGTTCGCGCTGCGTTTTTTAGCGTCTTGTCTTACGCGCTTTCTTTGTTGTGCCATGTTTGCCATATAATCTCACCTCCAATTATCATAAGCGATAATATTCTACCAAAATCACTTTTAAAAAGCAACGATTTAATGGCATTTTCAACACATTGCGTGTTATAATCAACCAGATTTGTTATAATACCAACGAGGTGATTCACATGGCCAGACTGCAAACTGGAGACAAAAACATTTTTCAAGTCGGTAAAAAGACCGACGAAGGCTATATACTGATTCATGATGAAGCTAACGTACCATTGCCGCATAGCGAATGCGATCGCACGCTTGAAGTCGGCGAGAAGATCGAGGCTTTTCTTTACATCGACCATACCAAAGGGCTAGTGGCGACGACCAAGGAACCATACATCGACATGCACACCCCGGGCTTTGTGAATGTGGTCGAGAAAAAAGAGGGACTCGGTGTCTTTGTGGACATCGGTCTGAACAAGGATATGCTCGTCAGCAAGGACGACTTGCCATACCTCAAGAAGCACTGGCCTGAAAAAGGCGATACCCTGCTTTGTTATCTCAAAACGGCCAAGCGGCAGATGGTCGCCCGCCCGGTCAGCCGTTTCAAGGTCCAGGACTTCATCAAACCGAAGGCTCCGCTTGAAAAAGGAGACACCGTCGAAGCGTTTGTCTTCCGTGTCGCCGATGAAGGACTCGTCACGTTCACACGAGAGGGCCATGAGATTTTCATCTATTACAAACATACCCGTAAAGAGCATCGCTACGGAGAGAAACTTGATGTGACCATCGTAGTGAAACGGGATGACGGCCATTATAACGGGACCTTGATCGAACAAAAAGAGACCATGCTTGAAAAGGATGCGCAACGGGTCTATGACTACCTGAAAACGCATAAGGCCATGCCTTTTACCGACAAAAGCGACCCGGGCGACATCTATGAGACGTTTCACATGTCCAAAGCCGCTTTCAAACGGGCGCTGGGAAGACTTTATAAAGAAGAACTGGTCGAACTGAAAAAAGATAAGACCATACTTAAAGACAAAGACTGAACAACCGGGTGATACACAATGGGAAGAATCTATGAAGTAAGAAAAGAGGCCATGGCGAAAACCCAGGCCAAAAAGACGAAAGTCTATTCACGATACGGCAAGGAAATATACATGACCGCCAAAAAGGGCGGAACCAATCTGGAAAGCAATCTCGCCCTCAAGCATCTGATTGAACGGGCGAAAAAGGAAGACGTGCCAGCCGACATCATTCAAAGGAACATCAAAAAAGCGGAAGGCAGCGATGAAATCGCCTATGACTTCCAACGTTACGAAGGGTTCGGACCGGGCGGTTCGGCGATTCTGGTGGACACGCTCACCGACAACGTCAACCGCACCGTCAGCGAAGTGCGCCACGCCTTTACCAAACACGGTTCCAAACTCGGCGTCAAGGGTTCTGTGGAACACATGTACGACCATTTGAGCAAACTGTTCGTCAAAGGCGCCGATGAGGAACGGCTGCTTGAAATCCTGCTTGAAAACGACCTTGAAGTCAAAGACGTCACCGTCGACAATGGCGGATTCCTCATCGTCGGTTCCGGCTTTGACCTGGATGCCATCGAAGCGGTTCTCAGAGACAATCGCATCGAGATTGTCTGGTCCGAATCGGGTTGGTATCCCCAAACCACCGTCCCGCTTGAAGGCGAAGCGTATGAGACCTTTGAGAAAATGATCGACATGCTCAATGAGATTGAGGATGTCCAGGATGTCTATCACAATGTGGAACCGAAGGATGACGACACGTGAGCCGCTCATTGAGACCGCTTGTCGTCATTACTTTGAGCTATTATATGTTGCAGGGCATCATCCATAATCTCGGCCACCCCGTCACGCCCAGTCATGTGAATGCGCTCGGACTTAGAAGCTTCATGTTCGGGTTTTTCTTTGCGGCGATGAGTCTTGGCATGCTCATCGGCGCACCGATCTGGGGCGTTTTGGGGGATTCGCGGTCCAAACGGATGTTTGTCGTCATCGGATTGCTCATCTACAGCGCCGGCCAGGTGCTTTTTGTGGTTGGGGACCATTCCGTGGTCATGACGTTCGCCCGCTTTTTGAGCGGATTCGGGGTGTCGGCTTATCTGACGCTCATGCTTTCGCATCTCATCAGCATCGTCCCGCTTGAAAAACGGACGAAGTTCATCTCCTATAGCGTCGCGTTGTTTGCGCTCGGTACGACCATCGGCTATCAGATCGGCGGCATCATGGGCGATTACTTCATCCGTGAAGTGTTTTACATCCAGGCTGCCTTCAATGCCCTCTTGGTGCTTTATATCGCGCTTACGATGAAGGAAACGAAAGTGAAGACGCCTTCGACACGAAAAACCTTCTTGCAGAATTTCAAGGATGCGGGGCGTCTTGACCGGTCGTTGCTGCTGTTTCTGATCGGCCTCACACTCGCCACGATTTCCGCGTCGACCTTGTCGAAGTATTTCGACGTCTACATGATCGATATGGGCTATAGCCCACGTCAGCTTGGCACGTTCATCCTGGTGACCGGTCTGGTCGGTCTTATCACCAATTTCGTGATTGTGCCGAAATTATCGAAACTGAAGATGGACCTCACCATCATGCAGGGCATACAAATCCTCTCGGCCGTCATTGTGCTGATTGTCTTCAGGTCCAATTATTTCTTCATCATGCTATACAGTGTCTTTTTGCTGTATTACGTCATGAAAAACGCCTTCCAGCCGTTCGAGCAAAACCACATCTCATTGAACGCACCCAGTGACAAATACGGTACCATCATGGGCGTGCGCCATTCGTTTTTCTCAACAGGCATGGTTCTCGGTCCTTTGATCAGCGGCTTCATCTACGACTACAACAAGACGCTTGTGTTCGACGTGGCAGCGGGCATGTTCATTTTGTCGTTCATTCTGCTTACCTTTTCGCGCAAAGCATTGTCCAAAGAAGCGGACGCAAGGCGCACGTCCAAGGGACTGCTTTCCAGTCTGGAAACGGCAGAAGCGCCCTCGAGTGAATAATCAGGCATCCTGTTTCAGGATGTCTTTTTTCTTTTTAGGCATTTCATGAACATAGGAAGGAAAGTGAATAGAAAATTCATAGAACCCTTTGATAGAAAAAAGCTTTTATGTTAAACTTATTAGGAAAATATAAAAGCGCTTGCAATAAGCGCGACTTACAGGAGCGAAAATCATGAAGAAAATATTCATTCTTGCGACATTCTTGCTTTCCATCGGCGTGCTCGCCGCGTGTGCTTCGGATATTGAAATCACCTTCAATGTTCACGGGGAGACCCACGAAGTTCGAACCATCGAAGAACCCGGAACCGTCGGCCTTCCGGTCCCGGGACTTTCGGGTTATCATTTCATGGGCTGGTATCATGATGAAGATTTCAACGAACCGTTCGACCCTGATACCCATGTGGAAGAAGACCTGACGCTCTATGCCAGAACGCTGGTACACGAGAGCTACGATGAGACTCCGATCGCGGACACGGTGCGTCTTGACCCCAGCGATTATGAAGGCAAGTCTTTTCCCGATGACGGAATCGGCGAGGTAACGTATGAAGGCTGCATCGATGGTGACACGACCCGATTCCGTCCTATTGACGGACAAAACACTTTGTCATATCGTTATCTTTTCATTGACGCCCCCGAGGCGACCTCAAGTGTTGAGCCATGGGGACCATACGCGACCGATTATGTCTGCAGCGTCCTTGAAAATGCGGAGACCATTGTCATCCAGTATGAACCGCATCCCGAACACGGGCTTCCCGAAGTGCACCCGAGCATCGGAAGAACCGGAACGTTCGGACGTGACCTGGTGACGGTCTGGGCGGATGGACGTAACCTGAATCTCGAACTGGTTGAACTAGGACTTTCCTATACCAGCGGCACGACAAACTCTGAATTCAGTCGCGAGTATCAGCTTGCCCAAAACAATGCGGATGCCAACGGCCGCCGCATGTGGGGACAGGACGATCCGCTGTTCACCTCCGATCCGATTGAGGTGAGCATCGCTGAACTCCTCGATGATCCCGATGCATATCACAACAAGTTCGTGACGTTGGAAGCGACGATCACCTACCGAAATGGAAATTACTATCTTTGCCAAGATGGGGAGGAACTCTACCTCTACATGGCCACTGCGCCACCTTTCATGGGCCGCAACATCGGTGCGCTTGTCGATTTCCAGTGGCTGTTTTTCACGGATTATTTCGGCACACTTCAGTTTACCGGCTTTGACGTAGGCAACGCCGAAGTCATTGCGGAAGAAAGCCCGGATGAAGCATGTTTGGTTGATTGACCCTTTTAAACATAAAGCAGCGCCCCTTTTGTAGGGACGCTGCTTTTTTGGTTGAATGTTTACTGTGATTCGGATACGGATTTTTCAATCGCTTTCGGTGGTTCGCTTCTCGGCAGGAACTTATTGAGAAGGATGCCCATGACCGCAGCGAGCGACATGCCTGAGATGCTTGCCACATCGCTGATTTCGATGAATGCGCCCCCAAGACCGAGCACGAGGATGGTTGAGACAATGATGAGGTTGCGATTCTCACTGAGATTGACGTCGCCTCTTACGAGCACTTTGATTCCGTTTGCGGCGATGAGCCCGTAGAGAATCACGGTGATGCCTCCGATGATGCCGCTTGGAATACTCAGAATGAACGCTTGTACATGGCCTGAAAAACCGAGGCCGATGGCGATGCACGCAGCCAGTATGATGACATGGACGCTAGCGACTTTGTTCATGGCGATGATGCCCGTGTTTTCACCATACGAGGTGTTGGCCGGTCCGCCCATCGAGGCGCTCACGAACGTGGCCAGCCCGTCTCCGAGAATGGTACGGCTCAGGCCGGGTTCGCTGAGATAGTCCTTGTTTGTGACTTCACCGAGCACTTTGTGGTCACCGATGTGTTCGGCGATGGTGACGAACGCGAGCGGCAGGAACAGAAGAATCATCGAGAAATCGAGCGCATATGTTCCCAGAAGGGAAAACTCAGGGATGCGGATGATGGACGTTCCGGCGAAGGCTTCGCTCAAAACAACGTCACCTGTGAAGATAGCGAAGATGTAACCGATCACGATTGCCAGGATGAAGGGGATGACTCTGAGGAACCCTCGCCCTTTCAGTGCGAAGAGGGCAGCGGCTCCGAAGGTCACCACGCCGACCAGCAATCCGCCGTCCGCACTAGATCCAATGCCGAGCGAGTTGACCGCCACATACGCCAGCGAAAGACCGATGACGATGATGACCGGCCCGATGACGACCGGTGGTAAGAGTGTGTTGATCCAACCTGAGCCGGTAAATCTGAGCACTGTAGCGACCACGACATAGACAAGGCCCACACCCATGAGGGCCGTGAAGGCACTGTTTGCGCCACTATGACTGATCGCCAGCGAGATGGCCGCGATATAAGCGAAGGAGGACCCGAGATAAATGGGGACTTTTTTCCCTGTAGTGACAATGTAGATCAATGTCCCCACACCACTTGCGACCAGGGCGACACCGATATCCAGTCCGGTAAGCAGCGGCACAAGGATGGTTGCTGAGAACATACCGAACACATGTTGCAAACTGAGAAGGAACCATTGCCCGATTGAAGCGGGCCTTTCATGTACATCAAGTAGCAATTTGTTTTGCATAAAACTAACACTCCTTTATAATATTGGATTATTTTAAAAAAAACACCCCCTGTCCCGAAATGGGAACAGAGGGTGGAAATCATGTGATGAGGACGGTAAGGACGAAATAGAGGATGAAGAACAGCATCAGGCCGAACATGACGGGACTGACTTCTTTTTTTCTGCCGTTTGCGAACATCGCGATGGGATAGAAAACGAATCCGATGGCGATGCCTTCGGCGATGGAGAA
>Ga0207421_10006695_pt1 | contig 12493 bp, 2 predicted proteins | sample SodLakKL_010_SED_4_FD_187542 | JGI IMG/M metagenome (GOLD analysis project Ga0207421, IMG submission 187542) | Alkaline sediment microbial communities from Lake Tanatar, Kulunda Steppe, Russia - 8KL_010_SED (SPAdes) (version 2) | ecosystem: Environmental > Aquatic > Non-marine Saline and... | reverse complement strand
GTTCTCTTCGACTTTTTCGCCGACTTTTCTTGTTTCTTTTATGTTCTCTTCGACTTTTTCGCCGACTTTGCTTGTCTCTTGTACGTTCTCTTCGACTTTTTTTACAAGATCACCAAGATGACCTGCAGCGTCGTCCATACGTTCAAATATTGCCTCGTTGATATCTTCCTCTCGCTCGATGTCAAAATACTCGAACTCTTTCGTAGCATCGGAATATTCTATCTCTATATCAATGACTTTGATGGGATACTTATCGATGCGTATCTCTTCTACAAAATCCTCTATCTGTGCCTTCTTTCCCTCACACACTATCTTTACCGTTCCATCTTCCAAGTTCTTTACGAATCCGGTCAAGTCATGATGCGCTGCACTGCGGTCTACTTTAGACCTGTAACCTACTCTCTGGACACGACCCCTCACTATTATCTCCGCTCTTTTCATCATCTCTATTTGAATCAGTATTCTATAACTTATATACCTTTTGGTGCGCCTCATCTCACTCAGAAGCTAGATCGAAGGTGAATCTCGTCGGCGTGCTCAACATCTTCAGGATCGCATCCTATGATCCCCTGGTTCATTCAGAACTGAGCTGGAAAGTCAATTCGGTCTCGAACGTCTCTTCACCCGCGTCCTCAGGTATCTCGAAGGCGATCTCTACCCAGACGAAGTTAGAGTGGCCTTCTACTGCGGTATTGTCCGCTTCCTCGTCGTAGTGCCAAGTGTAGAAGCGTTGATCCGGTCGTCCGCCGATGCGGTTTGCAGTGGTGGTCTCTTCACTGGTTATATTGCCGTAGATGAGTCGACCGTCTTCAGTGTATCCCAGCCCATTGGAGAGCCGCCATCCATCTTCGACCGCAGGATATATCTGAGAGGCGTTTTCGTCTGTATTTATGCCGCTGGCGAGGGTTCCGTTGGCGGGTCTGTTCGGGTCGCCGTGGGCGTAGACGCTCATGTTCATACCTTCGATCTCATTTTCTACATCCACTCCGGTGACGTTGAGCGGCGTATCCGCAGCGTTCACTATCGCGAAAGCGTCCGGTATCAGAACCGTAGTTCCGGCCATCATGTCTTCGAAGGTGAGTCTCAAGCTTTTCTCGTCCGTACGATAGAGCACTGGAGAGCCCTGTCTCCTTCCGGCGGACATGAATTCTACCTCGCTGCCACGCTCGGGTTCGAACTCGGCTTCGACGCCTATCTCGATAGGCCCTTGGTAATCGCCCGGGGACGCTCCGTAATCCGGAGTGACGCTGATCTCTACCCAGACGAAGTTTGAGGACCCTTCCACGGCTTCTTTTGGACCATCCCGATCGTACATCCAAGTACCGTTCTCTAAGGTGGCGGTACCTGTTTCAGTTTGATTGGCGTAATCCAGTGTCAACTCTCCTTCTTCATCTTCTTGATAGCCTGTACCTTCTCCTAGAAGCCATCCGTCGCCGGGATATTCGTAAGCGTTGCCTTCCTGGTAGTAAAGCATCTTGTCCCCCTCATCCTCTGTTTCCACGTCCACTAGTTCCGGGTTGCTCGGCTTATCTCTATAACGGTGAACCCATACTTCGACGTGACCTAGCTCTTCTTCGCCCTTGAGATCTATGCTTGAGATACGGAACTCTTTTTCCTCCGGATTGACTATAGCGAAGGCGGCGGGATAAGTTTTATTCGTGTCGGGGAACCAGTCGCCGAGAGCTATCTTGTGCCTGTCACCGTCTCTCTGCAGGACGGGTTCGCCCTCTGGATTGTAGTCGACAGCCATCAGCTGTAACGATTTGAGATCCTCTGAAGTTCGAAGTTCGGCGCCGCTCTCCAAGTTGATGTAGACCTGTCCCATCATAGAGGTTATCAACAGCATGCTCGTCAAAACCAGAGCGACAAACCAGCGTTTCGAGATCTTCATGTTTCAACCACCTCGAACCAAACCATCTTGTCGTTCGTTTCACCGAGGTGTTCGTCCGTCAAGCCGTGGTCGTCTTCCGCGTGTACCACGGCTTTGTATATGCCTTCGTCAGTGATCGAAAAGATGTATTCAAAGAGTCTCCAACCATCTCCTGAGTCTATTTCGTCCATGGTTATATCTTCCATATTGGCTACCAAGTTGTTTTTCTCGTCCATCACCGTGATGAAAGCATTTTTTATGTCATCTTCATCTGCATCCTCTGCAGTTACCGTAACGTTAGCTCTTATCATCACTTCCTCGCCGCTGTCGTAAGCGTGTCTCCATTCATCCGTAGGCACGGTCTCACCATTTTCTTCTCTGTAACTTGCGGTCCTAGTGATAAGAACCTTCTCTTCTCCAAGGTCGGTGTAAAATAACGAGTTATACGTGGTAGAGTTATACCACAATTCGACATAGGAGTCGTAGTCACTTTCAACCAAACCTACTTCAAATTCTATCACGTCGCCTTCCTGGATGGTGTATGAATCTCCATCGATGGGGACCTCCTCGAGATACCAGCCTTCCTCCTCTACTTCAAACAAAGTGGAGGCGAATTCGTCCTCGTTGACCGTAAAATTCACCATCACCTCCAATATCTCTCCCAACGAGTAAACGTATGCAGAATCGTTATATGGTGCCCCCGCTGCGAAAGCGTCGTAAGTGATATCGTCGATGTATAACGATCCTCCGAAAACGCTGTGGCCATACCTCGCTCCTTCTTCACCGCCCTCGCCGGCCCAATGGTGATCATCGTGATCGACCCTCAAGATCTCTTCGGCACCTATCTCCCATCCATGGTCTCCAGCAAAAAGATAGACGGCTCCTTCCTCGTTGTTCGTACCGGGCGCGCCTATCAACATGTCGGTCGTGTTCCCGTAGTCGGGATCAAAGTAAAGCGTACCTCCACCGCTCACGGCGTGACCGAACTCGGCCTGATTCTCATGAGGTCCGTTCATCGAAACGTCGGCAGGGAACTCCGCGTGGAATAGGAAGTGATGGACGTAGCCGTTTTCCTCTACAACTTGGTTGACCTCCGCCTGAGGGATATCACATATGTAAGTGTAATTTCTCGGGCTGTCAGGCCCATCAACGTATGAAGTAACGTTGAACACGCTGCCGTAGTCCATCCACCTCTCTATCGGAGAAAGATCATCATAGATGAGAGTCGTTTCCTGTTCGCTGCTGTTATCCCAGTACAGAGTCGTGGAGTATTCTTCCTCGAGGTAGCCGCCGGTGGTGTAAACCGAGATGTTGTACTGGAGGTGATACTCCGGCGAGATCGTTTCGCTGGTTGTGACGGTTTCAGTTACATCCTCGCTATCTGAATACCAACGTTCTTCGTTCGGGACTACGGTGTAGGGATTCTTATACTCGTACTCGGTATCGTGATCGACCCAGGTGGCGTTGCCCTCCTCGGTGGCTTCTCCTTCCCATGTTCTCTCCTGACTGAGATTGTGGTAAGTAACGGGTATATCCGGGCCGTCCGGCGCCTCTAGAACGTTGTGGTATGCAAAAGTGACATTCCACTGGTGATAGTAATCCGGCGAGAAGGTCTCTTTCCCGTTTATGATCCCCGTGACATCTTCACTTCCTGAATACAATCTCTCTTCATCTGGAGTCAAGTAGTGTGGATTTTCGTACACGTATTCCGTGCTGTTGTCCGCCCAGGTTTCATAGCCCTCTAAAGTAGCTCCGCCCCAAGGTATCTCTTCGCCGGTGTAGTTGTAGGTGACCGGGATCTCCGGTCCTTCCGTCGATTCGAAAACGTCGTCGTACTCGAAGGTAACTTCGAACTGCTCGTAGTAGTAGATCCGTATGGTCTCGTGATGGTGTATCTCATCGAGAGTCCCTTCCGGATCAAATGGTTCGGTAGAATCTCTCCTGATCCATCGGTGGAAGGCGCTCGTGTTGCCGCCGTTCCCGTAGACGTTGGTCTCATCGAAGGTGTAGTCCTCCCCCTTCTCGAAAACGTCTCCGAGTTCTTTTCCGTCCCAGAGCCAGAACTCTTCCTCACCCACTTCAAGTTTGATAGCGTTCTCTTCCGTCAATACCTCGCCGTCCGTGAAAGTCTCCACGATGAAGGTAACGTACAATTCATCTATTATCGGCGCTATGATAGTAACGTTGCCGTTCCATCCGTACCATCCGGGGCTTCCGACCGCGATGGGATCGACAGCGCCTATGTAACCTAGATGTGCGACAGAGAAGCCGGTGTAGTTGTCTTCGCCGGGACCGTACCAGTAGTGGTGGGATTCTTGTGCGGTGTATGAACCGGACAGTCCGGTGGTTCCGTTGTAGACGTAAACGGCGCCGGCGTCATTGGCTTTCATATCATTATACGGCGCCCCTATGATCACGTCTCCGTAGCCGTCCACGTTGACGTCGCCCACGTCCACGGAGTAGCCGAATTGGTCGCCGGCTTCACTGCCCGTGAAGGTGGCGTTGGCGGTGCCGCGGCCGTCTTCTTGGAGGACGCCTTGGCCTGTGCCTTTGAAGAGGTAAGCGCGGCCCTGAGGGTGTTCGTAGGTGCCGTTGATGTATACCTCGTCTATCCACCAATCGTCTAGATTTGCTCTAGTTCCCTCAAACTCGAACATAATTTGAGTTCCAACCCCTTGATATTCTAGTATGTCAATCTGATAACTATCTTGAGGTATATCGTTAGTTACTGGATTTTCCCATGGAGTTATATCCGCCCATGATACATCCTGATTTTCTCTGATTAACACTCTTGCATTGAATTCATCACTATAATGGTCAATAGATGATTTGAAATCAAGAACCAATTCATTGAGTTCTCCAAAATCTTCTATATTTTTTGGTGGAGTTAATAAATAGGAATAATCTCCATCTATATCAAACCAATACAAACGAGCCTCCGGCGGGGTTCCGCCAGCATTATCTGTATCAGACCAACTCCAATCATCTGTATCCCAACCATTAGGGGGAAATTCAGCTTCGGGCATGTCAAAATTTTCTTCCAAAAAATTTATGTTATCGTCCCCTCTCCGCACCGGCGCCCCCACCGCGATATCGTCGTAATCATCTCCATCAACATTGCTTCCACCTGACACACTCCAACCAAAATCAGTGCCGTTATCACCCAGGAGAGTTGTCGAGTAAGCTGGGACGGTCAATGTGACGGAATGAAGTACAGCAGAGAATTCATTGTTCCAAAGCCAGAATTCAGCTTTGAACTGGAGTTCAGTTCCGGGGTTGCTGAACTCTACGTGGGACCCGCTAGAGGGAACCTCCTCCCAGTTCTCGCCGCCGTCGGCGGAGACAGAGAGGGCGAAATTCTGTAAATTAACATTAACGAGTGCTTCAAGGGCCCAGGAATAATCTAGGTCTTGATCCTCCAATAGTTGCCAATCATCCGGGTCATGGGGATCATCCATATTGAGCCATTGACCGTCATCTACTTCTGGCTCAATAACTCCACATGGGAAATAATCATCCCCATAATCGTCAACTTCCATCACTATCCAATATTCACCCGGTTCTTCGATAGGAACATTGGAGTCAAGTTCTAATTCGAGCCATCCAGCACCAGTAGGTGTGTATTTCTCGGAAGAAGCCAACCATTCTCCCGGAGCTCCACCATCTTCCTCAGCAACATGAACTCGGACGTATTCAGCCGACGCTTCATGGTCATTGTAAGCCACTTCTGAAAGATAATTGCCCGTGTAATCAGAAAGATCAAGTACTATTGCTCCATACCATATTATTGGCTGGTTAATCCCTACACCAGTATCCGCTGTTGCTCGATGATCTGCAGGATAGAGCCAATGCCACTCACCTTCATCCTCAGTCTCATTACTCAGATCCCAACTCACTTCTGTACTAGTTATCTCGTCGTCGAATCCATAAACTGGAGAATGATACTTGCCATAAGGGGCATATGGATCGAAGTTCAGCCCAAGGTAGTCGATGTGAACAGAAGCATCCTCTGCTGTATCTAACGTTGCGTTCAACCTCACCGCTAATTGACCGTCAAATATGTATTCGGTCACATTTGTGGTGCTGTTCGCCCATGCCTCGTTATTTTCCCCCTCAGGTATGTCCATACCTTCATCTTCGATAGCTATCCACTCTTTTAGCTCATTATCCCATACAGACACTTGACAGTCCTCACCTTCCTCGTAGCCGTAGAAACTTACTGTGCTCTCGTTGAGATAGTTATCTAAGTTCTCAAACCTAAACTCCACAATATACTGTGCTAAAGGATCACATTCAAAGGATAGATAATCTACATATAAAGTATCTGCTTCGGTACTGTCTTCGCTCCGATCTGTGTCCTTCACGCCAACATAAATGGTCCCTACATGATTGTTCAGGTCTTCATCCTGTTCATCGTCGTTATATACATAATCATGAGGGCTATCACTATCTACAGTGAACATCTCGGTCCAGTCTTCCTCTCCCACTCGACCGGTTCCGTCGAAGGAATAATAAAATGTAAAATCATCGTTTTCGAGATTTGTGTGATATGCAGTAGCGTCGAAAAGCACCGAATTACTTTCGGGGATGTCGAACTCCCACTTGTGTTCTAATCTGTGGGTTTCTACCTGGGTTGCGTTGATAAAGACTTCGTCCACCCATGCCCGGTTGGCGGAGGATTGAGTTCCAGATAAATGAATTATGAATCTTATTTTAAAATCCGTATTATTATTAGCACCTTCTGGAAGTATATGGCTGTTAATTGTCCATGGTGAATCATCGGATACTTCAAACAAAGTTTCCCATGTTGCACTATCATACCACTCAACTATAAAATCAAAGTTTCCTCCAGGGGAGTCTGTACCAATAAAATATGCATAATCGAGTGTTATATCGTAATATCCTCCTGACGTATCGATTGATTTTTCAAAGATATGATCACCACTACCGCTTTCTCCTCTTCTAGCCCCTGCCGAATAATCTCCTTCGTATACCTCGTATTCAGACGAAACAAACGGATTTTCGCTTGTGTCCCATCCGCCCTCATCGAAATCTCCGCTTTCGAAGCCATCGTAGAACAGATTTTGTCTTCCACCCTCAGTCTTTTCCTCGGTCAACTCCTCATAACTTTCATTCTGTTCGTGTGTCCATCTATAATCGTTCTCCTGTTCACCATGAACTAATTCCTCATCCTTCGCCGTTCTGTTCAACGTGTCCGTCGCTGCATGAACGTTCCATCTGTTACCATCCTTCTCCTGCGTATCCTCAATACTGCCGGTCGTCTTCTCATCGTCGTAAACGTCCGGCACGCCATCAACATTCCCGGACCCGTCGTTCGCCCCTTTGTCATCCAGCAGTATCTCCGCGTTCTCCTCTGGCGGCGTTGTTTCATTCTCTCTCATGATCGTCCGGTAGTGCCAGCCGTCCTCGAAATCAGTAACATTATTGTAAGTTTGAGTTAGAGCCAAGCCTGTCTCGCTGCCGTGGTATACGTAGGCCTCGTCCACTCCAGGGGCCCCTACAATTATATCGTCGAAACCATCACCATTCACGTCGCCGGCACTCGCCACGGAGAAACCCATGTACCTTATAGGGTCCGACCTGGAGATCAACTTCGTGACTTCCGGAGAATCTTCATAGTATTCACCGGTGAGCGTTTCATTTCCTTCAAGTATGTAGATCGCTCCTGCATCTACGTTGCCCATGTTATCGTTGTAAGGCGCTCCTACCACCACTTCATCGAAACCGTTACCGTTAGTGTCTCCCGCCATGGCGACGCTCTGACCGAACCTGTCGCCTTCAGCTTCTCCGATCAAAGTTACATTTGCATCCGATGTGTAAAAAGTCTCGCCTTCGGCCGATCTTAGATGGTCTCCATAGAATATATGCGCTCTTCCTCTATCGTTATCGTGACCCGGCTCTCCGATGATCAGATCCTCGTACTCGGTCCCGTTCACGGAACCTCCACCGTCGACGTCCCAGCCAAAGTAACCTTCTGCCGTTTCACCATAGATGGTGACGTTGGCCTGGTCTGGATCTAAAGTGCCGATCTCACCGATCATCGTGAAGCCGAAGAAGATGTACACCGCTCCAGCGTTAGTACCTCCGTGGTCGTTGTAAGGCGCACCGATTATCGTTTCATTATAACCGTTGCCAGTCATGTCCGTTCGTGTCACGTTCCAGCCGTACCTTTCCTCGTGTTCCGAAGCTCCGTCTATTATCCGCTCCATCTCTTCATCATCTTCAGTGGGTTCATCGTTACTGTCAGTTTCATCACCGGTACCAGAATAGTTGGAACCTGATCCTTTATCGTCCTCTTCCGTATCTCTGCTCTCTTCGTCGTCCTCACCATCTTCATCTTCTAAACCGTCGTCTTCCTCCGATCCATCTCCGCTCTGTGGCGTTGTAGTCGGGTAGTCGTGATGATCAAGATCGCCACCACTACTGCCAAGATCATCTCCTCCTAAGTACACATATGCCCTTCCCTGTTCTTCCTGCCAGCCCGGCGCACCTACAACTATATCTCCATAGGTGTTGTTGTTAACATCGCCGGCCGAAAACACGCTCCAGCCGAACCTATCACCATGTTCTTCACCCACTAACGTCACGTCGGCGTTCTGCTGCGTCAGGTTCCATTCGCCCCCAGGAAAATCTTCCCGCCCGAAGAAAACGAATGCTCTGCCTATCTCGTTCCCTTCGCCGTCTCTAGCATAAGGCGCTCCGACGATGAGATCGGTATGCTCGCCTCCGTCGGAACTGACTTCCATCAAACCCGCAGTATCATGGCCGAACCTGTCTCCCTCGAATTTGCCCAATAGTTCGGCGTCGGGCTCAACTGAATTTGGACTGTGATAAACTTCTACTTTGCCTCTATCGTTTTCCCATCCTGGAGCTCCTATGATCAATGAATTGGTACCGTCACGCTTTAGATCGGCTCCCGCAACCGAACTGGCGAAATCATCCGCTTGATCACCGCTTATGGTCTCGTCGGCGTCGTCAAAATCGGAGATCGATCCCCAATCTCCTTCATCCATACCGTGGAAAACGTATACCTCGCCGGTGCCCGGGGAAGCTATGGCGAGATCATCGATACCGTTCTCGTTCCAGTCTGAGATGTTGGCTAGTGAAGCGCCGAATTTTCCATCTTCAGGACCCGTAATAGTAACGTTCGCATCCTGTTCGACGTCAAGCGTTTCTTCGTCGAATCTATTTTCGTGACCGAAGAATATGTAGACCGCTCCTCGATCAGAATCGTGACCTGGAGAACCAACCACAAGATCGTCGTATCCACTCCCGGTGAAGTCACCGGCGGTCATGTTCCATCCCGTACGGTCTCCTTCTATGCCCTGTATATCTATCTCCCCGCGGATAGGAGGAACGAGATACAGGTTCGAATACAATTCTTCTACCGTTTGAGACTCTTCGAACGGTGAAGATTCCCATGTGAAAGATTCACCGGAGTATATGTGATCTACAACTTTGACCTCGCCCTCTTCCTCATCTACGTACCTATCCTCGCCGTCCTTTCTTAGGTAATAATCTTCTCTATCTGGAAGTGTTTCCACTCCATAATCGTAATTGCCGTCTATCTCCGCATAGTCGTTATGAACGGCGCTGATCAGGTTGACGGTGAAAAGCATCATTGCTATACTGATGACTATCAATCTAGTTTTTCTGCTGGAATGAGATAAGTTAGATGAAATGGTAGAGTCGGAAGTGCCTTTACTTTCATACTCTTCCTTTCTACGTTTACCCTTCATCATTTCTCACCTCGAAGTGTGCCATCCTTTCTATAGATTCTCCCATCCCCGCATCCGTCCTACCGTCTACGTCTCTCGCCTGTACCATTGCGTAGAACCTGCCGTCGTATCTCAGTGAAGTGGTGTTAAAGTGATAAGAGAATTCCTTCCACTGTTCTTCCCCGCTCTTATCGATGTAAGAACCCATATCGGTGTAATCCATCAACCTGTTGCCCTGCTCGTCGTAGATGGCGATATCGGCACCCATGATATCGTCGATGGTGGACTCTTCGACAGGTGTAACTCTCGCGGTGAAGTTTACCTCCTCCTCGGTACCAAAGCTTGGACGCCACTGTTCAGTAGCGATCCAATCATCGTTATCCTTCTCGTAGGTCCTCACCCATTCTACCAGAGTATCTCCAAGGTCGCCCGGCAGAGAGTAGCGTGACGCATGATCTTCGTCTCCGTAGTAGAGTCTTATGTAAGGATCATCATAAGTACCGCCTTCGCCGATCACGCCTATCTCGAGCTTTATCTTTTCTTCATCTTTTATCGTGTATGGCTCGTCCAACTCGACGTTTATCAGATACCAGCCAGTTCCCTCTTCCGCAACAAAAGTTTCAGTCGCACCCGGGATCTCACTGCTCTCTCCGTTATCGACAACGTAATAGGTCAACTCGACCTCCGGACCTTCCACCATCTCCACGACGTTCTTTACGTAAACACTACCTTGATCTCCTTCCCAACCGGGTGCTCCGAACAGAGGATTCACCCTCTCGCCGCTCACGTTGAAACCTCTCGCATCTACAGACCAGCCGAACCTGTCATAGTAATTCTCACCAGTGTAAGTTTCGTTGGCGTCTCCGAAAGTGAGTTCGTACCCTATATCCCATTCCTCTCCACCGTAGAATACGTACGCTCCTCCGGTTTCTTCTGGGTCGGAGAAGGGAGCACCAACCGCTATGCTGCCGTACCCTTCATCTTCGAAGTCGCCACCGCCGGAGACTGACCATCCGAATCCGTCGCCTGTACTTTCTCCGGTTACAGTGACGTCCGGCGGGAACTCTCCATGGAATAAGAAGTAGTGGGTAATCGGCTCTTCAGCCGTGACCGCCGGATCGTCACAGACATAGGTGATATCTCTAGGATCGTCAGGACCGTCAATGTACTTGGTGACGTTGAACACGCTGCCGGCGTCGATCCACCTTTCCACCGGGGCATCATCGTGGATCGAGGTGGAGTCCAGATCAGTCATGTTGTACCAGTATAGCGTCGTAGGATGATCTCCGTCGAGGTAGCCGCCAGTGGTATGGATAGAGATGTTGTACTGGTGGTAGTAATGGGGTGAGATGGTCCTGCTCTCTTCGATGGTTCCACTCAAATTCGTGCTGTCCGAATACAGGCGCTCGTTTACTTCCACAAGGTACGGGTTTTCATAATCATACTCGCTGCCGTCGTCCACCCAGGTGGCGTTGCCTTCTACGGTGGCCTCGCCGTCTTGTTCTTCGGAACCGTTGTGATATGTCACTGGGATGTGAGGATCTTCCTCTGAATCCAGGAGGTCAGTGTACATGAAGGTGACGTTCCACTGCTGGTAGTAGGTGACCGTTATCTCATCTGAATCCTGGATGATGCCTTCGAACGCTTCATCGATATCAAAGTCGGAATACCATCTTTCTGTCTCATTCGAGCCAGTAGAGGTGTGAGTGTAATTGTAATCCCCCTGGTCGTTGACCCATACTTCCTGCGGGTGAGCATCGTAAACGAGGTCGGTCAAATTCTCCTTAGCGCCCCAATCGTAAGTTACCTGAACGTAATTGGTCTCGTTCAACTCCGTGGTACCTTCCGTTAGGACTGCAAAGGTGACGTTCCACTGCTCGTAATAAGTCACGTTGATCTCGACCGCGTCTTCGATAGTTCCCGTAAAGTTTCCGTCTATCTCTTGGCTGGAATACCACCTTTGATCTTGGTCGGAACCTTCGGAGAGGTGGGTGTAGTTGTAATCTCCTCCGGCGTTCACCCAAACGCTGACCGGATTGTCGTCGTATATACCATCGGTCAGGTTGGTCTCTTCCTCCCACTCGTAGGTCACACGTACAAAATTGTTTTCGTCCATCTCTTCCGTACCGTTCGTGGTCACAGCGAAGGTCACGTACCACTGATGGTAGTATTCCGGCGAGACAACGATGCTCTCGGTTATCTCGCCCGTGACGTTATCGCAGTCCGAGTAAAGCCGCTGCTCGTCGGGGTCGATATAGTAGGGATTCTCGTAGGTGTATTCCGTGCCGTCATCCACCCAGGTGGCATTGCCTTCTACGGTGGCTTCTCCTTCTAGCTCTGTCGAGGCGTTGCGATAAGTTACGGGTATAGGTGGATCTTCCTCTGAATCCAGGAGGTCAGTGTACATGAACGTGACGTTCCACTGGTGGTAGTAGTCCGGAGCTATCGTCACTGAATCCGAGATGGTACCGGACACGTTACCGCTCCCCGAGTACCACCTTTCTTCGTCCTCCTCGACTACATATGGGTTCCTGTACTCGTAACTGCTGGAGTTGTCCACCCAGTACCAGTTTCCTTCTACGGTTGCCTCTCCGTCCCACTCCTTCTCATCGCTCATATTGTGGTAAGTTACAGGTATCGTCGGCGGATCATCCGAACCGAGAACGTTCGTGTACATGAACGTAACGTTCCACTGGTGGTAGTAGTCCGGAGCTATCGTTATTGAGTCGGAAATAGTACCGCTCAAATTACCGCTCTCCGAGTACCACCTTTCTTCGTCCTCTTTGATTACATATGGGTTCATGTATTCGTATCCCGTATCATTGTCCACCCAGTACCCGTTTCCTTCTACGGTTGCCTCTCCGTCCCACTCCTTCTCATCGCT
>Ga0207421_10006693_pt1 | contig 12494 bp, 9 predicted proteins | sample SodLakKL_010_SED_4_FD_187542 | JGI IMG/M metagenome (GOLD analysis project Ga0207421, IMG submission 187542) | Alkaline sediment microbial communities from Lake Tanatar, Kulunda Steppe, Russia - 8KL_010_SED (SPAdes) (version 2) | ecosystem: Environmental > Aquatic > Non-marine Saline and... | reverse complement strand
TGTCTGCTTATTTCGATATTGATATTAGGATCTGTATTTTCCTCTACTGTAGTTCTATCTCAAGATATGGAAGATGAGAAAGAGATACTACTGGTTTACAAAGATGGTGATCGTATTAGAACTTTGAGAGAAGATGATAAGATCTCTATTTTGGCGGAGTATGATAGTTTTCTACTTGTAGAGACCTCAAAGGAGAGAACACAAGATTTAGAGGATCAAGGATATTCCATCCGATCTTTGGAAAATAAAGATTATGTGGGCCTCTCATCTTATTCATTCAATTCTCGTGAAGGACCGCCAGAAATATCTGAAAATTTGAGAATAGATGGATATGAAAGCGGAGAAACCGGGCATTACATAATCCAGTTCATAGGTCCGATAAAATCCGAGTGGAAAGGAGAGTTGAAAGAGATGGGGGTTTCATTTCACGAGTTCAGGCACAGGTTCAACTACATTGTAAGTATGAACTCCGATATAGAACAAGAAGTTGAGGAGTTCGATTTCATAGATTGGGTGGGGATATATCAGCCCGCTTATAGGTTCGACAAAGGACTCCTTGAAAGATCAGGTAGTATTTCATTAGAGGTAAAATTTTTCAATGGTTTAGGAGATGAAGAACGTTTGAAGAAGAGGCTCTCCGCACTGGGGACTGAAGTTGAAACGATCCTGGCTAACAGGATGGTTGTCGAGACAGAAGCGGGAAACATACAAAGATTGGCCAACCAGAAAAACGTCCTCTCGATAACTGAAAACACTGCGCAATATGAGATATTCAACGCCGACTCTACTTGGATCGGTCAGACAAACCAACTGGATTATAGAAAAGTGAATGAAGAGGGAGTGACCGGAAACGGCGAACTAATAACAGTTATGGACAGCGAACTTTACATGGAAGATAAATACTATGGTGATGGCGTTCACGAGATGTGGAAAGATCCCGATGGTAACGAGATAGGAGACGATCACCGAAAAGTCCAAGCATGGTATGTACCTGGTGACTCCAACGCCAAGCTGGAATACGGTACATATCACGGCACACATGTTACAGGTACTGTTCTGGGTAATTCTCCTATTTATGATGAACACACCGATAACGACGGTAATGCATTGGACGCGCGCATCGTTTTCCAAGATATTGACAACGAAGCATGGGGTCTGAATCTTCCTTCGGACATGTATAATATGGGTTGGGGCGATTCTTATGATCAACATTCAAGAACACACACCAACAGCTGGGGTGGTGGAGACGGTTATGGAGGCCTGGGCCAAGAAGCGGATCTTTTCTTATGGGATCATAAGGATTTCAACATATTGTTTGCGCTTGGTAACTCAGGACCAGATCCAAACACTCTTTCTCAGCAATCAGAGGGAAAGAACGTGATCAGTGTCGGTTCTCTAACGAATTATCCTGAGCAGGGAAGTGTTTCCTCTTTCAGCAGTAGAGGTTATGCAGATGATGGTAGGATCAAACCGACCTTGATGCATGTAGGTGAAGGAGTCACATCTGCTGATCGAAGCTACGATGGATATCAAACCATGAGTGGGACAAGCATGTCGACCCCAGGGATAGCGGGTCAGGTCGGACAGATAAGACAGTATTATCTAGAGGGTTGGCACGTTGACGGTACACCGAATACTGCTGAAGGTTTCAATCCCAGTAACGCTTTGGTCAGAGCGACTCTGATCAACGGCGCTGTAGAGATATCAGGAGATGGAGCTTATGAGAACGATGCTAGATTCCCCAATAACGATCAGGGACACGGCAGAACTAAGTTGGATAGAGTTCTGCATTTTGAAGGTGACGAGAGAAAAATAGATGTATTCGATTCCTGGGATGAAGGAGTGGCACTCGATACAGGCGAGACATGGGAAACTGAGTTCGAAGTCGACGATCCTACTCAAGAATTGGAGATCACGTTAGCATGGACAGATCATCCCGGATCAGATGGATCCGATGAAGACGATCCAGCAATAGTCAACGATCTTGATCTAGAAGTCGAGGCTCCCGATGGAACGAGATATGTAGGTAATGCGTTCACAGGTCATGATCCCGGTTATTCTGAACCCGATCCAACAAGCAATCGATGGAGCGGACAGCGAAGTGGAGAATTCGACGGTTTGAACGTAGAAGAGAACGTTCTTCTATTGCCGGACTATAATGGAGTAGAAAAAGGTACTTATGAAGTCACCGTAACAGGTCATAACGTTCCTGAGGAGAGTCAACCATTCGCGCTAGTAGCGAGCGGAGGATTGGCAGGAGAAGATCGTGAACGTGGTCCATTAGCGCCGACGGATCCTGATCCAGAAGACGGAGAGACAGGAGTTGCAACAGATCTGGAATTGAGTGTGTATGTAGAACATGAAGATGGACATGATTTGGACGTTTCGTTCTACAATGCGTTCGATGACAGTTTGATAGGTGAGGATAGCAACGTCCAGAGTGGAGAGAGAGCTTATCAGGATTGGGAAGGTTTAGACCATGACACCACTTATGATTGGTATGCCGTAGCCGACGATGGGGATCGAACTTCCGCATCTACAACATGGAGTTTCACGACAGGAAGTCAAGAGTATGAACTAACGATAGATGCGGATGAAGGCGGTACTACTGATCCTGAGCCAGGTTCTCATATGTTCGGTGCAGGAGAAGAAGTGAACCTAAAAGCGGAAACATATGAGAACTACACTTTTGTAGAATGGGCTGGGGATGTTGAAAATATCGAAGATCCAAAGGCAAGTGATACCAAGATAACTATGGAAAGCGATTATACGATAACGGCTGAATTTGAAGCCGTAGAAGTGGACGAAGTTGAGATAACAGATCCAGAAGAAGATCAGACCATAACAGCGGGAGAAACTATTACTTTTGAAGCGGCCGCATACGACGAAGACGGCGATCTGATCACTGATGATAGAACTGAATTCGGATGGGAAAACGCTACTAGAGGAGTATTCAACAGGAGGAGAGCAGGTGATTATCAAGTTACAGCTGTTTACGATGACGTGACTTCAGATCCGGTAACAGTTACGGTCGAGCCGACAGAAGCATACCGGATAGAGATCAGTCCGGAAGAGGAGATAGTTGAGGCAGGAAGTACCGTGACTTATACCGCGACAGCATACGACGAGTACGAGAACGAGATAGGAGAAGTCAGTGAAGACACGACATGGTCAATAGAAGAGGGAGCAGGCGGAAGCTGGAGCGGTAGTGATTACACTTCTGAAGTCGCTGGCGATTGGTCTGTTGAAGGGGAGTATGAAGGATTTACAGATACTGCTCTGGTGACCGTAGGGATCGGAACCGCTCAAACAGTGGAATTGACCCCTTCAGAAGATCAAACGATAATATCTGGTGAAAAGATAGAGTTCTCCGCAGTTGCTCACGACGCTGAAGGTAATCTTATCGCTGACAACGTTGAGGCTTTCGATTGGCAGAACGCAACGAGAGGCCTGTTCAAAGAAACTGAAACTGGGATATACAAGGTTTCCGCCGAATTCGAAGATGTGACGTCAAATTTTACAGAGATAAAGGTAGAATCAGCTTCTATAGACTATATCTCGATAAGGGCTGAAGAAAAAGAAATCTCCTCCGGTGACAGCGTAACTTATCACGTTACTTCGTACGATCGATATCACAATGAGTTAGAAGATGTTACTGATGAGTCAATATTCTCGATAGAAGAAGATGCTGGAGGGTCGTGGGATCAAAATGTTTACACAGCCGAAAATCCAGGTGATTGGAAAGTCCGAGTGGATTACGAAGATTTCACGGATCTCACCTATCTGACAGTAGAAAAGGAGCGTTACACCTTAGAAATAGAAATACATGGAAATGGCTCTGTTATAGCGGATCCAGATCAAAAAGAGTATGAAGAAGGTACTCAGGTCAATCTATCAGCTCAACCGGAAGATGGTTGGAACTTTGTAGGTTGGACTGGTGATGTTCATAGCGAAGAAGAGATTACGATCGAGATGGATGAGGACAAACTGGTAAAAGCCGTTTTCCAAAAGGAAAGTCCACCCAATTTTCAAATAGAGATAGTTTCCACTGAGGATAAAATTAGAGATGCTGATGAGATAAAAATAGAAATATTCGTAAGAAATACCAAGGATATAGAAAATACTCAAGTCATCATTTTGAGCCTACAGTGCGAGGAAAATGGGTACTCTCAAACTGAAGAAAAACATATCACACTCGGGCGGGCAGAACAATTAAAACTCGATTTCACTTTTGAAGTCGATGAATCGGGCGAATATGAATTGATAGTCAATCTTGATGACGAAGTAGTGGAAATTTTAGAGGTTGATGCTGAGGAGTCTGAAAATAATAATTTCTTAATCGGAAGAAAAAAGATCATCGGATCGATGTTTGTGATAATATTATCTTTGTTTGTATTATTTGTTATAAAAGTAAACGAGGATAGCTAGACCTCTAAAACGATAGCAACTTTTTTTGGACACCATGCCAAAACTTTTAAATATAACCAGTTATTAATTATCAAATGCAAACATTACAACAAAAGGTTGTTAAATTGGGGTGGTAAAAATGACTGATGAAGAAGAAAAAGAGGATAGAAGGCTCGCGAGAAGAGAAAGAAGAGGTTTCAGCCCGTTCCAAGAGATGGACAGTATCTTCGAGGATCTAGACAGGACTTTAGACAGGTTCTTCGGTAGACCGATGGGGATCAGAGAAAGAAGAAGAGGTATAACGACTCCTGCCATAGACATGCAGGATTTAGGAGACAAGTATCAGATACAGGCTGACATCCCGGGCATCGACAAAGAAGACATCGAGATAGAACTCAGAGATGGAAGTTTAGTGATACAAGGTGAGACCGAGCAAAAGACCGAAGAAGAGGGCGAGGACTACATAAGGAGGGAAAGAGGCTACCGTTCGTTCTACAGAGAACTGCCCATGCCAGACGAAGTGAAAGAGGACGAAGTGATGGCAGAACTCGATCGAGGAGTTTTGACAATAGACTTACCGAAGAAAGAACCAGAAAAGAAAAAAGGCAAAAAAATAGAGATCAAGTGAAACCACAAAAATCCTTTCCCCTTTAATCAATATCTAGAGATGTGGATGTTATGGAAAAAGAAGAATTTGACGAGATGATACAACTCCTCCAGAATCAAACTAGGAGGAAGATACTCGAACTTTTGAGTAAGGAGGAAAACTATCCTTTAGCCATCTCTAGATATCTTGATACTAGTCAGCAATCGATCTCTAAGCATCTAGAAAAACTCGAAGATAAAGGTTTAGTGATCTCTAAAAGATCAAAGAGTGAAAGAGGGGGACCTCCGACAAAAAAGTACTCTTTGAACAGGGAATTCTCCCTCAGGATAGATCTAGGTCCTCAATTATTCGATACAGTCCTTGAAGACCTGAGAGATGAAGACATAGAGGACTACAAGGAAATAGAAGAAAAAGTAAGGGAAGGTATAATCGAAGGTGGTTATCTCGAAGGTCATAGAAAGATCATACAAAATATAGAAAAGAAGATCAGAAGGTTGGAGACGGAAAGAAAGTATTTACTAAAGTTAAAAGAGAAGGCGTTATCTGAAGCGTACAAATATATACATCAAAATTTCGACAGTTATGAGAAAAGGAAGATACTTTACTATGTACTCGATTCAGGGATCACTGATCCTGCAAAGATAGCTAAATACTTCAACGTAAGGGAAGATGAAATCAAATATATATTAGAAGATTTGAAAAAAAATACTAACATATGGTGATAATATGAGCTATGAAAACTATGAGGATGATGAAGAAGACGAGAAAGATGAGAAAAAAACGCGCAGAAGAAGAGACCCATTCGGTGATATCTTTGGCTTCTCTGACATGTTCGGTTTTTCTGACATCGATAAAGAATTCGAAAGGATGAGGAAGATAGCCGAGAAGATGATGGCTCAGAGAAGGAGTACTCTTGGATCCAAGGACCCATTCGTTTACGGATTCTCGATAAGGCAGGGGCCCGACGGCAAACCTAAGATCGACGAGTTCGGGAACGCTAGAGATTACTTCTACGGCGATGAGGAGAGTGAAGATATATCTGAATGGACTCCACTAACCGATGTTCAGGATACTGGAGAAAAAATTTTGGTCACAGTGGACATCCCAGGAGTTGAGAAGGAAGATATCGATCTCAATGTAAAGGACGATATCCTTATCGTATCGGTGGAGGGGAAAAGACGTTACAAGAAGACGATAGAACTGCCTTCAAAAGTGGACTCACAGACCGCTGAAGCCATATACAACAACGGTGTACTAGAGGTCGAGTTGAAGAAGATCACGGAAGAGATGGGTGAATCTATAGAGATCCAGTGAAGTGAGTAACGATGTCGGAAGAAGATACAGACGTCGAAGAAGAAAAGGAATTTGAAGAAGAGCCAGTCGACACCTCTGAAGAAGAGCCGGAGGAAACGATCGAAGAGGAGAAAGAAGGGCCCACTAAAGAAGAACTTGAAGAGGAAGTAGAAAAACTGGAGAGCTCACTGAAAAAAGTGATGGCCGATTTCGATAATTACAAGAAAAGAACTATAAAACAAAAGGAGAGGATAAGGCAGCTCGCTAACGAGGACCTCATGTTAGACCTTTTAGAGATATTGGATGATTTCGAGAGAGCTTTGGAAAACGATGAAGATATCGACGAAGAAGGTGTCGAGATGATATTCAACAAGTTCCTAAAAACGCTTCAAGATCACGGTTTAAAAAAGATAGATGCGAAGGGCGAAGAGTTCGATCCGATGTATCATGAGTGTATCCAGTCTATAGACTGTGAAGATGCTGAGAAAGATGAGATAATAGAGGTATTTCAGAAAGGTTACAAGCTTAATGATGAAGTGATACGTCCTTCGAAGGTTAAGGTTGCGAAATGATGATATGAATATCCAAAGGTGTATAATATGTCTGAAAAAGTATTAGGAATCGATCTAGGAACGACGAACTCCGCGATGGCGATAATGGAAGGTGGAGAACCAACTATAATTCCAAATTCCGAAGGAGATAGAACGACGCCTTCGGTTGTCGCTTTCAAGGAAGACGGCGAACGATTGGTTGGAGAGATGGCCAAGAGACAAGCTGTGAAGAACCCAGAACGTACCATCGAGTCTATCAAGAGGAAGATGGGTACAGATCACAAGGTGAAGATAGATGATGATGAATACACTCCAGAGCAGATATCTGCGATGATACTACAGAAATTGAAAAGAGATGCAGAGGAATACATGGGTGAAGAGATAAATCGAGCAGTTATAACGGTCCCAGCGTATTTCAACGAGCCTCAGAGAGAAGCGACCAAGAACGCTGGTGAAATAGCCGGCTTCGAAGTTGAACGAGTGTTCAATGAGCCTACAGCCTCATCCATGGCTTACAAGATGGACGAAAAAGAGAGCGTAGAGACGATACTCGTTTACGACCTTGGTGGAGGTACTTTCGATGTATCTATCCTCGAAGTAGGTGATGGTGTTTATGAAGTACTGGCGACTTCTGGAAATACTGGACTAGGCGGCGACGACTGGACCCAAAGGATAGTCGATCACTGTACTGAAAAGTTCAAACAAGAGACGGGTATAGATGTCAGTGATAATCGAGAGGCACTACAACGGATCTTCGAAGCTTCTGAAAAAGCTAAAAAAGAACTGTCTAGTAGACAGAAAACTGAGATCAATCTTCCTTACCTCATGGCAGATGATGACGGTCCAAAACATCTCGAACTAGAGATCACTAGAGCGGAATTCCAGAATATGACAGAAGATCTCGTTGAGAAGACGAAAGAACCGGTCAATATAGCTATGGAAGATACCGGTCTACAACCTCATGAAATAGATGAAGTCATATTGGTAGGCGGCTCCACAAGATTACCCGCTGTCCAGGACTTCGTAAAGGACTTCTTCAACAAAGACCCTAACATGAAGATCAACCCCGATGAATGTGTCGCTGTTGGAGCGGCGATCCAAGCTGGTGTGATATCCGGTGATGTGGAAGATGATATAGTCCTGTTAGATGTCACACCGCTTTCATTAGGTGTCGAGACACTCGGTGGTGTGACCACAACACTCATCGATAGGAACACTACCATACCTACCGAAGAGAGTAAAGTGTTCACAACCGCTGCTGACAACCAGACCAACGTTGATATCCATGTTGTTCAAGGAGAAAGGGCGATGGCGAAAGACAATCATAGTCTAGGCAGATTCTCATTGACCGGGATCCCCCCCGCTCCGAAGGGAGTCCCTAAAATAGAAGTGACTTTCCAGATGGACGAGAACGGGATATTGAACGTCTCCGCTGAAGACCAGGGCTCAGGTAAAGAAGAAAGTATAACTGTTGAGGCAACGAGTCAATTATCTGAAGATGAGATCGAACGGATGAAGGAAGAGGCAGAAAAACATGCCGAGGAAGACAAGGAGAAGAAGGAAAGGATAAGGACAAAGAACGAAGCCCAACAACTGGTGTATTCTACAGAACGTACATTAGATGAGATGGGCGATCAGATAGACGACTCGATAAAGAACGAGGTACAGGATAAGATAGACGAACTAAAAGATGCGATCGAGGAAGACGACTACAACAAGATCAAACAGAAGAAAGAAGAGCTCGAGCAGACGGTCCAAAAGATCGGAGAGCAGATGTATCAGGCACAGCAGGCAGCAGGCCAAGGAGCTGCAGGACCCCAAGGAGCTGCAGGAGCCGGTGCTGCAGAGAGTCGAGCAGCAGGAGAACAGAGCGATTCAGAAGAATACGTAGATGCGGATTACGAAGTCGTAGATGAGGAAGAAGACGAGGACTGAAAACCCATTCCTCTTTATTTCCCACTTTATCAAAATGAAAAAGTATTTCACCCCCCTACATGGTATCCCACCAACCGAGAGAAGAACAAAAGAGAAGTGATGGAGCTATGAGCGTGACTGATGAAGATTATTACGATATTCTAGACGTTGACAGAGACGCATCAAAAGATGAGATAAAGAAAGCGTACAGGAAGAAAGCCAAAAAGTATCATCCTGATAAAAATCCAGATAATGCCGAAGAGGCTAGAGAGAAGTTCAAAAAGATCTCGGAAGCTTATGAGGTTTTAGCCGACGATGAGAAACGTAAAAGATACGACAGGTACGGCAAACAAGGAGTGAAACAGCAATTCAGCGGTGGTGATTTTGACTGGTCCGATTTCTCTCATCAAGAAGATGTTGAAGATATATTCTCAGAATTCTTCGGAGGTAGAAGAGGCGGCAGAGGAGGTTTTGAAGACCTGTTCAGCAGCTTTTTTGGAGGTACCCGTAGAAACCGAAGGAGTTCAAAGAAAAAGAGAGGAAGAGATCTTCAGATAAGAGTAGATGTAGATCTAAATGATGTGAGAGATGGTACTGAAAAGACTGTTCGACTAAATCGGAAGGCTAAATGTGACAAGTGCGGAGGCAGCGGTAGTGAATCCGGAGGAACAAAGACCTGTCCAAAATGTGGAGGTGCTGGAGAAGTTAAACAGGCCCAGAGAAGAGGATTTCAGCAGATCGTCAGTATCACAGAGTGTGATAGATGCGATGGTATGGGAGATATAGTTGAAACCCCTTGTCCAAAGTGTAATGGGACAGGTGTGGTGGATAAAACTGAAACAATAACTATCGATATTCCACCGGGTGCTAAAGACGGTACTAAAATGAGAGTAAGAGGTAAGGGCGAAGCTGCCCCTAGAGGTGGTCGATCAGGTGATCTCTATGTTGTTCTAAAGATCAGACCGGACGATAGATTCGAGAGAAAAGGTGACGATGTTCTCACAAAGGCAAAAGTGACTATGACAGAGGCCGCCTTGGGGACGGAGATAGAAGTTCCTACTTTAGAAGGTAAGGCGGAAATCAAAATCCCTCCAGGAACACAGCACGGCGATATTCTCCGGATCCCTGATAAAGGACTTCGAAGACGTAGAGGTAATGATTACGGGGATCAATTAGTAGAGGTCGAAGTCAAGGTACCAGAAGACCTTACCGACGAACAGAAAGACTTACTCAAGAAGTTTGGAGATATAGAACAGGAAAAAAATAAAAGCTGGTTCGATAGGATAAGGGGGAAATGAAACGGTTTTTGGGTCACTCCAATTTAACAAATTTTAGAGTTTTCCCTTTGGCACAATCTAATTTTTCACCGATTTCCTCCACATTGTATTTTTCACCGAATTCTATACCCGCTGGGTAACATAACTTGTAATTTTCACAATCAACGTTGTTACATTCTTTGTCTTCAAGGGTTATCACAGATCCCTCTATCAATGATCTGTCGTTTGCCGATGTCTCTATGGGTATCTGTTCCACTTCTACAACTGATACGTCCCCGTGATGCACTTTGCAGTCATGGTCCTTATCTCTCACCCCTACGACCTCGTACCACCTGTTCTTTTCAAGTCCACAGCACGAATTCTTTAACTCACAATCCTGACATTTGGATAGACATCCCCCAAATCTGAATCTCAAACCTTCTTTCGCCAAGCTTTTTCCGATCAATGTAACTGAACTCATATTTTTCACCTCTTTTCAAATAACTCCTGTCTCTTTAGCGGCCTGTTCAGCCGCATCCCTATTCATCTTTCTATTCCCCAATATGGTGTACCTTCCCGGTCTGATCTCAGGCGCGTGCATTATCGCCTCTACGACCTCATCTTCGCTGAGTTCGAGTCCTCTCGCGGTTGTCGGAGCTTCAACAGATTGAAGTGCGCTCTTGATCTTCTTCCAATCTCCTCCATGGAGGTACATCATTATTATCGATCCTACACCGCACTGTTCTCCATGTAGGGCGGGTTCTTCCGCGATCTGATCCAATGCATGGCTGAACTTATGTTCGCTCCCGCTGGCGGGACGTGACGAACCAGCTATGCTCATGGCTACGCTGGAACTCATCAGAGCTTTGACAACCTGCCAAGCACTCTCCTGCAGTCCGGGTTTGATCTCACCTACATTATTGATCAGTATATCCGAAGTCATCCTTGAAAGTGTCGCGGCATAATGGGAAAAATTTTCGTTACGTAGTCTTCTAGCTAGTTCCCAATCCTTTACCGCGGTCGCGTTGGATATGATATCACCGCAGCCGGCTGACATCAATCTGTTTGGTCCGTCAGCGATTATTCCAGTATCCGCGATCATAGCGATAGGAGTCTGCGCCTCCACTGATGTTTTGTTTCCGTTCCTTTCTATAGAGGCTCTACCGGAAGCGATCCCGTCGTGAGATGCAGCGGTAGGAATACTCAAGAATGGAATATCTGTCAAATATGATGAGTATTTTGCCATATCGATGGATTTTCCTCCTCCGACTCCTATAAGGAAGCCAATTTCATCACCTATCTCATCACAGATCTTATCCACGGTCACTTGATCGGCCTCCGTTATCTCAAGGATATCGACATCGTAATCATGAGAAGTGAGTATCTCAGCCACTCTTTGGCCTGCAACCTTCTTAGTAGTGGGATCACAGATGACTATAGCGTTTTCTTTCAGCTCTAATTTATCACAGGTGTCCCCGACTTTTTCAAGAGCGTCACTACCTATGACCACATTTCTAGGTAGTTCGATTTTCTTGAATTTGGTGAACATCTCTCTTTTACCTTCGGAAGAGTTATTATCAGCCATGATTGGAGCCTTTTTAAAACAGTTTCTTTCCTGTTATATTAATTTTCCCTGGTTGATCAGCTTCAATCGAGTTGCGAGTCGATGAGTTTTGCCACCTTTTTACCTGAAAGCAGCATTCCTCCGAATATGGGACCCATCCTAGGAGCTCCCATTACCGCGTTGGCGCACATGCCTGTTATCCAAAGTCCAGGAAATACTTCTTGTGTATTCTCAACTACGGTTTTCTCTCCCACTTCGGCCCACATGGATTTTTCTCCGACAACTCTGCCTTTCTCTGTTTTCAGTTCCCCAGCCTTTTCTTCTACGACGGTGCAGACCTCAGCATCGTGTCCAGTCGCGTCTATGGTAGCTTTTGACCTTATCGTTATGGGATCAACATGTAAACCTGCCATCTCTATGGGAGAAGAATTGATCACCACACCGTTGATTCTTTCTTTCTCGTAAAGGACGTCTTCGACTGTGACCATATTGAATACTCTTGCTCCGGCCGCTATCGCAGCGGATAAAAGATTAGCTACGGAGCTTATAGAATCCGCTGTGTAATAACCTTCACCAGTATCTTCGACCTCAACACCGACTTTCGTCAATTCATCTACAGAACTTTCCTGTACCACAACGACGGGATAGCCCATACCTCCACCCCACATACCACCGCCTGGTGATAGTTTTCTCTCGAATATAGCTACCTGGTGACCTTTTTCCGATAGGTATCTACCGGCGACAAGACCCGCCGGACCGGCTCCAGCGATAACTACATCTACTTCAGTATGTTCAGAGAACTCTTTGAAGTATCTGTCCGTGATCCGTTGAGTAACTTTTACATCGTCTATCATACTATCAAGTCAAGAAAAAACCAGAAGGGCTATAAATATGTTGACTAA
>Ga0207421_10006691_pt1 | contig 12498 bp, 15 predicted proteins | sample SodLakKL_010_SED_4_FD_187542 | JGI IMG/M metagenome (GOLD analysis project Ga0207421, IMG submission 187542) | Alkaline sediment microbial communities from Lake Tanatar, Kulunda Steppe, Russia - 8KL_010_SED (SPAdes) (version 2) | ecosystem: Environmental > Aquatic > Non-marine Saline and... | reverse complement strand
CTGCGACCGGATGAGGACTGAACACCCTGGGGGCCCGGCCAGGGCCCCCAATTAAAAAACGGGAGGTAAAGCAAAATGAAAATTGAAGAAATTAAGGGTTGGCTGCAGGATATTATTGAGGATGCGATCAGAAAGGAAGTAGAGGCCAGGGGAGAACAGGTGGACGATATGATGGATGTTGTTGAGGATGAGCTTGCCAGTCTTAAATCAGAGCTACGAAGTTTCAGCGGCGATGATATAGGGCACGATGCCTGGAAGGAAGTAGAGCTGGACCCTTACTTCCAGGAATTGATGGATAAATTGGAGAAGCCCTCTAATCCTTGCCATAGGTGCGAGCGAAGAGGAGAAAAATCAATACTGGCCGTACAGGGTTCCGATGGTGAATATTATCTGCCCAACCAGGTAGAAAGGACCCTGGGGATGGCTGTAGAGATTTGGTTCTGCGAAGAGTGTTTTCAAAAGGTCAACAATACTTTTAAAAAATCAATATTTGAAAGGAGTGCTGATTGCTAATGAGCGAAGATTATCAAGAGGTAAGACGGGAAGCCCGGGCAAACTATGTGGGCGACAATGTAAAGGTAGAGGTAGAGGGAAGTAAGATGTATTTAACGATTGACCTGGAGCAGGATTTTGGCTTATCCAAATCCGGTAAATCCAGGGTAGTAGCTTCCACCCGGGGGACCCTGCCAGTCCCCGCAAACTCTGAATACAAGATGGGCATAAATGTATTCAGGCCTGTAAGAGAAAAAAGGGGCAGGTAGTATGGTCCGAAAAGGCCCTGTATTCAGCACGGTTGAGCGTATTCAAAAAAGGGTGAAGGAATATAGGCAAAAGAACTTCGCCTATCCGCACAAAAAAATATTCCCGGAACAAACAAAACCTTCCTGGGAATATGAGCGGTTCACCTGCTGGGGCCCCAGGAGACAATGCTGTGGGAAGGTTCATATGACCCCGGAGCACGCCCAGAAATGCATTCACAAGGACCGGGCACAACAACACGAAAAAGGGGAGGCCTCGGACCGTATGGTCCGGGGCCTTGACACAAAAAAAATACCTGATTTCGATGAAAGGATCGGGCCTGGAATACCCATATTCGCCTGGGAACAAGAGGCAGAGGAGCTCCGGCTGATCTCCCGCCTGGTGGGGCATATTCGATTTACGCACCCGGACACCCAGGACGGTTTTGTGGAGATAAAGTTCAGGCCCCACGATGGTTATTATTATTCTACCTGGGGCACGGACACCGACACCCGGAGAGTATATGTAACACCCTTTGTAGGCCCGTTTGAGACCCTAAAGGCAGCAGAATTAACCGCCTATGAGGAAATCAAAAGGCAGGGCGGGGACCCTATATCCCGGCATATCCATTGGCTGCCCACTGATTGGTATAATCAGGGCTCCCTGGACGATATATAAGGCCCGGAATTATCTCCGGGCCTTTTTTTTGCGTTCCTCTATCTTTCTCCCATTATGCACAGTTACCGCCCGCCATCCTGTATTCGTAGGGACGACTACCACCCAGGCCCGGGACCGGACCCGTAAATGGTAAGCTCCTGTCTTATCCGGCTTGATCCCTACCTTCAGGCAGGCGTGCAGCTTCCTGCGAACTTCATCCCTTGCCCCCTTTCCCCCAGGGCCGACTAATTCATTCCAGCGATCCCAGAAATGCCTAGAACACTGGAGGCGTAACTTCACCCGTCGGGTATTTCCTCGCCCAGAGGATATACCGTTATTACAGCCCGGGGGTTATCTTTATCTAACTCTGCTATCCTTGACTGGTCCCAGCTTCTAATCAGCTTGTCATCTTCGATAACTCCTGCATCTTCCAGACAGTCCCCGGTTGCTTGCAATAATCCTACCAGGTCAGGCCACCATCGGCGATCTGGGAGCACGTAAATTGCTTTGACCCATATAGGTATCTGAATGGGGCTCAAAGGCCTTCTCGCTTGCGTGAGGAAGTCTGAGCGGTACGTTTTATATGCTTTACTAGGTAGGATTATAGGCCTCTTGCCCCTGGTATTTAAAATTGCCGAATTTTTTTTAGGAACAGGCCTGCCGTATATAATACTTTCCCATAATGGTTGCATACTAACCTCCGATTACCTGGCGTAGTTTAGCTTTAAACCTGCCCCATAGAGATCGGGGAGGTTCTTCCTCTAAATATATAAAATTATTAGCAGGTATCCTGCTGTAGAAGGGATTGCTTTCTTCGGGGGCCTCTATCTTCATTCCATATCGCCCCTTGAAGCACTCCCGGATAAAAGTTTCCCGATTATGCCCTAACCACTGCAGGGCTTCATCACAAAACTCCAGCTCATCCAGGGAAGCCTCGACCAGCTGGGTATTAACATTTTTCGCATTTTCTCTAATCCAGATCAGGTCCTTTACATTCTGGTCCATTGTCTTTATCCGATTATAAATAGTCTGCTTGCTCACCCCATATTCTTCAGCCATTTGCCTCCCGGATTTCGTTCCCCTTTGCGATTTATCATAGATAGCCAATACCGGGAGCTCAATATAATTCCTTCCTGATGCCATTTATCATTCGCTCCTTTTTATAATTTTTTAATTCTCCAGTCCGGCCCGGACATTTCTGCTCTGTAGGCACACATTTCCAAAAGCCTGGAGATCGTCCTATTCCCTATCTTATCTTCCAGCATTTTTTTGCTACAGTTGGTGGTTACGATAATCGGCTTATATCCCTCATACCGATAATTGATCAGGTTAAAGAATGTTTCTTTAGCCCATCCAGTAATATTTTCACTCCCCAGGTCATCCAGCACCAACAAAGGCACTTTCTGTAGCTTGCCCATCAAGGTCCTGGGGCCGTCCTCGTTAAACTCATTCCTCAGTCGTTGTAGCATATCCGGGCAGGGCATAAACATTGCCTCATAACCCTGCTCTATTATCTTCTGCGTAGCCCCTGCTGCCAGATGAGTTTTTCCTACCCCGGTAGGCCCCACCAGGAATAAAGAGGGCCTATCTGCTTCAAAGTTTTGGATAAATTCAGAAACTTTTTCCATTGCTATTTTATTCCCGGGATGTATTTCAAAGTTTTCCAGGGTGCGACTCTTAAATCGGCTGCCCAGGCCGCTTCCATTGAGCATTTCAGCCCGTTTCTTGTGGGTGCATTTTTTGGCAAAAGGTTTTATTTGGCCGTCCAACAATCTGACCAACAGCAAAACTCCTTTGGCAGTTTTCGGGCAGCTCTCTAACCCAGGGCAGTTCTCGCAATCTATAAACTCCAACTCAGCACTTCGCAGGGAGAAATAGTTTGACAGTATATGCTCTTTTTCTATCCCTTCTATGTATTGCTGCAACTTGGGAAAATTCTCTTGGGAGTAGTCCTGGACTGAAGTTTCCTCAATCTGTCCTTCTATTTCCGCCTTCAATTCTTTTACCTTTTTTAACACTTCTGGATCTGCTTTTGAGATTATATTCATAATTGATTTCGGGCCTCCAATACTAGAGCTCTACAAAATTCCCACATTCTCGGCGTCATTTTGTTCTGCTCCAGCTTGAATTTTCTGGCCTCTTCACTCTCACCGCCTTTCCTTAAATTGTTCCTGGGATATAAGCCCGCATTCCTACACCCTACTTCCCAGGAACCAAATACCTCCACCGTCTGCCTATACAACCAGCTTTGATCATTAGCAGAGCAGGCAATTCCATCGGAGCTTAACCTCAATAACTCCTGCAATACACGAGCCTTTGACCAGGCCATGCCAATCACCTCTCAGTTGTAATATAGACAGGCTTACCTGTGAGCTTTTGCACCTCCTCTTTAAACATTTTTTCATCACTGTTAATCGCCGATAAATGTAATAGCCAGGTTTCTTCCAGGTCGCTTAGATCGTTAGCCTTTAGAAAATCCATCACTCCCTCCAGGCTAAAATGATTTGATCTAACCCGTTTTGCCTGCTCTGCCGACATTTGACCATCTTTGACTTTCTCCATTATTATCTCTTCACTGTAGTTAGTTTCCACCAGGATATGGGTTAATCCTGAATACGTGTAGCGTAGGTAATGGGTATCGGTTGCGTATAATATCTTTTTATGGGCCCTTTGATTAAAGATTAAAAATCCCAGGGGTTCTCCGGCATCGTGCTGCACTTCAAAGGGCATTACCCTCCATTTATCGAATGTTAAAGGCTCTATCCTTTGTATTATAGTCAGCCTGTGATGGGAAGTTAGCTGCTTTAATTCTGGGATATTGTCTGCAGTCCCTTGACTGAGAAATACCTGGTAGCCCCTTTTCAGCAGGTCTAATATGCCCTTGCAGTGGTCTTTATGCTCGTGGGAGACAAAACAACCTTTAATCGCACTGGTTTCAAAATTCAGGCCCCTCTGAATTTCCGGCCAGCGTAGCCCACATTCCAGCAGCAGGGAGGTTTCACCATCATCTAATAGATAGCAATTCCCCCCGCTGCCAGAGGCTAAACTCTTAACCTTCATCTGTAATACGGCGGTTTCTTTGAGGGTTCTTCTTCCGGCGGGGCTTCTTCCTCGGAAGGTGGGGGTGGCTCTTCTTGTTCCTCTTCTTCAACTTCAGAAAACTCCGCATCTTGAATATCATCACTCCCGAAGTCAATGTGAGTTTTATTCGCCTCCCTCTGTTTCTCTTCTATAACCTGCATATCCTGATCCTGGCTCTCCACAACGGCATAGCTGCTGTAATTAACCTTCCTGGGGTCCAGGGGAACGTGTTTAAGGGTCCTATAGACTACAGTTTTATATGCCATTTTTTCAAATTCCCGGTTCCAGAAATCATCTGTCTTAGCCTGCTTGCGGGCCTTATCTATCTCTTCTCGGGAGACCAGGACCAGCTTATTCTTGGTTTTTTCCTTATGCACAATGTAGCCAAATCCGCCGACTATCTCTCCCCGGTTGAACGGGTTTTTTATCTCAAATTCGTACGACTCTACTTCCCTGTTCTCATTCTTCATCAAAGGCGTAAACAGGTCAGTTTCGTGGACCAGCTGATATATAATCTGCTCCGGGGGCTCCAGGGCCAGGGTTTTATGAACGTAGTGCTTGCCCTCATAACCCAATCGCAGGTCCAGGTTATACTGCTCCAACTTGCTGTCGTAGTAAGGGATCACATTTACGTGGTTCGGCTGTAATGCGTCAATTCCCAGGTTTACCCTATGGACTGCATCAAGGGCGGTTTTATTCATATTTACATTCTGCCAGCACAATTCCTTGTGGCTGGTTTTCCGCTTCTGGTTCAGTTCTTTCAATACCCTGTCAGCGTGCAGGAACAGATGCTGGGCCAGGGTTCTTTTGTAATCATCCATCTGCACGGCCTGGCCGATCTCTGCCTTCCATTGCCGTTCCACCATACTTACAAACCTTTCAGAAACCGTCTGCTCTTGTAATTGAGTTTCTTCCTTCTCTTTACTCATTCAGGAACCTCCTTAAAATAAAGTAGCCTTCTTATCCTCTTTCTTCTCTTCACCCTTAACAACAACCTCCAGGCTATCGTATTCGGGCTTCATATATAGAGGAATTTGCTGGGCTTCTGTTTCTACCAATTCAGCTACCGCCTCAGCATTGTCCACGAATATAGGGGCTCTAAAGTCATAGTGCTTGCTCAGGGTGTTAATAATATCCAGGCCTATGTTTATCCTGGCCCCCCAATTCATTACCGAATACGGCACTCCTTTATATAGTGTTTCGCAGGTTTCTCTTATCCCACCGTTAATCTGGTATTCAAATAGCTTGAATTGTGGTAGATTGAAAAACTGGTTCACTCGCTCCTTTGTTAGCTTTACCTTCTCTTTAATGAATGTTTCAATCAGATATTCCTGCTTCTCCAGCTCATTAAGGTATTCTCCCAGGTGTCTTTCTTCTTTTAACAGTAGAGAAACCCGATCTTTAATCTCCTCTAGCTGCCTCTGCTGCCTGGCAACCTCTTGAAGCTCCTCTTCTCGTTCCTGTAGTTTAGCAATCTTTTCATCGTATTCAGTGGTATCAGTAGTTTTCGCCTCGCCCTGCTTCTGGACCAGGCGATCAATCTCTTCCTGCATCTTCTTTATCTCAGGGCTATCAGAAACCTGTAGCCGCTGCCTGTCGTTATCGTCTATCTTTTTCTCAATTTGAGAAATCTCAGTAGTGGTGCTACCTAAAGACTTCTCATTCTGCTCTTTCTCCTGTTTCAGCTTGGCCTCTTCTTCTTCCAGGGTGGCCTTCTTATCTGCTAAGGCTTTTCCTGCCTGCTCGTTCTCTTCTAGATCCTCGGCCTTCTTCTTCTTAAAATTCTCTTCTGCTTTTTGCTGTGCTTCGTGAACTTCATCGTAAGGCAACATCTGGCCGCAGGTAGGACAGTGGGTATCATCATCTTCTGCATTTAATTCAAACTCCTGGTGATATAATAGCTCCCATTCCCGGGCTAATTTATTTAAGTTATCTTCTACCTTCGCTTTCTCTTCCGCTATCTCCTGGAGCCTGTTCTTGTTGCGGTTGATCAGGCTCTTCAGGTGATCCTGGGTATATTGAGCATCGTTACGTGCCTTCCTTAGCTCTTCTCCCTGTTCCTCAAACTCTTTCCGGGCCTGCTCTCTCAGGTCGGATATTTCCTGCTTTAACTCTGTTATCTTATTGTTCAGCTCTTCATCGTAGCCAGTATAAAAGGCCTGGGAGCGTTTCTCCTTTAACTCATCTATCTGTTTTTGTATGGTTTTTAATTCGCCCTCGTTAAAATTTACTTCCTTCGGCATATTCTTATTGTTCTCATCTACCCGGACCCTTATTTCCTCCAGGCGTTGGTTAGTCTTTTTCTTCTTGGCTGCCAGGGCCTTTTGTGCCTCCTCATAATCCCCAGGAAGCAGCACGTCCATATACTCCTGCTCGATCCCCTCCAATTCAGGGGTAGCTTCTATTATCTCTTCCGGGGGAATATCTCCACAAACTTCAAATATTAGCTTCCTGCGTTCCTTCCAGGTCAACCCTTCATTAAAATACAAAGGATCAGTTACTAACCGGAAAACCTGTTCATCACCAGCTATTTCGGAGATTTTTTCGTTAAACTCTTTCTGCTTAATATCAGGGCGGTCATTAATTTCATAAGTAGTCGTGTGCCCTGAAAACTGAGCCTCCGATTGCCCCCGTTTCTTCTCCCATTTTTCCTTATATATCTTTTTCAGCTTGATGTTCTTCCCGTCAGCTAACTCCAACAAGGCCTCAACCGAATGGTCCAGGCCGTGAATAGGGTTTCCTTCTTTTAAAGTTTTTACCTGAGCATTAGCCTGGTTCCTGCTATCCCGACCGAACAACAGCCAGAGGAAAGCATCAAACAGGGTGCTCTTGCCCGTTTCATTCGTGCCTAATACTTCTACGTCCTCGCCCTCTGTATTGAGGGTAAACTCTTTAATACCCTTGAAGTTTTCCAGCTTTAACTCCAACAACTTCACGGTTTATCTTCACCTCCTATAATTGCCTGGTACACAAAATCATCCTCCAGGTCCACGTAGCGAATATCTATCAACAGCACATCCGCTACCTTCCTCATATTCTCCTCATTCCACCTCCTTCTTCCTGCGATGAGGTCCCACAGGTAATTTTTACTTATGCCAGTATAAGCGGCCAGCCAGGGTATTCCCCTGTCAAATCTTTTTAGCTTTCTTTTTACGTGGTGGGAAAAATCACTTCTATGCTTCTTCATTATCCATTCACCTCCTTGACTCTTCAACTATACGCCATATGCCATCGGAAAGCAAATAGCGTATAAGGCTACACCCTTTGATTACTACTAATTAACTCGTTGTTGCTTTAAAATGAATTGGCTATCTGCGTCTAGAAAAAAGAACCCCGGGGGCATCGGGGCTTATAGTCTATCTTATTATATCCAGGTAGTATGATCCACCTTCTTTTCTAACTCTTACATCAGTTATTGGGGAATGTTCTGGGCTCCTTGATATAGGGAAGCGTGGTAGTCGTTGCTTTTTTTTTGGTCGGCCACCTTGCCTTCTATAAAATCCTCAGTCCATTCTTCAAAGTTACCCCAAACTTCTTTCAAAATCGCTATGCTTGCATCGCTCATCAAATTCCATACTTTAGCCTTTGCCTTCTCCAGAGCAGCCCGCTTAGCTTCATCATCCCATTCATCAGCCTCTTTACGTTTCTCCACATAAGTTTCCTGGACTACCTTAACTGCCTGGGCGGTTGCGTTGTGTAATTCCATAATTGCGAAGGATAAAGTTTTCTGCCAGGTTTCATTCTCCACTTTTTCAGTCTGCCTCTTGGCCCACCTGGAAAGATAACCTAATAAAATAGTGATTAAGAGTACTGCCAGACTGGAAACAGCTTCAAAAAGTGATCCGCCGATAAAATCCATTACAGATTCCAACATAATTTACCTCCCTTAATTATTAGAGGCCCTCAGAGCCGTTTTAAGGGCCTTGAGGATAGTGCCCCTTGTGATTAGGCCTGCCCAAACTACACTTTTAAAGAACCATAACAAACGGCAATGAAAGCCCCATCTTAGACGTTTAATTCCTCTGAAAATTCATTAACTACATGTTCTGCACCGTTTTGGTCAAAATACCACCTGATCACCCTCCCGTTTTCTTTATCTCGAAGTCCAAATCGGGTGTCTATATGAATAAAGCCTGTATTATTATACGGGTACACTCCCCGGCCAGTAAAAATATTTAACTTCTCCACGTACTGCATTAATTCATAACTATTTAAATCCGGATTATACACATCCAGGGCATTAAACTGTTTGAAAAAATGCTGGCTGGTTTCGCTACCTCTAAATCTACAGGCACTGGTAACTATCAAGGGAGCTTCAACTACATCTCTTAACAGATCCGCTCCGGTTAAAGTATCTTCTAATTCAGGGGACCAGATAAAGCAATTATAATGGCTAACACGCAGTAACTCCTCCGGCCTGAAGTGGTTAAATCCCCAGTCCAGGGTTTTGTAGTTATCCCAGGTAACTAATAACATGCTCTTAACCTCCAATCCCGTTGGCGATAGCATCAATAAACCACATCACAATACCCATAACAACAGCGGTAATAACAGGCGGAACCCACGAAGATTTATCTATCACCCTGGTTAGTTCTCTTATTTCCTGTCGTTGCTTATCAATTGCGGGCATAATTTCTTCATCAATTCGCTTCTCCACCTTTTCCTTCAAGTCATTATGATCCTTTCCGATAAAGCCTAATTCCTGTTGGACCAGCTTACCAAAGGTACACCCGCTATTCTTTTTGTTGTTGTTTTCCATAAATATATCAACCACCTTTTAAGCCAGCTAAGGCTGAATGAGCTCCCGGCCCATAGCTTCTCTTGCTAAATTAACCATCATAAGCCTGAGCTCTTCCAAATGCCTCTCTTTTATAGTATCGTCAAGGTTGGGGTCGTTCTGAATATCTCTTATCCTTCCACGAATAGTGGTCATCCTATCATTGTATCTCCGTAACAGATCAAGTCTTTGCCTGTCTAATTGCAAGTCGCCTATAGGCTGCCCCCGAACGTGCCTTAACTGAATGGTGTTTTCAATAGTCTCCAATTCTCGTAACTCATCATAAAATTCATCAACACTCCTGGCTCCAGCATAATCTGTTTGCCTGGAACCTGCTAAAGAAGCAGCGTATTCTGAAAGGGGCATTTCTCCAGCTATTAAGTCAATGGTATCTAATATATTCGTAGATAATGTGCTACCTAAACTTCTGGTAAACTGATCTAATTTACGTGGGGAAAGATTTGTTCTTGCACCTATTACTCTTGCTGCCAGGCTGGAACCAGGTCCATACTGGTCGGCTGGCATTAAATACTCTTCAGATCGTGGCACTATTGACCGTCCTGTAAAAAAGCTATGATTAGCTAAGTATTCCATTGTAGGCATTAGTAAGGGAATAACCCAGCCCGGGCCTCCAAACTTCACTACATTTTTTGCCCATTCTGTTAAAACAGAAGGGTCTTGTTCATCAATCGCCTGCATAACTCGTTCGGGGCCAGAGGCGAATAAGAGGCCGGGTAAAAATGGTTTGACGAGATGGAACATCCCATTAGGAGTAAGGAAAGTCCAGAAGTAATCTTTTTTCCATTGTTCCAGTTCCTGATAACGGGGGTCGTTGCGATTAAAGAGATAAAGGATCATAGAGGGCAAAGTTAATGACACAAAAGTCCTCCAGGCATGTCCCCAGGGGTCCCTTCTTATAGCTTCATAAGTGGTTCTTGGTCCTCCTACAGTTGAAGTAAAGAAGGGGCTAACCTTGTCTGCTTTACTTGCCCATTTACCTTTTATTGCATAATCCTGGTTTATAAATCCTCTAGCCTCTGCTGCTGCTCTTAAAACGTGTTCCTGCCATTCTTCTTTAGTTAAAGAGTCTTTATCTACTTGATCAATTCTTTTAGCAAAATAACCTATCCTGGAGCCGTGCTCGACTGATGATAACAAGGTCTCTAAGAATTTAACAGGATTTACCTTCTCGCCTATGCCTGGCTCTTTCATTAACTTATCAACAGTAAACTCATCTGCTTGGCTTATTATTCTGGAAATACCAGAACGTGCTCCTTTGGCCGCATTAAACAAATCTACCTTATGATCTTTTTTAGCAATAAGAGTAATTCCTCTGGCTAAATCAACAAACGGTTTAACACCTAAATCCCCGCCGTGAGTAAATCCTATGACTGCATCTCGAACGGGGTTTCTAACCAGGCTAAATGTTGGAGAAAGCAAGGAGCCTTTAGCAAAAAGTTTAGTGAAGGGAGCAACCAACTTATCTATTATCTGGCTGGTTTCGGGTCTTGATCCTATACTCATTAAAGTATCGTATATCTCCGGGTGAACCTGCCAGAACTCAACTTCTCCTTTTCTTCTTACGGTAACAATATTTTCTCGATGCTCTTTCATTCGTGCATAGTGCACCTTTGAATAGGTCTTTACCATTGTATCAAGGTCCAACTCTTCCAGCTCTTCATCGGTTAATCCAGCTTTCTTCAGATCACCTTTTAATGCCTTTAAGGAAACTTCATCAACAACAGTCGGTTTAGGTAATTTATGCCCCATTTTCCCTAATTCTGGAGATTTATATAAAGTATCCAGAAATTTTAATGCTGATTTGTTTCTGTAAACATTGTTCATTATATAAACAAAATCTTTAACTATTGACTCAATCGGGTCCAGGCGTTCAGCATTAGTTCCAATCGCTCTCTTAAACGATTCTGGAAGGTTCACAAACCTATTTCCTGCTGTTAGCTGAGTAATGGGCTGCTCTTCTCCCAGGAAAACATATAGAGGCATATGCCATTCGTACTTATCGGTCATTCTCTTCTTTGCACCTGGAGCGATCAGGTCCCCCCAAACTGCCCAATCAAGAAGGAGTTTCTTAAAGTCCTGCAGCTGTTTATTTACCTCAATCCAGTCCGGGTGTTCTGCTTCAATTTCCGCTACTACTTTGTTAAGGGCTGCCTGGTCAGGCCCTACTCTAATACCTAACTCTTGCCGTTCCTGTGCTGCTTTTGCAAAGATATATAATGAGAAATCTCCAACCTTTTCTCCATCAGAAAGATAATCCTTTACAGGCTCCAGGATTTTCTTGAGAGGCGGCCCTGCATCACGATAGTAGGGGTCGTAAGCCCATTTAGAAAACATTGTTTCAAGGGGCGGCCCTAAAACTCTAGTAGAAAGTGCAAGATGATAGGGGTTTTCTACCATAGGCATTTCTAGCTTGCGGGGGTCTAATCCCAAAACTTCCGATGGGATTTTGTATAAAAACATTAAATCATCCCACCAGCAAAAATAAAGCCTTTCCGCTTTAGTGGTAAGCTGGGGCTCTTTCTTCTTAAAGCCGGAAACAAGAAATCCCCTTAAATATTCTTTTGCATTTTGGGTTCTAAACCTTTGGTATAAATCCACCAGGCCCTCAAACTTTTCCTCAAACTCCTTATCCTTAGTCATCTGATCTTCAATGTGGAAAGTAAAGCTGGGGGCCATTTCAATAGCTCCAGTCCGGCCTTTCAATAGATAGGCCTTGACTACTTCAGCGGCCCCTTCATAGGGGAGCTCCTCTGGTTTATATTTTGTCTCGTCCAGGTCAGACCGTGCAAAGGCCTGTATTAATTCAGCCCTATGCCTTTCAAGATTTAAGTTAAGATATTTTCTAACATCGTGGCCAAATTCGTGGGCAATGGTGTGCAGGTCGGTAGTATCTTTAACCCTCATAACTCGCTCAAAAGGCCTGTATTCCCCTTCAGCTCCTGGGGTGAACAGCCGCTTCTTGCCTACGTAAATTCCTATTTCATCTGTAATATACTTGCGAATATCCCTGGCAGAAGCAGGCTCAGCGTCCGGGTCAATGGGCTCTTCTATTATTTTGTGTCGGTCCTCGGGCTTAAAGGCTTCTTCTTCTGTCGGCCTTCTTCTAAGGAATCTCGGGCTTGTTGTTTCACCTGCCGTTGGGTCTCTATCCGTTTTTGGATGCTCCTCACTACGTACGGCCTCGGCTCTCTTCTCATCGAATAATGACGGGTCATCGTATTTCC
>Ga0207421_10006690_pt1 | contig 12498 bp, 11 predicted proteins | sample SodLakKL_010_SED_4_FD_187542 | JGI IMG/M metagenome (GOLD analysis project Ga0207421, IMG submission 187542) | Alkaline sediment microbial communities from Lake Tanatar, Kulunda Steppe, Russia - 8KL_010_SED (SPAdes) (version 2) | ecosystem: Environmental > Aquatic > Non-marine Saline and... | reverse complement strand
TGCGGGGACGGTTCGAGCGTCACCGGAGCGAAGCGGAGGTCCGAAGGGAAGACGATGGAACCGTCCCCCTGGCGCAGCAGTTGATGCCTGAGTAGTTACGAAAGAAAAAAAATAATGCACAGAGTGCATGAGGTGATAAAATGAAAATATTGGTTAGCGACCCTTTGTCATCGGAGGGACTGCAAAAACTGGAAGAGGACGCCTGGGTGGATGTGCGCACCGACCAGAGTGAAGAAGAGCTGGAAAAGATAATCGGCGACTATGATGCTTTGTTTGTCCGCAGCGGTACCAAGGTAACTTCTTCTCTAATTGAGAAGGGAGAAAAGCTGCAAGTTATAGGCAGGGCCGGGGTAGGAGTCGACAATATAGATGTAGATAAAGCTACCGAGAAGGGTATAATGGTAATCAACGCACCGGAAGGCAATACTATTTCCACGGCCGAGCATACAATAGCCATGATGGCTGCCCTGTCCCGGAATATTCCCGCTGCCAGCAACTCCGTTAAGCAGGGAAATTGGGATCGCAAAAAGTATACCGGGGTGGAGTTAAACCGTAAGACCCTGGGATTGTTTGGCTTTGGAAGGATTGGTAGCGAAGTAGCGCGGAGGGCCCGTGCCATGGGAATGAAAATAATGATCCATGATCCTTTTGCTTCCAAAGAAAGGGCTCAAAAGCTGGGAGTAGAGCCGGTTTCCAAGGAAGAACTGTTGCAGAAAGCTGATTTTATTAGCCTGCACATGCCCAAGAACAAGTCCACTCACCACTTTATTGGTAAAGAAGAACTTAATATGGTTAAGCCGGAGGTGCGCATAATCAACTGTGCCCGGGGAGGTCTTATAGACGAGGCGGCCCTGGCTGAAGCTATAAAAGATGGCCGCGTGGCGGGAGCCGCCCTGGATGTTTTTGAAGAAGAACCCCTGGGGGAAAGCCCGCTGCGGGAGCTGGATAACGTGGTCCTTACCCCTCACCTGGCTGCTTCTACCGAGGAAGCACAGGTAAACGTGGCGGTTCAGGTAGCTGAACAGGGGTTAAAGGCCCTGCAGGGTGAGCCGGTAGTATCGGCGGTGAATGTTCCTTCCCTGCCCCCCGAGGTGCTCAACGAAGTAAAACCGTACCTGCCACTCATGCGTGTCCTGGGAAGTTTTTATCCCCAGGTTTACGGCGGGACTATAAAAGAAATAGAGGTGCGCTACAGCGGAGAAATAGCAGATAAACCTTCCGCTCCCCTTACTACTTCCTGCCTTATAGGCATGCTCCAGGTTATAATCGGCGATGAAGTAAATTACGTCAACGCCCCGTATATAGCCAAGAGCCGTGGTATAAACATCAGGGAAACCACTTCCCGGACCATAGAGAACTATGCCAGCTTAATAACCCTTACCGTGAAAGGAGAAGAAGAAACCAGGAGTATAGCCGGTACCCTGTTTAATGAAAACGATATACGTATTGTACGCATAGGCGATTATTCTATAGATGCCTCTCCTTCGAGGTACATGCTGGTATGTTCGTATATCGATCGCCCCGGCATTATTGGGAAAATGGGAACACTCCTGGGAAATGAAGATATAAATATTGCCAGCATGCAGGTAGGCAGGGAATTCATAGGAGGCGAAGCAGTAATGGTGCTCCAGGTAGACGATTTAATCCCCCATGATCTCCAACAGAAGGTAAAAGTGCTTGACGGGATAGTTGATACCCGTTTTGTAGAGCTGCAGGGAAAGGATTTGAGAAACCCCAGGGGAAAAATGGAAGTTTAATCGGTTAATAAAATGTTAATAATAACCAACATTTGTGCAGGGGGGTGAAAAAGAGCTTTTATTATACATTAAAGAAATGTATAATGGGTACAACGTGATATTTTTATGTTAAAGCAGGATAGTTAAAGGAGGAAAAGAATGAGAGCAAATGTAACTTCAAACAGAACCACCCAGTTTGAGATGTTGTCGGAAGATCAGTGTGAGGCTATATACCACAATATTTTAGAGGTAATGCAGCGTACGGGAGTAGACGTATACCACGAAGAAGCCAGGAAAATGCTCCAGGAAGCCGGGGCCCAGGTAGACGGCGTAAGGGTATACATTCCTCCTTACCTGGTAAAAGAAGCTATATCAATGGTACCGGATAATTTTATTGTACACCACTGGGACGGCTCAGGTGTATTGCGCTTAAGGAGAAACGAAGTTTACCCTGGAACCGGCCCCAGTATGCCCAACTACATTGACCCCTACACCGAAGAAAGAAGGCCTTTTTTAAGGAAAGATTCGGCCAACGTGGCCCGGGTATGTGATGCCCTGGAAAACATTAAATTTGTGGAAGGGCTGGGTTCAATTAGCGATACCACCCGGGAATTGGCCGACCTCTACGAGTTTGTAGAGCTTATAACCAACACCGCCAAGCCTATTGCAGCCTGGTCGTTTGACCGGAAGAGCTGCGAGAGCATCTACGAGGTAGCGGTAGCTATAGCGGGCGGGGAAGAAGAGTTCCAGAAAAAGCCCAATTTCATGTTCTACATGGAGCCCATTCCCCCGCTGGTAAGCAACCACGAAAGTGTAGACAAGGCGCTGTTCTGTGCGGAAAAACATATCCCCGCCATTTATACGCCGTGCTGTATGGGAGGAGCCACAGAACCTGCTACTTTTGCTGGTCTTTTAACCAACGCTTCTGCGGAATGCCTGACTGGTCTTATAATCGGTCAGTTGAAGCGTAAAGGTGCCCCCTTTATAATGGGTGGGGTTATGACGGTAATGGATATGCTGACTTCCACTTATATTTACGGTGGCCCGGAGTTGAGCACCATGTGCGCCGGCATGACCGATATCGGCAAATACCTGAACATTCCAGTGTTTTCCACCGGTGGCTGTACTGATGCCAAGGTGACCGAGCCGCAGTCTGCCCTGGAAAACGCAATATCCAATTATACTGCAGTATTAAGTGGCGGAAATATAATCCACGATACAGGTTACTCGGAATCGGGTTTGACCGGCAACCTGTTTAACGTGGTTATGAACAACGAAATCCTGGGCATGGCTTTCCGTATAGTCCAGGGTATGGAAGTCAACCAGGAAAACATGGCTATTGATATTATTGAAGAAGTTGGCCCGCAGGGGCACTACCTTCTCAACGAGCACACCAACCGTAATTTTCGAAAAGAATTTTGGGAACCCGAACTTCTTAACCGGGTGCCCTATGAAGCGTGGAAAAGCGCCGGGGCCAAGACGCTGGGAGATAAAGTTAAAGAAAAAACCAGGCACCTGATTGAGAACCACCAGGGACCCGAGGTTCCGGACGGGGTATGGGACAAGATAGAAAAAATACTTCAGGAAGCCGAAGATAGAGTGGCCAGGGAAAGATCGGCCGAGTAAACCTGCGGGTGCATGAGCAAACATGCATATTACAGGAGTTCCGCTAAATTTATTAAATTAAAGAAGGAGGAAGAAAGCGATATGACACTTCAAAAAATAGCTGATGCTATGGTTGAAGGAGATGTGGAAACAGGTAAGGAAATGGCGCAAAAAGCCCTGGATGAGGGTCACAGCCCCAACCAGGTCCTGGATGATGGAGTCCTGGCCGGGATGGAAGTGGTAGGAGAAAGGTTCAAGAATTACGAAATGTATATCCCGGAAGTTCTTAGCTCGGCCAAGGTAATGCACGAAGTAATGGAAATATTAAGGCCCAAGCTGGTATCCGGGGAGCAGGCTTCAAACAAAGGCACGGTAGTGCTGGGAACTGTAGAAGGAGACATGCATGATATAGGTAAAAACCTGGTTGGTTTGATGCTGGAAGGAGCCGGCTTCAAGGTTATAGACATCGGCATAGACCAGCCGGCCAAGAACTTTATAGAAGCTGTAAAGAAAGAAAATCCGGAAGTAGTAGGCATGTCGGCGCTGCTGACTACTACTGCTCCCAAGATCAAGGAAGTTTTAGATGCTTTAGAAGCAGAAGGCCTGAGAGATAAAGTCAAGACTATGGCCGGGGGTGCGGTTATTGATCAGGCGTTTGTAGATGAAAATGGTGTGGATGCTTACGGCCCCAGTGCCACGGCAGCCATGGAAATAACTCAACAACTGGTAGACGAGGTCAGGAAAAATGCAAGTTAATCAGGCACACTACAGCACCCCCCAGTTTTCGGTACTTTCGGATGACCAATGCGAAATGATTTTCAGGGGCGCCCTGGAAGTCATGGAAAGGGTAGGCGGCAGATTTTTTAACGAAGAAGCGCTGGAGCTGTTCCGCAACAGCGACGCCCTGGTAACTGACGACACCCTGGTGAAAATTCCCGCCTCCATGACCTTGCGTGCCCTGAAGGACTCTCCTTCCAAGATAACCCTTTGCTCACGTGACGGCAAGCGTGACGTTCACTTGGGCCGCAACGAAGTGTATTTCGGCACGGGTTCCGACTGCCCGTTTATCTATGATCGTGAAACAGGGGAAAGAAGGCGCTACACGTGTAATGATGTCTATGACGCGGCACGCGTTGCGGACTACCTTCCCAATATTGATTTCTTTATGTCGCTGGGCCTTGCTTCTGATGTGCAGCACGATGAAACTTATGATCGGCATCAGTATTTTTCCATGGTAAGTGGTACCAGCAAGCCGCTGGTAGTTACGGCGGTAGACGGAGAAGGTTTGAGGGATCTTTACGAAATGGAGCAGCTTATTGTTGGCGGAGAAGACGAGTTTCGTTTAAATCCCAGGTTTGCCGTTTATATCGAACCCAGTTCTCCCCTGGCACACGGGGAAGAAGTGCTGGAGAAACTGCTCTATTGCGCGGAAAAACAAATACCCGCCATTTATACCCCCTGTCCCAGTGCCGGGGCTACTGCACCGGCTACTCTCCCGGGGCTGCTGGTTCAGAGCCTGGCGGAAAGCCTGCAGGGGCTGGTACTTGCTCATCTCAAGAAGCCGGGAATGCCTTTCATCATGGGCGGGGTAATTACCATAATGGACATGAAGACTTCCAACTACTGTTACGGGGCTCCGGAATTGAGCCTGTCTTGCGCCGCCCTCACTGACGTGTCCAAGTACCTCAACATCCCCATGTTTTCCACGGCGGGATGCACGGATTCCAGGGCAGTAGATGAACAGGCCGCTTTGGAAGCCCAAATTTCTATAGAAACTGCCTTTTTATCCGGGGCCAGCCTGGTTCATGACGTGGGTTACCTGGACAGCGGCTTGAACGGTTCGCTGGAAATGCTGGTATTGTGCGATGAGATAATCGGTATGGTTAAACACCTGGGTAAAGGTATAACGGTAAACGAAGATAGCCTGGCAGCCGATGTAACCGACCAGGTTAAACCCGGTGGCAACTTTTTAACCCATTCCCATACCCACAAGCACTATAAACAAGAATTCTATTTTCCCAAGCTGCTGGATCGGCACAACGTTGAAACCTGGAGGGCACAAGGCAGAAGCACTATACTCGACCACGTTAACAAAAGCCTGAATAATATATTAGAAACGCACCAGCCTGAACCTTTACCGGAAGGCGTAGAAGAAAAGATGAAGCAAATAATAAAGAAAGCCGATGAAAAAGCGGCAGAAGGAAAAAAGGGATAACCTGAAGGCTATAAGTAGAAACTTGTAAACAGAAACGAGAATCAGTAAATCCGGGGGGCAGACTGACAGTCTGCCCCTGTGGTTAGAAAGAATAAAACCAATGTATATCAATTTTATATAAGAAAACCTGGTATACAGGGTGTAGCTTAAACTTGAGGGAGGTTTGTATAATGGAGGGTGTTGCACAGGAAGGCTTTTTCACCAGGAACCTGGCCAATACCGACCAGGAAATTTACCAGGCTATTAAAGATGAAGGCAGCAGGCAGAATGAAAAAATAGAAATGATTGCTTCCGAAAATATGGTAAGCCGCGCCGTGCTGGAAGCACAGGGAGCGGAATTAACCAACAAGTATGCGGAAGGCTACCCCGGGGCACGTTACTACGGGGGATGCGCTCACGTGGATGTTATTGAAAGTAAGGCCATAGAGCGGGCTTGCGAACTGTTTGGCGCCGAGCACGCCAACGTTCAGCCTCACGCTGGAACCCCGGCCAACCTGGCCGTGTATTATTCCATGCTGAAGCCCGGGGATGCTATCATGGGCATGGAGCTGGCCCACGGCGGGCACCTTTCGCACGGAAGCCCGGTAAACTTGTCCGGTAAATACTTTAAAGTCAGCACTTACGGGGTATCTCCGAAAACCAACCGGATTGACATGGACGAAGTCCGGCAGACCGCCTTGCGAGAAAAACCACGCATGATAATCGCCGGCATCAGCGCGTATCCCCGCATTGTAGATTTTTCTGCTTTTGGAGAAATTGCCAAAGAATGCAACGCCTACTTGCTGGCGGATATAGCCCATATAGCGGGGCTGGTAGTGGCAGGGCTCCATCCTTCACCGGTGCCTCACTCGGATTTTGTTACTTCTACTACCCATAAAACTTTACGCGGCCCGCGCGGCGGACTTATCTTGTGCAAAAACGAGTACGCTTCTTCTATAGATAAAGCAATATTCCCCGGCCTCCAGGGAGGGCCGCTGATGCACGCCATAGCAGCCAAAGCGGTAGCTTTTAAAGAAGCCATGACCCCTGCCTTTGTAGATTACCAGAAGCGGATTAAAGAAAACGCCTCTACCCTGGCGGAAGAACTCCAGAGCTACGGTTTTGACCTGGTAACCGGGGGCACGGACAACCACATGGTCCTGGTAGATTTGCGTAACAAAGAAATCACCGGCAAAGAAGCGGAAGAAACCCTGGAGCATGTAGGTATAACCTGCAACAAGAACGCGGTTCCCTATGATCCCAACCCGCCCAGGGTTACCAGCGGTATAAGGTTGGGTACATCGGTAGTAACCACCAGGGAAATGGGAAAAGAAGAAATACGCCGTATTGCTTATATAATTAAAGAAGCGCTGGAAAACCGCAGGGATGATGACAAACTGGAGAAACTGCAGAAAAAAGTGGAGGACCTTTGCAGGGCTTTCCCCGCGGTATACCGCTAAAAGAACCGTAACGCTGTTGCCCACGCAGGCGAAAATGTTTTGCAGATGCAATTCCGGCGGGGTTACTCCCGGTTATATCTTAAACAAGGAGATGGTTTGAATTGTCCCGTGAAGAAAGGGAAGAAAAAGTATACCGTTTTTTAGAGGAATATAACCTTTCTTATAGCAGGCATGAGCACCCGCCCGTGTATACAGTGGAAGAAGCGGAAAAGTACTGGAAAGATATAGAAGGCGCCCATACCAAGAATCTTTTTTTGCGCAACAACAAGGGAAATCGCCATTTCCTGGTAGTCCTGGAGCATAACCGGAGTGCGAATTTGGGTGAAATATCGGAGAAGCTGGGAGCGGGCAAACTTAGTTTTGCTTCTGACAGGAGGCTGGACAAATACCTGGGGCTGGATACCGGTGCGGTATCTATTTTTGGGCTGGTTAACGATACGGAGAAAAACGTGGAAGTCGTTATGGATAAGCAGCTGTTAGAGTGCCAAACGGTTAATTTCCACCCCAATGTAAACACGGCTACGGTAAGTATTCCGGTCAAGGACCTGGAACGCTTTTTGGAAGCCTGCGGAAATAAAGTATATTATATTTAGCCTCACATGAAGCCAGATGAACTAACGGAAATTGTTCATCATGCAAATCTTTTGTTGTAGTGATCAGGAACGGAGGAGGAGAAAAGCTATGGAAAAGCGTGTAACCTGCTTTTTGCTGGTTTTATTAATTTGTTCACTTACTGCGGCAATTGGCTGTGGGGGAGATGACTCGGAGGAGACCGTGGAATTCAGAGATTCCAGGCTGGAAGAAGCAATTCGGGAAGAAACCGGCATAAAAGAGGAGGAGATTACCAGGGGGGACCTGGAAGATATTTTAGGCCTGGAGGTGCATGGGACCGTTCGCGACCTGGAAGGGTTGCAGTACGCAGGCAGTATGGAAAACCTGGCCTTGCACGACCTCCATGTTGCCAACCTGGAACCCCTGGCTGACCTGGTTGAGCTGGAAGAACTGGTAATTATCCTGGAGGAAGAAGGAGTAGATCTTACCCCCCTCTCAGAACTTTCGGACCTGCACAGCCTGCTCATAGTTGCTCCGGGCACCCGGGATTTTAGCGCACTGGATTCCCTGGTGGAACTGGAGAAACTACAACTGATGAGCACCCGCCTGGAAGATATCTCTTTTGTAAACCGGCTGGATAACCTCCGCGACCTGTATATAATCAGTGAACCGTTGACAGACATTACCCCAGTTTCCGGCCTTCCCGAACTGGAAAGCCTGAGGGTAAAGACTTCCGACCTGGGAGATATTACAGCGGTGGAAGAGTTGAATCGCCTTAAGCGGTTGGAACTTTACGGCAGTGAACTGGAAGATATAAGTGCAGTTTCCCACCTGAAAAACCTGGAGCACCTGACCCTGGGCGGCAAAACCCTGTATCATACCGACTACCCTGGCAACAACCGGGTAAGGGATATTTCCGTGCTGGAAAACCTGGAGGCGTTGCAAGAGCTGCACCTGTACAGCGAGCAGGTTGATGATATCTCTGCCCTGGAAGGGATGCAGGAGCTGAGGCGGTTGCACCTGGAAACCCCGCTGGACCGTGAAGAAATATCTCTTTTGGAAGAGCTTCCTTCGCTGCAGGAGGCGGCAATAGCCGTGGATACTGGAGTAACCACCTCGGATATTGCAGGGCTGGAAGACCGGGGTATTGAAACGGATATAAGAATGGGGGAAAAGTAAAGCTGATGCCAAGTCCAGGTTTAGCCGCTGCGTCTACTTCGATAAAGTAATTCTCGACGAAATACATTCAGAAAAAGTTACCGCCATTTCCCTTAAAAACATTTTGATAATTTCTGGATCGGGTTGCTTTTATTTCTCGCATTTTATTCCCAGTTCCTTGCATAGCTTAGAAAGCTCTTTACATGAAGAACACATTACAATATCCATACTTAATTTATCAACTAAACCTTGTATATTATTTCCTTTTACGTAGACTTTTTTAGCTTTTTTAAATAAATTTTTTATCTTTTCTAGTCCTCCATTGCCATCCAGTTTTGTATTTTCAGGCAATTTGAGGTGATTAAGTAAGCCTTGCTCATCTCTTATTATCCAATCTTCAATAGATTTTTTGGCTTTTATTTCAAATATTTTTTTTGCTCCTTCTTTTTTCAAGGTTTTTTTTACGTCTTGCCAATTAATTGGTGGTAATTTACTAAAATCTTCAACATCGGTATCATAACATAAAAAAACTGTAAATGATGTTTCAGGATTATTTTTCAAAATATCTGTAAAAACTCTAATAACTTTATTTTTGAAATTGCCAATACCTTTCATGTTTTTTATCTCTAATTTACTTACGTTAAATCTGCCACTTTTATTAGAACGTACATGTTGCAAGAATTTTCTATAAACTTCTTCTTCAGTGTCTCCTTCAACAAATATAACTATACCCTTATTCATTGTTACTGTTCTCCAGGTAAGATTTAAGTATGTCTAATTCTTCATCTGAACCACTTAATAATTCAAAAATGTAATCTCCAATAGATACTCCATAACTACTCGCATGTTTTAGCATTGATTTTTTATTCGATTCTCTTACTCTTAAAAATTTTGCTATCCCACTATCATCTGGCAAACCAATATAAACACTGTTTGGATCTATATATTGAATAATATAAGGAGAGTGGCTTGTGATAATTATTTTACATTCTACAGCAAACTGTGAAATAACTCTTAAATACTTTTGCAATAAACCTGGATGTACAGAGTTTTCAGGCTCCTCAATTGCAATTATTGAATAACCACTTCTATCTGAAAGCAAAATATTAGTTAATATTAAAAACACTCTTTTTGCACCATCAGATAAATTATCAAAATTTATTGGTTGATTAATATTGACATCGATAACTTGTAAAAAATAACTTTGATCATCTATTTTTAAAGGTACATCTTCAGGTAGTGACATATCGTGTTTAATACTGCTTTCTATTTTTTCAACACTAATATGGGTTATTGTGGGAAACAATAACTTAAATGAATCCATAAGCAATTCATACTTACCGGGATCATCTTTTTTAAGATAATAAATAATTCTTGGTATTGCAGCACTTCCAATTTGTAATGTTTCCATATCCTCGCGAATAAATGGGTGTTCAAATAATTCACTTGCATCCAAGTTTTTTTCAATATACATGTTTAAATTATTTATCATATTTACTATATCTATATATTTCAGTGAATCGTAGGCATTTAATTTATTAATTACCAATTCACTTTCTGTAATATTAATTTTATTGTTACATCTTCCACTTTCAGACGTTCTATAATAAGCTTTATCTTCATTGCGATTTATATAATATTTAAATTTACTGTTCTTTTTATCACTCTTAATTTTAAACCATTCACCTACTATTCTTGCACCAGTTTTATCATCTCTTAACCATCTAAATTGATATCCATAAACAACTTTATAAGTTGTCTGCTTCACTGAAGTTGTCATTTCAAATTCAATACTGTAATCATCTTTGTCCATTGCTTTATTTAAAGGTACTCCTTTACTCCATCCCATCATAACCTTTTTTTCTTTTTCTTTATTTCTTATAAAATCCATACCAAAATTTATTGCAATTAATAGATTAGATTTACCAAAACTATTTTGTGAAACAAGAGCAACCATATTGTCCAGTACCAGCTTTGTGTTTTTAATATTCCTGAATCCTTTAACAGTAATACCATCAATTATCATTTTTTCTACCCTTTCCTTCTGAAATAGTTGAGTTAAGCAATAGTTAAACATATCTTACCACCTTCTTTCCTGTTATGCAATAATTATTTGCGTTTTTTTAATAATTATACCCACACAAGCCATAGATTATTCATGTATCGTAATATATTGTAACTTAATCATAAATGACATGGGTAAGGCATGGTTGATATTAAATAAAACGCAAAACGCATATCCCGAATAAAAAGCTTGAATGATAAAAGCGAATTATGGTATTATAGACAGGATAAAATCATGTAACTTGAAAATAAAAATTAAAACATTCAAATAGCAGTATTTCCAGGTGCTTTATGAGCTTAAAAGGGAAGCCGGTGCAAGTCCGGCGCGGTCCCGCCACTGTAAGTGGGAGCCCCCTTTACCATGCCACTGGTTCCATGTGGCCGGGAAGGCAAAGGGGAGCAAGGAACACGAGCCAGGAGACCTGCCTGGGAGTTACGCATACCCCTTCGGGTGAAAGGGTAAGGCGCGGGGTAACTGTGGAAAAAATGTTATTACAATACCGGGCTCCGGCTTTCACTTCTGAAGGCCGGAGTTTTATAGTTGGTAAGGTATTTTTATTATTCATAATTATGGAAGGGGAGTTTTAAATGTTTTGGTCAAGAAAGAGTAATTTTTATCCGGCAAAAGCGGTAATAACCGTTATCTTCCTGGTGCTGGTTTTGTTGGCGGGATGCGGCGGGGAAGAAGAGGAAAAGTTTGAAAAGGAGGATTCCGGAGATACCGCGGATACCGATACTGTAACCGTGGTGGATCATAAAGACAGGGAGGTGGAAGTTTCCCTGGAGCCAGAAAAGATAGTTTCCCTTTCTCCCAGCAATACGGAAACCGTTTATGCCCTGGGACTGGAAGATAACCTGGTGGGAGTTACGGATTACTGCAACTACCCTCCGGAGGTGGAGGAAAAACCGGTAGTGGGGGGGTATGTCGATCCCAACCGGGAAAAGATTATGGAATTAAACCCCGATCTGGTGCTGGCGGACTCCATGCACGAGCAGGAAGTGCATGACCTCCAGGACCTGGGAATGGAAGTAGTGGTGCTGGCCCCCGAAAATTTTGAAGAGATATTTGAAGCCATGGATATAGTGGGAGAGATAACTAACCGCCGACATAATTACCGGGAGCTAAAAGAGGAACTGGAGGCCAGGTTGGAGGCCGTGTCCGAAAAGGTTAAAGATACAGCAGAATCAGAACGGGTGAGGGTTTACTACGAAGTCGACCCCGAGCACCTGATTGGCGCGGGAAAAGGATCCATAGTGCATGAAATAGTTACTGCCGCCGGCGGCAGTAACATATTTGGCGATATAGACAACCGTTATCCGCAGTTAAGCGCGGAAGAGGTGCTGGAGAGGCAGCCTGAGGTGGTATTGTTCCCCGACGACCACGGCACGGCGGATATACCGGAGCAGATGGATAACAGGCCGGGCTGGTCGAATATTCCTGCCGTGCAGGAAGACAGGATACACGCTGTTTCCGGGGATATGTTTTCCCGCGCCGGCCCCCGGGTAGTGGAAGCGGTAGAAATAGCTGCAGAGCTGTTTTACCCCGAACAATATGAGAGGTGAGAGGTGGGAAGTTAGGGGTGAGAAAAAGCCCCCCTTTCAAGAGGCAAGAGGCAAGAGGCAAGAGGCAAGATAAAAGACCCCCCCCACCTTTAATTCCTCCCCCACCAGGGGGGAGGAAGATGTCGAGGTACCAATGTGGGTGCTACCACCAGGGGGGAGGAAGATG
>Ga0207421_10006688_pt1 | contig 12499 bp, 13 predicted proteins | sample SodLakKL_010_SED_4_FD_187542 | JGI IMG/M metagenome (GOLD analysis project Ga0207421, IMG submission 187542) | Alkaline sediment microbial communities from Lake Tanatar, Kulunda Steppe, Russia - 8KL_010_SED (SPAdes) (version 2) | ecosystem: Environmental > Aquatic > Non-marine Saline and... | reverse complement strand
TTGGGGCGAAAGCCCCCGGGAGAGTAGGTCCCCGCCGGAACTAAATTTAAAAGAGCCTCCCTTGGTGAAAGGGAGGCTTGCTTATTGGAGGTTGGAAGTCAGAGGTAAGAAGTTAGAAAAAAGAGGATAGAAACGGCGCTAGCCGTTTCATACGTTATTTCTGACCTCCCCCCTCTGACCTCCGCCCTCTGACCTCTAACTTCTAATAGAGTAGGTCCCTGCCGGAACTAAATTTAAGAAAGCCTGCCTGGTGAAGCTGATCTAGTTACACACTTAACACCGGGGGGTAAAGCTATAATCTTTGGGTTATTTTATACTTCCTTGCCGCGGGCTTCTTTCTTCCCCCCACCGGGGGGGAAGAAAAAAAGATGGGGGGGATACCTTTTTAGAAGTTGGAAGTCAGAGGTCGGAAGTCAGAAGTAAAAGACGAGAAAAGCAAAAAGACTCTTACCGGTGTCAAGTGTGTATAACGATCAGGGGTTCCCCTGGCCCACCGTCGGGATGCACCCCTGCTTCTTACCCGTTCCAACTCCCTGGTTGATGTCACCAGGCAAGAACTGGAGCGATTGGGTGCAGGAAAAGTGTATCTCTTGGGCGGAAAAGCGGCTCTGTCAGAAGAAGTGGAAAACGAACTGTCAGGGATGGGGTTGGAAGTAAAACGCATTGGCGGTGAAGACAGGTATCAAACTGCGGAAAAGATTGCCGGGAAAGTAGCTTCCCGGGGAAGTAGCAAAGCAGTGGTGGTTTCAGGTCGTCGATTCCAGGATGCGCTGGTTGCCTCGCCTTATGCCGCTGCTGAAGGTATGCCGGTTTTACTGTCTAAACCTGGGGAAGTGCCAAAACCTACCCGAAAAGCCCTGGAGAAGCTGGGAGTGCAGGAAACTGTAGTAGTGGGGCATTCCGGGCATATTGGGGAGGAAGTCGTAGATAGGCTGCCTGACGTAGAGCGGGTGGGTGACCCCGAACATTACAGTAGTGCGGTGGAAACGGCGCGTTATTTTGACCCATCTGGGGAAGAATTTTACATAGCTACCGGTGATGATTTTGCTGATGCTTTGGCTGGTGGGACAATGGTGGCTTCAAACGAAGGAAGGTTTTTATTGGCTGGTGACAATTTACCTTCTGAATTAAAGGAGCATCTGAATGAAGAAGAAGCTAAAAAAGTTACCATATTTGGTGGAGAAGAGGTAATCACTCAATGTAAAAAAGAGGCATTGTATTTTAAAAGCTCGGTAACAAAAGAGCATATTAAACCGGACAAACCGTTTGAACATTATTTTGAATTACCGGAAAATATTATAATATCCATGGGAGGTAAAAAACAGGAAATAGAAAAGAATGAGGAAGAGTACAAAGAGATAGTTGAATTGCTTAATGAAAAGTTAGAGTATAATTCCCTCGGTTATACTCTAACCTGGATAAAATCAGAAGATATTAAAAAAATGAAGGAAGAAGACATTTACGTGGAACTAATTTACGATCAGGAAGAATATTTTAAAACAAGACAAGTAATGCCTTTAGAAGGAAAGTTGATTGAAAAGTTAGACAAAGTGTCTTTTAGCTATTACAGGGTGTTATTGCCTTTATCAGGGTCTAAAGATTCAATAATTGTTTTTGGTGATGAAGATGAATATTATATAAATAGACCTGTAGGTGTTTTTCGATATAATGAGAGTTTAGTAGAGTATATAAAAAATGAGATTTATAACAAAGAATGAAGGAAAAGGAGTTATAGAGGGCCAAAGGGAGTGCGCCGTGAAAGTGCAACGTGTTGAGCGGGTGAGAATCCCGTCTGGCAAGGACTAGCCAACCCACCAGTACTTAGCCTTGGGCTGTTTTCTTTAAAGGGAGAGGGAAGTTATAACCTCCAATCTCCAACTTCTAACCTCCAATAAGCGCCAGCGGGACGAAGAGGTCACGGCGCCAATGTTGGAGCTACCACCAGGGCGGATATTTCACCTTAATACGCATTGTTAGTGTTTTGTTTGCTAATTAACCAGGTGCCGTGCTGTCTGTTCCAGGCATTCCAGCACGTAGTCAACTTCTTCTTCCCGATGAAAATAGCCGGGACTTAAGCGTATGGTGCCGTGCGGGAAAGTTCCGGCGGATTTATGGGCCAGGGGGGCACAGTGAAGACCGGTGCGGCTCTGTATACCAAAGTTTTCTTCCAGGGCGAAAGCCAGTTCGCCCGCGTCGAAGTTCTTTAAATTAAAGGAAACGTTGGCCAACCTGTCTTCCGGGCGGGAGGGGCCGTATATGGTTATTCCCGGGATTTTGTTTAGACCATCCAAAAGCCTGGTGGCAAGGCTTAATTCGTGTGCCCGAATTTGTTCCATTCCTTCAGACTGCAAAAATTTAATACCTTCGTTTAGGCCGGCAATACCGGGCACATTCATGGTTCCGGCTTCCAGCCTTTCCGGCATTTCGCTGGGGTGCTCATCTTTTTCTGATTGACTGCCGGTGCCGCCCTCCCTCCAGGGGTCTACTTTTATACCCTCCCTGACATAAAGTCCCCCGCTGCCGGGAGGGCCAAGTAGTCCCTTGTGACCGGTAAAAGCCAGCAGGTCCACTCCCAGCTCTTTTACGTTAAAATGCAGGCAACCGGCGCTTTGAGCCGCATCTACCAGCAGAAGGCAATTGTGGCGGTGGGCTATTTCCGCCATGGATTTTACCGGCATTATGGTCCCCAGCACGTTGGAAGCGTGGCTACAGATAACCAGGCGGGTGGTGGAAGTTAATGAATTCTGCAGGTAATCGAGATCAGGGTATCCATCGGTAGATGCTGGAACTACGGTAGTGTTTATGATACCTTTCCGTTTTAAAGAACCCAGCGGGCGCAGGACAGAGTTATGTTCCATAGTGGTTAATATTACGTGATCTCCTTGCTGCAACAAGCCTTTGATAGCCATGTTTAAAGCATCGGTGGCATTTAATGTAAAGACAATTTGTCCAGGGTTTTCGGCACCCAGAAAACTGGAGACCCTTTCCCTGGCTTCATAAACCAAACGGTCGGCTCGAAGAGCACGGCTGTGACTGGAACGTCCCGGGCTTCCCCCTGTTGAACGCAAGTATTTTTCTGCAGCCGTGTATACTGGTTCCGGCTTGGGCCAGGAAGTAGCGGCATTGTCAAAGTAAAGGTTATAGTTTTTGTCTGGTGGCATCGGTATTTCATCCTTTCCGGATTCGTAACAAATTTTTTAGATTAATCTTTTCTTCTTCTAAACGGTAGATCCCTTCAATGGAGACCTGGTGGGTGTTTAATAGTTCTTCTATAATATCTTTTTCATTACTGCAACAACGCAGGGCCGTTCCGCAGCTGGAACTAATTTTGCGGGGTACCGGCACCATTTTGGCGTGCCCCTCTCCTTTTTGTTCCAGCACTACTTTTTCCGCTTTCAGGGCGTAATAAGTAGTAGGAAAAGTAAAGTAAGTGTATTCCATAATGAAGGCCGCGCTCCCTTAAAGTTTTAAGAAAAAGCTTTTAATCTAAAAGTAACCATAAAAACAGCTATATTAGATTATAACTTTTTTTCTTTTTAGTGCAAAGGTGATTCATTATTTATTTACCTGGTCAGGTTAAGTTCGAAACCGTCAGCTATTTCTTTAATCTCCACTTTCCAGCCCAGGGAAGAAACTGCCCTTTTTACATTGTCCCTGGCTGTTGCATTGCTTACCAGTACGGTGAATTCACCTGTTTTTTTTCCGGAAAGGGCGTTTCTCACCTCCATTACCGGCTCTGGACAGCTTAAACCCCTTACATCAATAGTCTCAGTCATGGTATTTCACCCCTTTAAATTATAATAGTAATTGTAACTATTTAGGCTCATGGTAACTTGATACCATTTTTCTCATCTTTTACTTCTGACCTCTGACCTCTAACTTCTGACTTCTAATTTCCAACCTCCAATAAGGTGGGGGGTATTTTATCCTATAAGTTTTTACACAGTGAGTAGTTAATAGTAATGTCATTATTGTATGCACTGTAAATGCCGGGTTAATCACCGGCAACGGAACTTCCTGCATTGGTTTTGTTGGATAAACCTGACCTGGAATTTAATATTCCGATTATTAAAAGCAGTAACAGGCTTATTCCTGTTGCTGCCTGCCCGTATAATGAAACCCCTTCCGGGGAGGCTGCCAGGCCAAAATTGTGAGCGATTGCAGCACCTGCGGCTAAACCCAGTAGGGTTATCAACCCGTCAGAACTGCCTTCGCCCGAGAGTATCAGCTGCCGGAGGGGGCATCCACCGGCCAGAACGGCACCCCACCCTACTATAAGCATGCCCAGGAAGTTCCATATCCCATCCGTGTGGGCTACCGGTTGCCCGGTAAAGCCGGGCTCGAAAAACCCTGCAGCAAGCTTGCCTACAAATACCACCAGTAAAAGAGCCACCAGACCGGCAAACAGGTGGGTGTCTTTGAATAAGATTAAATCCCTTATTCCTCCCATGGTGCATATACGGGATCGTTGGGCCAGTAAGCCTACCAGAAGGCCCGCTCCCAACGCTACTCCCCAGAAAGCGTATTCGGAGCCGGGACCGTTTTCGCTAAACAGCACAAAAGGCGGGGCCATAACGAGGAAAACCAGCAAAATAACCGCTGCTGCAGGTGCGGTATATCCTTCGCTGCTGCCTTGCGGGAAGCTCTTTCCCAGGGTAAAACGGGATTTTAGAAAAAATGTGCCTACCCAGATGCCCGCTACGTAACCCGGAAGGGCTACCAGGGCGTTAAGGTCGCCCCCGGCTAACCGTAGCAGCATGCGCAGGGGGCAGCCCAGGAATACCAGGGCTCCAACCATCATTATTATTCCCAGAACAAACCTGGTTGCGGGAGCTGACCCCCCCGAAGGCTTAAATTCACGGAAAAGTATGGCTGCCGCAAAACTGCCCAGTATTAGCCCCATGATTTCCGGGCGCAGGTACTGCACAACTTCTGCACCGTGTAATCCCAGGCTTCCCGAAATGTCTCTTATAAAACAGGCTATACAAAATCCCATATTGGCGGGGTTGCCCAGGTGAACCAAAATAACTGCCAGCACTCCAATAATCATACCTGAAACAATTACTAAAAGTTTTTCCCGGCTCATTTCCGACCTCCTCACTTGTTTTGTCACAGGGGAGGATTTTTAAAACACCTGGTTCCGGAAAGATGCTGTTTGCTGAATCGTCCCTGCGACAGCTGTTTTTTAATTTGTTGATAGAAGAACCTTCCCGGTGACTACTATAATAGCGATAGCGTGTTAAAAGGCTCCCCTTTTTCAATAATAGTGAATTTCAGGACAGAAGGAAAATAATAAATTATAATAAGGAAAGGCGGCTTTATTAAAAATAATAATATTTAAGCGGGTGACTTTTAGGTGAAGGTAAATTATACTTGAGTTAAATATAATCTTAAGGTGTTGAGGTGAGAAGAGTTGGAATTTCAACAGTTGGAGATTTTCGTGCAGGTAGCTTCCTTAAAAAGTTTTTCCCGCGCTGCCGAGAATCTTTTTATAAGCCAGCCTGCGGTTAGTTCGCGTATTAAAGCGCTGGAGCATGCCCTGGGGGTGGTTCTTTTTGACCGCAACCACCCGGAAGGCCTGGCTTTAACCGGAGAAGGACGAAAGTTGCTGGATTATGCCCAGGAAATGATAAACATAAAAAACAGGGCTTTAAGTGACTTTGGAGAAGAAAATGAAACCGGGGATTTGCTGCACATAGGAGCCAGCACCGTGCCGGGATGTTACCTTTTGCCCGGGGCGCTGGCGGAGTATAAAAAAACCAACCCTTTGGCAAATATTACTTTAACCATAAAAGATACTTATGAAGTAGTTAAAGGTATATTAAACTATGATTTTCAAATAGGGGTAGTGGGATCACCTGGTGAAGAAACGGTTTTAACTTACGAAAAACTGGAAGAAGACCGCCTGATTTTTATTGCCCCTGTCGGTTGTGAGTTGTCACGGGAATATTCACCGGGCTCATTGGTACCTTTAGAATCGTGTTTTCACCAGGAATTGTTGTTAAGGGAACCGGGTTCTGCAACCCGGAAAGTGCTGGAGAACGCCGTTAAGGAAAAAGGGTATTCTATTAACCATTTCCGTCGGTTAATATATTTTAATAGCCTGGAAGGCGTCAAGCAGGGGGTAAGGTTTGGATTGGGATGCTCTGTGGTTTCCCTCAAGTCGGTGGAAGATTACCTGGAAACGGGAAAGGTGAACCATTATTATATTAAAGATCTTGAACTGGGCAGGTCGTTTTACCTGGTTTTTCACAGCAACAGGGTGCAGAGCAGTAAAAGCTGGGATTTTTTATATTTTTTAAAAAGTTATTTTAACAGGGGTGCCCTGGAACAGGTTGAAAAAATGGATGATTGAACTTGCCACCTGCTGCAGGAGTAAATGCCTGTTAATATTATTTGGTAAAGTATATGTTTTTAATCCTGGTTCCGGTATGATATAATTCACGTGATTAAAGGCGGCATTATGTGGTAAAGCCAACTATCACCGCCTATAGAGGTGGTGGCTTGAAGAAGCCACGCTAAAGTTTGTTAAAAAAACAAGCAGGTCGCGGAAACCCTGCTAAAAAAAACAAGGGAGAGATAAAAACTGGAAAGAAAACTGCTTTTCTTATCGGCGCTTTTTGTAACTTGTTTGCTGGTGTCCAATATTATAGCCTCCAAAATAGTTTTTTTGGACACGGGTGTTTTAGAAGTAACTATACCGGCGGCGGTATTTGTTTTCCCGGTAACTTTTCTGGTAACGGATACTATTAACGAAATCTGGGGTAAGCAGAAGGCAAGAGAGATAATCTGGATTGGATTTATAATGAACCTGGTTATGGTAATTTTCTTGTACCTGGGACAGCTGCTTCCCCCGGCTCCTTTCTGGGAGGGCCAGGAGGCTTATGAAAAAATTCTGGGGGCGGTTCCCCGGATGGTTGCGGCCAGTATGGCTGCATATATTTTTTCTCAACTGCACGATGTATGGGCTTTCCATTATTGGAAACGTTTTACCAGGGGCAGGCACTTGTGGCTTCGCAATAATCTTTCTACTATAAGCAGCCAGCTTATTGATACGGTAATTTTTATTACCATTGCATTTGCTTTTGTGGAGCCGTGGAGTGAAGTAATGATGTTAATAATATATCAATACCTGGTTAAATTAATTATAGCTGCTGTGGATACCCCGCTGTGTTACCTTTTGGTAGGCTGGATCCGCAAAAGAGAGGAGGGTATGGGAGTTGACGGATAAGTACGAAGAAAGAAATTTTGATATCCTTGAAGAAAATTGCATTGATTCAGCGGTGCTGGAGACGGTGGAATACAGTTACCCGGGAAGGCGGACGGAAATAGAAATAATTTTCCCGGAGTTTACTTCAGTATGCCCGTGGACGGGGCTGCCTGATTTCGGCACAATCACCATTCATTATGTTCCTCGCCATGCTTGCGTGGAGTTTAAATCGCTTAAGTACTATCTTACCTCTTTCCGGAATGTGGGTATTCTACAGGAGCATGTGGTGAACCGGATTCTGGATGACCTTAAATCACTGATCAGCCCTATCACTATGACCATAACGGCGGAATTTAATCCGCGGGGAGGCATGAAATCTGTTTTAAAAGCAAGCTACCCTAAAGAATAACCGCTCAAAAACCAAAAACAAAAACAAAAACAAGAGACAATAAATAGTTATTGACTTTAATTTTTTGTATACCTGAATTATAATGAAGTTAGTTGCCCGGAAGGTTTCCAGGTAAAGCTGTTAAATAAGAATATTCGAGAAAAGTGGTGACTAAACAGAATAAACGTTCCGGTAGACTTTAGTGTGGATTACCAGCTTTAATCGGAGGTAAAATACTATGGACAAACTGGTGGATAGACATGGCAGGGAAGTAAACTATTTAAGGTTGTCGGTGACCGAGCGCTGCAACTTGAATTGTTTTTACTGCCGGGGGGATTCATCCTCCTGCTCTGCAGGAGAGCACGACGCAGTTTCTTTAAACCACGAAGACTATTTGAATATCGTCAGGGCATTTGCTTCCAGTGGTGTAGAAAAAGTAAGGATCACAGGAGGAGAACCGCTGCTGGTTAATGGGATAGAAAGACTGGTAAAAGATATTTCTGGCGTCAAAGGCATAAAAGAAATTACCATGACCACTAACGCCTGTTATTTGCGCTCCATGGCCGGGAAGCTTGCGGAAGCCGGGGTGTCCCGGGTAAACATTAGTTTGGATTCCCTCCAGGAGGCGAATTTTAAATATATCACCAATGGTGGGCTTTTAAACCAGGTGTGGGAAGGGATAGAGGCAGCAGTAGAAGCCGGGCTGGTTCCGGTAAAGATAAATGTAGTTCTGTTAAAGAATATAAATCACCGCGAAGTGATGGATTTTGCACGCCTTACCATAGAAAAGCCCATGGATGTAAGGTTTATAGAATTTATGCCTTTTGGCGAGCATTCCAGGGAATGGGAAAAATATTTTCTTTCTTTAAATTACGTAGAGGAAGCATGTTCTACCCTGGGGGAGATTGAGCCGGTGGAGGGAGATCACGGGGCAGGTCCAGCCAGGTATGTTCGTATCCGTGACGGCAGCGGCAAGATAGGCCTTATAACTCCCTTGAGCCGCCATTTTTGTTCTGTTTGCAATCGTCTCAGGGTAACAGCAGAGGGGAAAATAAGACCATGCCTGTTTTCCAGCCAGGAGGTAGACCTTCGTCCATGCCTGGGACAGGCTGATCCGGTGAAATCAATAAAGAAAGAAATAAAGCGTGCCCTGGAGTACAAGCCTGATCCCGGCAAAGTTGCACAGGGTGTTGCTTCGCGGGTAAAGCAGATGAATAAAGGATCCTATAACATGAACAGTATTGGAGGTTAAATATGAGCCAGGTAGTAGCAGTATGTATAGGGGAACAGACGCAAAAGCGTAAAAAACAGGTACAAGAGGGGAGACTGGTTTACAACTGGGGCCTTGATGGTGATGCTCATGCTTCAAAAGGTCACCGGCAGGTGAGTTTACTGGCCCAGGAAAGTATTGATAAAATGAGAGAAGAAGGCCTGGAAGTAAAAGCCGGAGATTTTGCCGAGAACCTTACCACGGAAGGGATAAACCTGGTTGAACTGCCGGTGGGCACAGTTTTAAAAATAGGGGAGAATATCAGGCTGGAGGTTACCCAGATAGGTAAGGAATGCCACGACCGATGTGCTATATTCTACCAGGTGGGAGACTGCGTTATGCCCCGTGAAGGTATATTTGCACGTGTGCTTGCCGGGGGAGAAGTTAAGCCCGGGGACAGTGTGGAAATACTGGACCGGGAAGGGCCTGAAGAGCGTTAAACAAACTTTCATCCTATGCTGGAACTGTATATAAAAAAACCCCTGATAATAATAACCGTAAATCAAGATAAGGAAGGGGGCTGGAAGCATGGCCGGACATTCCAAGTGGGCCAATCGCAAACATCGTAAATCCAGGGTTGATGCCCAGAGGGGAAAAATTTTTACCAAGCTTTCCCGTGAATTAACCGTGGCGGCCAGGGAAGGTGGTGGAGACCCGGAAAGTAACGTGCGCCTCCGCATGGCAATAGAAAAAGCTAAAGACAACAACATGCCCAACCAAAACATCGAGCGCGCTATACAGAAAGGTACCGGGGCACAGGAAGGATCCAGTTACGAATCGGTGGTTTTGGAAGGCTACGGTCCCGGTGGGGTGGCTTTAATGCTAGAAGCGTTAACGGATAACCGAAACCGCACGGTGGCCGATGTCCGGAACATATTTAACAAGTACAGCGGTAACCTGGGTGAGGCCGGGTGTGTGGCCTGGATTTTTGAACGCAAGGGGTATTTGTCCCTTAACATGGATGAAACCTCCCTGGGTGAAGAAGAACTGATGAGTGAAGCTATCGAAGTAGGAGCTGAGGATTTCCGGGAAGAAGACAATTACTACGAGATAATAACCGCGCCGGAAGAATTTGCCCAGGTAAGAAAAGCTCTCAAGGACAGGGAATTTTCTTTTAATCGGGCGGAACTAACCATGTTGCCTAACAATACAGTGCCGGTAAGTGAGACAGAAGAAGCTTCCAGGCTGCTGAATTTAATGGAAGCCCTTGAAGACCATGATGATGTACAAAATGTTTATGCCAACTTTGATATACCCGACGAAATTTTATCCCACATGGATTAGTTTAATACGATTTTTTCCTTCATTCTTAAATAATCTTAAATAATCTTAAATAATCTTAAATAAGCTTATTTAAGTGTAACTACTCAGGCTCTATTTGGATAATGGTAGCTTGACACCAGGTCTAACTTCCCATTAGATAAAGGGTCCCCCATCTTAATTTTCCCTCACGGCGGGGGGAAGAAAGAAACCCGCGGGAGGGGAGTATAAAATAAACCCGTTATTCTCTAAGCTTTCACACCGTGAGTAGTTACAAGTAAGTTTACGGATTATGGTGTTTACTAACTTAAAAATTGATTTTATGGAGGCCCGGCTTATTGGACAGGGGGTCTTTTTTTATGTTTAATTTCGGCATCAAGTAATCCGGGTGGTAAAATCATTTTTTACCAATGCGGGGTGCGAATAACGAACGCCAGTGATTATATTAACCAAAAAGTGGAAACATTAATGCCAGCTTCAGTCAGCCTGAAGTGGTTAAGACCCTCATGAATATACCTTGCTTTTGTGATCTGTTTTACCGGTTTTTAACCCAATCTTTTGTAGGTTTTTGTTCAAATGTGTCGAATAAAATAATGAGGAGTTTTATTTTAACTTAGAATAACCTTTGCCGGTAGTGGATAGCAAATTTGATGTAGTAGTATTTTATTAGGGATATACATATGAAGGAGGTAAAATATGACACTATATGAAGAAAATGAAATCCGATCAAATGGTATTGTAATGAGGCTGCTGTGGGCACTTTTGGCTTTTGGTTTTATTTCTATAACCGGGTTAAACGCGGTGGGATTTGCCAAGACCGACATGACTTCTTTTGTGGCCGGTATAGGATTTATAGCGGTAGTTTTCTTTTTCACACACCTGGTTACTTATTACTATAAAAGTTTGTGGTTTATAAAATATATTTTAATGGTAATGTACTGTATAGCTGCTGCTATTATTGTAATATCCCTGGAGCTGGGTATGTATTTGACTCCCCTGTGGCTTCTGGTGGTATGCATATCCAGCGTTTATTACAACATGAATTTTACCATTACAGCAGCGGCCCTGGCTTTTGCTCTTAACCTGACATTTTTGTCTTTAATGCCCGGTCCCGGCCTGGAAGATATAGAGCTAATGACCATGGTGGGGAACCCGGTAACATTTATAATGGCGTGTGGAGCTATTTGCTTTACGGTATCCCGGGGCAAAAGTTTTTCAGATAAAATACTGGAGGCGGAAGAAGAAGCCATGAAGATGAAAGAGGAAATGGAGGGGTTGATTGAAAGTGCGCGTAAGGCCTCCAGCGAAGCTTCTTCTTTAAGTGAATCTTTATCCATGTCCGCACAGAATATCAGCTCTTCGGTAGAAGAAGTAGCTTCTACTGCAAACGAATTTGCCTCCAGTGTGCAGGAGCTCTCCCAAAAAGCCGGAGATATGTCCAGGTCCAGCCAGGAAGTGGTGGAAAAGGCTGCCCGTGGGGGGAAAGAAGCGGAAGAAGCTCTGCAGCAGATACAAAATATACGGAAAGTGATAGGAGAAGTGCACCAGTCAGTGGAACAACTGGTTGAAAAAACGGTTAAAATTGGGGATATAGTAACTACCATAGATGAGATAGCAGACCAGACCAACCTTCTGGCTTTAAATGCGGCAATAGAAGCTGCCAGGGCGGGGGAACAGGGTAAAGGTTTTGCGGTGGTTGCAGATGAAGTGCGTAAGCTTTCTCGCCAGGCACTGGAGGCGGCCCAGCAGATCACCGGGATAGTAGAAGAAAACCAGCAGGAAGCCCAAAAAACCATGCAGGATATAAAGGAGGGAAGGGAAGAGGTAACCGGCAGTTCTGAAGTTATAGAAAAAGCGGGAAGCGATTTTAAAGATATTTCTAATTCGGTTAAGGAGGTATCCGAAAACGTGCAGGGCATTGCTTCAATGGCCCGGGAAATGGAAAAAAGTAGTGAAAGTATTGCCGCTGCGACCCAGGAACAGACCTCCTCGGTGCAAGAGCTCACCGGTTACAGCGAAAAAATGGAAAAAACAGCGCAGGAGCTGCATAAGAGCCTGGAGCAGGGAAAAGGAGATAGTGCTTAAGATAGTGTCTAACCTCTAACTTCCCACCTCCCACATCCTACCTCTCAAAAAGATGCCAACCCAGTTACACACTTAACACCGGAGGTAAGAATAAAAGTCTGAGTAGGGGAAAGCTGGTAAAGAATTATAAAATAACCCAAAAATTGTAGCTTTACCCCTCAGTGTCAAGCAGCACCCACATTGGTGCAAAACATCTTCCTCCCCCCTGGTGCTAACCCAGTTACACACTTGACACCGGAGGTAAGAATAAAAGTCTGAGTAGGGGAAAGCTGGCAGGGGTGTGTCG
>Ga0207421_10006687_pt1 | contig 12500 bp, 10 predicted proteins | sample SodLakKL_010_SED_4_FD_187542 | JGI IMG/M metagenome (GOLD analysis project Ga0207421, IMG submission 187542) | Alkaline sediment microbial communities from Lake Tanatar, Kulunda Steppe, Russia - 8KL_010_SED (SPAdes) (version 2) | ecosystem: Environmental > Aquatic > Non-marine Saline and... | reverse complement strand
GATCGGCACGAACGTCGGTCCGACACACCAGTCCGCGCGCGCGAACGAAGCCCGACGTCCCGCCCGGGGGTCCCGAGAGCCCGTTCGGGGGCGCCGACATCCCGCCCAGAGACGACGCCACAACAGCCCGGACAGAGGCGACACCGGTCGGGCAGCGAGCCGGCCGATCGGCGCGAGAGCCGACTCCGGGCCGTCGGGGTCGCCGCCGGGCTCGGTGTCCTCGGCGTGTTCGTGCTCGGACTGGCGCTCCTGGTGAGCGCCTTCGTGGGTGTCCTCGTGAGCCTGCTCGTTGGGCTTCCGTTCGTCCTCGTCGTCGGGCTGGCGCTCGTCGTCGCTCACTTCGTCGGCTTCGTGGGCGTCGCGGTCCTCTACCTGAACAACCGGGGCTACGACGCCGCTGGGATCCGGTCGTACGTCGGCCTCCGGCGACCGACGGGCCGCGAGCTCGGCCTCGCGCTCGCGGGCAACCTCGGAATCGTGCTCGTGCTCGGGGCGTTCCTGGGCCTCGTCGAGCTGTTCGCGCTCGTGCCCGACGGGGAGGGCACACAGCAAGACGAGCTTCGCGAGTTCGGCCTCGGAGCCTACGCCGTCGCCGTCGCGTTCATGCTCCTGGTCGTCGGTCCGACCGAGGAGGTGCTCTACCGTGGCGTCGTCCAGAACCGCCTCCGCGAGCGCTTCGAGGCCGTCCCCGCGATCGCGATCGCCTCGGCCGTGTTCACGGCGATCCACCTCCAGATCTTCCTGGTGGGGGGCGGGCTCGTCGGCATCGCCGTGGGCTTTCTCGCGCTTTTCATCCCGTCGGTCGTCCTCGGCACGCTGTACGAACACACCGAGAACGTGGTGGTGCCGTCGCTCGTCCACGGGATTCACAACTCGCTCATCATCACGGCGCTGTTTTTCGGCCCGCCGTTTCTCGCCGACGTGCTTACCTTCTGATCGTGAGGGCAGTCCGGGGAGATCGTGTGCCCGTCCACCGCGTTTATAGCCGGCCCGGTCGAACTTTCGGGCGATGTACAAGCACGTCGCGCTCCTGGTTCGCAAAGACGGGATGAGCTACGAGGAGTTCCTCGAGCACTGGCAGGAGACGCACACGCCGATCGCCCGCGAGATCGAAGGCGTCGTCCGCTACCGGCAGGTGCTCCCGACCGAGCCCGAACACGCCGAGTTCGACGGGATCGCAGAGCTCTACTTCGAGACGCTCGAGGAGCTCCACGCGGCCCTCGGCAGCGAGGGCTCGCGCGACTACGACCCGACGAAAGAGGTCGCAGCGGAGGCTCGCGCAGACGTCGACAACTTCCTCGCGATCGAGAAGCGACCGCGCTTTATCGGCGAGGAGAGGATCTGGAAAGACGAAGTCGAGAGCACCGACGGCCTCTACAAGCACTCGGCGTTTCTGGTCCGCAAGGAGGGGATGACACACGCGGCGTTTCGCGAGCACTGGGAACAGGCCCACTCCCCGCTCGCGAAAGATATCGAGGGCGTGGTCCGGTACCACACCGTCTACCCGACCGCACCCGAGCACGCCGAGTTCGACGGCGTCGCAGAGCTCTACTTCGAGACGCTCGAGGAGCTCCACGCGGCCCTCGGCAGCGAGGGCTCGCGCGACTACGATCCGACGAAGGAGGTCGCAGCGAAGGCCCGCGAAGACGTCGACAACTTCCTCGCCATCGACGAGCGCCCCCGTCTCATCGGGCGCGAACGGGTCGTCAAAAGCGAGGCGTGACCGATGCCCGACTACGAGAGCCAGGTGCGCGAGGCGTTTCCCGAACTCGAGTGGCTCGACGACGACCTCGGAGAGCAGGTCGTCGAGGCGTGGGTGCTGGCGCTCGAGCGTGGCGGCTGGCGCGACGTCTCCGACGTCCCCTACGCGTGGAACATCCACGAGGTCTCGAACGTCGAGCACGTCCGCGGGGTGACCCGCCTCGTCCGCGAGGGCGCGCGCGAACAGCGCGAGTTCCACGGCGCAGAGCCCGACGTCGACACCGCTCTCGCGGCCGCGTTGCTCCACGACGTCGGCAAGTGCTACGAGTACACCGACCACGTCGACCCCGAGCTCGTCGATCCCGATCCGACGTACGCGAGCGAAGAAATTCCCCACTCGCTTTCGGGCTACGCGCTGGCTCACGAGGTCGGCTGCCCCCTCGCCGTCCAGCGCGCGATCCCGCATTTCCTCGGCGAGGTTCCCACGCGAACGCTCGAAGCCGAACTCGTAAAGAGCGCGAACTCGATCTCATCGAACGCGATCACACAGGCCACGATGGGGCTCACACTCAAAGAGTGGGTCGAACAGTACTCCCAGACCGCCTGAGCCGTCTGTGTCGGCCGTGACCGCCCGGGAGTCGAATCCACTCCCACCGTACCGGGAATATGTTAGCCAACGTACTAATGACCGTGAGGGATCGGGCAGTATAACTCCCCACGATACCACGGATAAATACTTAAGACAACTACATATACGGGGCAATGATTTTACGGGTGTATCGGGAATGAGCCGTGTATGAGTCGTGGTAACTCGGTCAGACAGAACCGGCGGAAATTCCTCAAAACAGTGACATCTGGTGGCGCTGTCGCGGCCGCGGGACTTTCGGGCTGTGTGGGGGCCGTCGACGACGACGCCGACGACACGGCGGATGATACGGCAGACGACGGGGCGGCGACGAACGGCGACGACGGGCTCGGGACGGTCACGCTGGGTGTGCTGGAGCCGTTCACGGGCGACTTCGCCGAGCTCGCCGATGAGCGCAACCAGGGCGAGGTCTTCGGCATCGAGACGGTCAACGAGAGCGACGCCTACGACTTCGAGTTCGAGGCCGTCGAGTACGACACCCAGCTCAACGCCGAAGATGGCGTGCAGGTGGCGAACGACGCGATCTCCGCCGACGGCGCGGAGTTTCTGACGGGTGCGATCTCGAGCTCGGTGGCGCTGGCGATCAACGAGGTCGCCCTCGACAACCAGGTCATTTACACGCCCGGGGCGGCCGACGTCTCGATCACGGGCTCGAACTGTAACGAGTACGTGTTCCGCTTCGAGACGTCGACGGCACAGGTCGCGGAGGTGATGACCGAGTGGCTCGCAGAGCAGGGCTGGGACCAGCTCCACTACCAGATCGCCGACTACGCCTACGGCGACTCGGTGCTGGCAGAGGTCGACGCCCGGATGCAGGAGAAAGCTGACGGCTACGAGCTACTCAATACGACCCGGTCCGATCAGGGGGCACAGGACTTCGACGCGACGATCACGCAGATTCAAAACAGCGTCGAGGAGGCCGATGCCGACGCGGTGATCGTCGGCGCGACGGGCGGCCATCTCGTTCGGTTTCTGGTCCAGGCGGCCGAGCGCGGCCTCAAAGACGAGGTGCCGATCGTCACGACGACCGGCTCGTTTTTCGTCGTCCGGGCCGGCGCGGGCGAGGCCGCCCACGACGTCTACAGCGGCACCCGGTACGTCCCGTCGCTGGAGACGGGCACGAACCCGGAGTTCGTCGAGGGCTACCAGGCGGAGTTCGACGCGCCACCGGACAACTTCTCGCGGGTCGGCTACGGCTCGGTGCTGATGATCGCAAACGGTATCCAGGAGGCCGGCTCGACCGACCCCGACGACGTCAGAGACGTGCTGCCCGGGCTGAGCCACGAGACCATCTTTGGCGACGTCGCCTTCCGGGAGTGCGACCAGCAGGCGACCAACCCCGTCTGGATGGGGCAAAACGTCGCTCCGGAGGAGGGAGAGATCGCCGACGTCGACCTCCTGATGGATCTCGACGGCGAGACGGCGGCACCAGCGTGTGAGGAGACGGGCTGCGAGCTATAGCGCCGCCTCAGCTTCAGATGTACGCAGGAACGATACAGCCGTTGTTGGGGGTACCGATCGCAGAAGATCCGTCGCTGCTTGCCGCCTTCATCTCGGTGCAGAACGTCCTCGACGGGCTGACCATCGGGATGGTGTACGTGCTGCTCGCCGCGGGGCTGTCCGTGATCTTCGGCGTGATGCACGTCATCAACTTCGCCCACGGCGAGCTGTACGCGCTGGGTGCGTACTTCGCAGTCGGCGTCGCCGTCCTCTTCGGCGGCGGCGGCCTCGGCTTCGTCGTCGCGCTCGTGGTCGCCCCAGTGCTCGTCGGCCTCGTCGGCGTGCTGATCGAGCGCTACACGGTGAAGCCGCTGTACGGCCGCAACCCGCTGTATCACATCCTGCTGACGTTCGGGCTCGTGCTCGTGATCAACGACTTCATCTTCCTGGTGTGGGGCCCCAGCCCCCGGAACATCTCCCGGCCGGACGTTATCACCGGCACGTTCGAGCTGTTCGGCACCTCCTTCAGCCGGTACGCGTTTTTCATCATCCTCTTCGGCGGCGCGCTGGCGTTCGCCGTCTGGGCGCTGCTTAAGTACACCCGCTACGGGCTGATCATCCGTGCCGGCGCACAGGACCGCCGGATGGTCCAGAACCTCGGCATCAACATCGACCGCTACTACTCGCTCGTGTTCGGGATGGGGGCTGCCCTGGCGGCGGTGGCAGGCATCGTCTTCACTGCAGGTCGCGGGCAGGTCGTCCCCGAGATCGGCTTCGACATCATCATCGCCGCGTTCGTCATCGTCGTCCTCGGCGGGCTCGGCAGCTTCCGGGGAGCCGTCGTCGGCGGCCTCGGCGTCGGTCTCCTCCAGGGCGCGATCATCGAACCCCACTTCCCACAGCTCGAAGGGATGGTGATCTTCGTGCTGATGATCGCCGTCCTGTTGCTCCGCCCGCGCGGACTGTTCGGCGCCGAGTTCGAGGAGGGCAGCGGCGATCTCCTCACGGGCGCTGAGGGCGGCTTTCTCCCCCCTGATCTGCGCCTCAAACTCGGGGTGGCGATGGTTGCGCTGCTCGCGCTTGCGCCCATGGGAGCGGGCGTGCTCTACTCCGAGGCGGCTGTCGGGCTCCTCACGCGTATCCTCACCTGGGGGCTGTTCGCGCTCGCGCTCGATTTCATCATGGGGTATACGGGTCTGGTCTCGCTCGGTCACGCCCTGTTCTGGGGGCTCGGCGCGTACGTCTCGGGGACCGTGCTGTTCAACGTCACCGAGTCGGCGTTCGTCGCTGCTGGCGCAGCCCTCGTCGTCGGGGCGCTCGTCGCCTGGGTCGTCGGCTATCTCTCGATCCGCGTCCACGGCGTCTACTTCGCGATGATCACGCTCGCGTTCGCCGAGCTGTATTACAACAGCCTCTACCGGACCGACAGGTGGATCCAGTCGGCCGCCGAGACGCTCCCGATACTCAGCACCGAAACCGTCGAGGGGCTCCGGGTCACGGGCGGCTCGGAGGGGCTGTTCGGCGTCTCCGCCTACTACGGGATCGGCGGCGTCGGCGTCGACCTGAGCGAGATCGGCATCTTCCTCGGGCCGGTTACGCTCACCGACAGCCTCCTCTTTTATTATATTGTCCTCGGCTCGCTCGTCGCGTCGTTTCTCATCACCCGCCGGATGCTCAACTCGCCGTTCGGCGCCGTGCTGAAAGGGATCCGCGAGAACGAACAGCGCGTGCGGTTTCTGGGCTACAACCCGACGGTGTACAAGCGCCGGGCGTTCGTCGTCAGCGGGGTGTTCGCGACGCTGGCGGGCGTCATCTTCACGCTCAACACTGGCTTCGTCTCTCCGGAGGCCGCCGAGTGGATCCGCTCGGGCGAGGTGATCGTGATGGTCATCCTCGGTGGGATGGGGACGCTGTTCGGCCCGATCATCGGCGCGTTCGCCTTCTTCGGACTCGAGGAGGTCTTCCAGCACGTCACCCGTCGGTGGCGGCTGTTCCTCGGCATCGTCTTCGTGCTGTTCGTCATCTTCCTCCCCCGCGGGCTGGTCTCCGTCCCGGCGCTGCTCCAGGAGCGCTACCCCGAGCGCTTCGACCTGGCGGGCACCGCCGAACCGGGCACGGGAGGTGACGACTGATGGCCGCCACGCACGACCGCGCCGACGGTCGGAGCGAGGCGATCCTCCGGACCGAGGGGCTGGTCAAGACGTTCGGCAACTTCGCCGCCATCGACGACGTGACCGTCGCCGTCGAGCGCGGCGAGTTCCGCAGCATCATCGGCCCGAACGGCGCGGGCAAGACGACGTTTTTCAACCTCATCTCCGGCGCGCTCGACGTCACCGACGGCGCGGTGTACTTCGACGGCGAGGAGATCACGGAGCTCCCGCCCGAGGAGCGCATCCGGCGTGGCATGGGCCGGTCGTTTCAGATATCTAATATTTTCGGCGGACTCACAGTCCGCGAGAACGTCCGGCTCGCAGTCCAGTCGTTACACCGCGAAGAGTACAGCCTCATCGAGTCGCTGTTCAGGCCGACGGGCACGTACGACGGGATCAACGACCGGACCGACGAGATCCTAGAGCGCATCGATCTCGTCGACGTCGCCGATCTCGAGGCGGAGTCGCTGCCCTACGGCGACAAGCGCCGCCTCGAGATCGGGGTGGTGCTCGCGACCGAGCCCGAGCTCGTGCTGTTCGACGAGCCTACCGCGGGGATGAGCCCCGAGGAGACCCAGAACACGATCGACCTCATCGAGGAGGTGCTCGTCGAGCAGACGCTGATCATCGTCGAACACGACATCGAGCTGGTGATGGAGATCTCCGATACGATCACCGTCCTCCACCACGGGCAGGTGCTCGCGGAGGGCACCCCAGAGGAGATCGCCGCCGACCAGGACGTTCAGGACGCCTACCTCGGGGGGATGGGCTGATGGGCGACGTAGACGAAGCGCCCGACGCCGGCACGGATCCCCTCCTCTCGATGGAGAACGTCGACGCCGGCTACGGCGAGACGCAGGTGCTCCGCAGGCTGTCGTTGCAGATCGCCGAGGGCGAGATCGTCTCGCTGGTCGGACGCAACGGCGCGGGCAAGACGACGACGCTCCGGACGATCAACGGGATTCTGGCGCCGTCGTCGGGGTCGGTCGTCTACCGCGGGGAGGACATCTCGGGGCTGGACGCGACCGAGACCGCGAGGCGGGGCATCTCGCTCGTCCCCGAGGAGCGCCAGATCTTCCCCGAGCTGACCGTCCGGGAGAACCTCCGTCTCGCCGCCTTCGGCGGCGCCGACGACGCCGCACACTCGATGTCGGTCGAGGAGGCGCTCGACCGCTTCGAGAACCTCGCCCAGCGGGTCGACAACCCCGGCTCGTCGCTGTCGGGCGGCGAACAGCAGATGCTCGCCATCGCCCGCGCGCTCGTCGCTGGCGCCGACCTCATGCTGCTCGACGAGCCGACCGAGGGGCTCGCACCGTACATCGTCCAGGACGTCGTCGACATCGTCGAGGAGCTCAACGACCGCGGCATCACCGTCTTGCTCGTCGAGCAGAACGTCCAGGTCGCGCTCGCGCTCGCCGACCGCAACTACGTCATCGACCAGGGGAGCATCGTCTGGGAGGGACGCTCCCGGGCGCTCGAGGGCGACCAGGAGCTGCTCGATCGCTACCTTGGCGTGACGATGTAGCCATGCACGACACGCCGATCCGCGTCGACCACGCGGGCATCGCCGTCGACTCCATCGAGGAGGCGGAGCCGGTGCTGTTCGCGCTTGGCTGTCGGAAGCTCATCGAGGAGTCCGTCGAGGGCCGCTTCCGGTGGGCACAGTACGACTTCGGCGGCGACGCCTCCCGGCTCGAACTGATCGCGCCCGAGGCCGACGACACGTTCCTCACGCGATTCCTCGACGAGCACGGGCCGGGGCTCCACCACGTCACCCTCGAGGTCGCGGACATCGACTCGGTGGTGGCGGCCGTCGAGCACGCGGGCTTCGACGTCGTCGACTACGCCGTCTTCGAGGACTGGACCGAGGCGTTTCTCTCGCCCGCGAACCCGACGGGGACGCTGTTTCAGCTCATGGAGTACCACGACAGCTACGACGAGGGCCGCCCGCCGCCCGAGGCGCTGTACGTCGACGGCGAGCGGTTGAGTGACGGCTCCGGGTGAGGGTGGTCTCGTCGGAACGTCGACATCGCGGTCCTGTTCGGCTGGCTTCGAGAAATTGCAGGAGAACACCGGCTCCTTCGGAGAGTGGCTGATACGGACGTTCGTGACTCTTTACCGCCGTGCCGTTGCAGATGGATTGCTTCGGCCCGTGACACTCCCGTTTTGCCGGGGCCGTGCCGAAAATACTCACGAACGTCCGTATGAATCCGCACGCTATCGACACAACCCGCCGGCACACACCCGGCGCACTCCCAACACAGTCCTCGTCCACCCGGGCGAGTCGTTCCGCCCGTTCCGCTGAATTAGTGGCGCACTCCCAACACAGTCCTCGTCCACCACACAAGACGCCCTCGCTCACATTGTACACACGACAACACTTAGGACCGCTCGCTCACAACGGACACATCATGAGTAGCGACAAGAAGCGGGTCCAGTTTCGCGCCCCACACAGGCTCATCGACAGGACCGATGCACTCGCTGACGTCCTGGGGGAGGACCGGACCGACATCCTCGTGACTGCCCTGCGCGAGTATCTCCAGGAGGCCACACACGACGATGCACTCATCCAGGAGATCGCCGCCGCCTACTACGACGGCGAGATCACGTACACGCAGCTGAAAGCGCTCGTCGGTGCCGAGAAGGCAGCCAACTTCCGTGTGTTGAAACAGCAACTGGACGACGGGTTCGTCGACGAGGTCGCCGGGCGATAGATGACAGTGCTGGTCGCCGACACCTCCGCACTGGTGAGTCTCGGAGTCGTCGCCGGTTCCGATCCCGACCCGCTCTCGCTCTGTCTCTCGACGTACGACGTGGTCGCGCCGACAACCGTCGCCGCCGAGCTCCGGACGATCGCCTCGTACGACGACGCTCACGGCGACGCTGCAGCCGCTGCCCGTGCCCGGTCGGCCGAGTTCACAACCCGACCCGTCGACCTCGACGCCGAGTTTCCCCTGGACGACGGCGAGAACGCGGCGGTGACGCTCGCGAATCAGGTCGATGCAGCGCTGTTGCTCTGTGACGAGTTCAACAGTCTCGGACTGATTCACGCCTCGCTGGCCGACACGCGACTCGTGACGACGCCGACACTGCTCTCGGTGTTCGTCCGCAGGGAAGGGCTGACGCCCGACGAGGCGCGCAGGCTTCTCGAGGCCATCAGCACGGCTCGAAGCTGGGAGGCGAACAGCTACGTCGAACGAGCACGCTCGCTGCTCGACGATGCCTGAGGGCGCCGAGGACCTCGCGTTCGCGTCGCTCTCCCGGGTCCGCGAACGCCATCGACGACAGATCTATCACAATCATTTTAGCGCTATGATCCGATACTCCGGCCGAGTCATGTACAAGGAGATCGAGGGGGCCGACCGTTCGGAGATCCGCGCGGTCCAGAACGAGCGGCTCCGGCGGACGGTCAGGAACGCCTACAACAACGTTCCGTTCTACCGGGAGCGGATGGACGAGCTGGGGGTTCGTCCCGGGGACATAGATGGCGTCGAGGACGTCACGAAGCTGCCGACGACGACCAAGGAGGACTTCCGGGACAGCTACCCCGACGGGCTGTTTGCGGTCGACCGGGAGGAGATCGTCCGGCTGCACGCCTCCTCGGGGACGACCGGCAAACCGAAGGTCGTCGCCTACACCGACGACGACCTCGCCGTCTGGTGTGAGGCGATGGCTCGCTCGCTCGCGTGTGCGGGCGTCGAGCCCGACGACCTCGTCCAGAACGCCTACGGCTACGGGCTGTTCACCGGCGGCGCGGGGCTCCAGCAGGGGGCGGAGACGCTCGGGGCGACGCTGTTGCCGATCGGCGGCGGCCAGACCGACAAACAGATCGAGATGATGACCGACCTCGGCAGCGACGTGCTCGCGTGCACGCCGTCGTACTCGCTGTACCTCGCCGAGCGCGCCGAAGAGCTGGGTCACGACATCTACGACCTGCCGCTGTCGACGGTCATCTTCGGGGCCGAGCCCTGCACGGAGCCGATGCGCGAGGAGATCGAAGACCGCCTCGACGTCACCGGCATCGACCTCTACGGACTCTCGGAGATCGTCGGGCCGGGCGTCTCGATCGAGTGCCACGAGGCCCAGGACGGGCTGCACATCTGGGAGGACCGCTTTTATCCCGAGGTCGTCGACCCCGACACCGGCGAGCCCGTCGAGGAAGGCGACGAGGGCGAGCTCGTGCTCACGACGCTCAGCAAGGAGGCCCTGCCGGTGTTGCGTTACCGGACCGGCGACCTGACGACGCTGAACTACGACCCCTGCGAGTGCGGCCGGACGATGGTCCGCATGGACAACGTCACCGGGCGGGCAGACAACCTGCTGATCGTCCGCGGCGTCAACCTCTACCCCAGCCAGATCGAAGACGTCGTCCTCAGCGTCGACGACGTTGCACCCTACTACCGGATCGACCTCTACCGGCGAGGCAACCTCGACGAGATCGAACTCACCGTCGAACAGGACGAAAACGCCAGCCGGGACCGCGAGGAGCTCTACGAGGCCGTCGCCGAACGCCTCAAGGCGGTGCTCGCGTTCACGCCGGACGCCCTCGAGGTCGTCGAACCCGGCAGCATCGAACGCACCGAGGTCGGCAAGGTCAAGCGCGTCTACGACCACCGGTAGCTGTTTGCCCGCAAACTACCACAGCTGAGCGCAGATTCGAGAAGAGACGTTCAAACTCGAGCGTCTGATCCCGAAAGGCCGCTGGTTGTGCGCAGCCGTTCCGGACTGTACTCAACCCTCCAGCCCAGAACTGTGCGCAGCTGTCCCGGATGCGCGTAGCCATCCAGCCCAGAACTGTGGCAGCCCTCCAGCCCGGACGGCCACGCCCGAACCACTCTGTTCGGTCGGTCAGAGCCAAGCTATATGTAAACAGTTGCCCATCTAGAGCTGTCATGCCGACAGCCGACAGCCCCACACAGCATCCGCTGGATCCGCTGGATCCGGCCGAGATCGAGCGCGCTTCGGAGATTCTCCACGACGAACACGACGTCGGAGAGTCGACGCTGATCATCAAAATCGAGCTCGAGGAGCCGACGAAAGCGGCGCTGCGGGCGTACGAGGAGGACGGCGAGGTTCCCGACAGGCGAGTCCGGGTCGTGATGCGCGACGGCGACGCCCGCGAGACGTCGGAGACGCTTCTCTCGCTGACGGAAGCGCGCACCCTCTCGCACAAGGTAATCGATGCCCAGCCGTCGATCGCCATCGAGGAGTTTATTGCCTGCGAGGAGGCCGTCAAGGCAGACGAGCAGTGGCAGGCCGCCCTGCGCGAGCGCGGGGTCGAGAACACCGACCGCGGGATGGTCGACCCCTGGTCTGCCGGCCACGAGTTCGTCCCCCCGGACGTGGACCGCTCGAAACGGATCGTCCACGGGCTGACGTTTCTCCGGCCGGACGAGCACTCCGGCGACGAGGGCTACGCCAAGCCCGTGACGGGGCTGCACACGTTCGTCGACCTCGACCGGATGGAGGTGGTGAAGGTGCTCGACTACGGCCCGCCCGACGGGGACGAGCCGTTCCCCCCCGAGTCGATGGCCTACCGCGAGGGCGACGTCGAGCTTCGAGAGGATCTGACGGCGTACAACGTCGACCAGCCCGACGGCCCGAGCTGGGCGGTCGACGGCCGGAACGTCGAGTGGCAGGGCTGGCATATCCGCGTCGGGTGGAGCCAGCGCGAGGGGCTCGTCCTCTACGACGTCGGCTACGAGGACCCCGAAACAGGCGAGATCAGGCGGGTGCTCGACCGCGCTTCCTGTGCCGAGATGTCGGTCCCCTACGGGGATCAGAGCCGCAACGACCGCTGGAAGAACGCGATGGACGTCGGCGAGTACAACGTCGGCCGGCTCGCGAAGTCGCTGACGAACGGCTGTGACTGTCTGGGTCACATGCACTACTGGGATGCGGTGATGAACACCGCCGAGGGTGACCCGAACATCGTCGAGAACGCGATCTGTCTCCACGAGGAAGACAACGGCACGCTGTGGGAGCGGGCGGACTGGCGGACCGAGTCCGCCGAGGTCAGACGCCGCCGCCGGCTCGTCATCTCGTTCGTCGCGCCCGTCGGCAACTACGACTACATCTTCAACTGGTACTTCTACCAGGACGCCTCCATCGAGGTCGAGGTCCGCCTCACCGGCATCGACAGCGTCTCCGCGGCAGGCCCGGACGAGGAGGTGCAGGGATACGCAGAGCCGGTCGCCCCGCGGCTGAAGGGGATGATCCACCAGCACTTTTTCAACTTCCGGCTCGACGTGAACGTCGACGGCGGCCCGAACTCGCTGTACCGGGTGGAGAACCAACAGGTTCCGGTCGGGCCGGACGGCCTCGACCCGATGGCCGAGGCCGACGGCCGCCACCACAACCCCGGCGGAAACGCCTTCTACGCCCGCCGGGAGCAGCTGCGAAGCGAGGCAGAGGCCAAAGAGCTGATCGACCCCCTGGCAGGGCGGTACTGGCAGGTGGTCAACCCGGAGCGGACCAACGCGGTCGGGCGGCCAACGGGCTACCGCCTGAAACCCGGCGGGAACGTCGAGGCGGCCGTCCAGCCCGAATCGAGCGTGATGAAA
>Ga0207421_10006686_pt1 | contig 12501 bp, 12 predicted proteins | sample SodLakKL_010_SED_4_FD_187542 | JGI IMG/M metagenome (GOLD analysis project Ga0207421, IMG submission 187542) | Alkaline sediment microbial communities from Lake Tanatar, Kulunda Steppe, Russia - 8KL_010_SED (SPAdes) (version 2) | ecosystem: Environmental > Aquatic > Non-marine Saline and... | reverse complement strand
GGCACCAGGTTTATATCACCCGGGTTAACGAACGCAAAGTGCACGTGAGCGATCCCTTCCTTGGAACCAATAAGGGGCAATACCTCGGCACCCGGATCCAACTTCACATTATGCCGTTCCCGGTAATACTGAGCTACTGCCTCTTTAAAATCATGCAGTCCCTCGTCGGGGGGATAGCTGTGATTTTTGGGATCCCGCACTTCCTGAACCATCCTCTCAATAACATATTCAGGAGTGGAAGTATCCGGATCGCCAATGCCCAACTTTATAACATCCATTCCTTTTTCCCGGACTTCCCGAATTTTCCGATCAATCTCTACAAATAAATAGGGGGGCAATTGTTTAATTCTATCTGCCGGTTCAATCAACTGAATCAACCTCCTCAATTAATTCTTCATTAATTTTTCACTTATTTTTTACTAATATTTCACTAATTCTTTATTTTTCATTACAAAATGCATTAAATCCCCTGACCCATTCTTGCTTTTCTTACTTACTTACTTACTTACTTAATTTTTTCTTGCTTAATTCTTACTTACTGGATTATTCTTTTATCATCTGGTTTTACTCGCTTTATCTTTCTTTTCCTCTTTTATCCTCCCTTATCCCCACTTCTTCTCATTTTATTGTTTCTCTCCATGCACTTCCCCTTCAAACACCTTTTCAACCGGTCCTTCCATTAATACGTCCCCATCTTCCTTCCATTGAATCCGCAGCATCCCTCCCGGTAAATATACCTCCACGGGATGCTTGCCATCCAACCTGCCCAACTGCACCCCGGCTACCACTGCCGCGCAAGCTCCGGTTCCGCAAGCAAGGGTTCTGCCGGCACCTCTTTCCCACACATTTACCTCTATCCGCTGCGGGTTTAACACCTTTACAAATTCCACATTCGCCCTCCGGGGGAACATAGAATGATGCTCCAATAAGGGCCCCACCGTTTCCAGGGAAATATTATCGGCATGATCAGGATAAATAACGCAGTGCGGATTTCCCATACCCACCGCCGAGAAGTAAAAAGTATTATCTCCCGCCGTAATCTCCTCATTAACAATTTTCCGGCTCGCGCCGTTAACAGGAACTAAATCACTTCTCAACTCCGGCACCCCCATATTAACCCTCACCATTCCATCCGGTAGAAGCATCGTATTTTTTTGCGTGCCGCCGACCTCAATAACCAGGCGTTCACCGGTATCAAACCGCTCTTTAATATAGGAAGCAACACAGCGCAGGGCATTCCCGCACATTTCCGCTTCACTGCCGTCAGCATTAAAAATGCGCATGCGGTAATCAGCTTCTGCGGAAGGCTGAATAAGCACCAAACCGTCAGCCCCCACCGACCAGCGGCGCCGGCACAAATCCTGCGCCCGGCCAGAAGGATCGCTCGCCTGCAAGTCCAAATCTTCTACGATAATAAAATCATTGCCCAGCCCATGCATCTTCGTAAAATTCATTCTCGGGCCCCCTCTTTCCCTTTCCGTAGATGAGGCGGAATTACTTCACCCTGCACCTTCTCTTCATAAGTTTCCCTGCTTACCACTGTTTCCGCCTTGCCCCGGCGGACAAACACTACCGCCGGGCGAAGATTTCGGTTATAATCACTGTACATGGAAAATGTATAAGCCCCCGTACTAAAAACGGCTAAAATATCACCTTTTTGGGGGCGGGGAATCTGTAGATCTTTAATTAAAATATCCCCCGACTCACAAGCCTTTCCGGCAACAGTTACCGTAATCTCCGGCGGAGAACCCGCCCGATTGGCTAAAACACCCTCATAAACCGCGCCGTATAACGCCGGCCTCAGGTTATCCATCATCCCTCCATCTACAGACACATAAGTCCGCACACCGGTAATTTCTTTGATGGTCCCCACCGTGTATAAAGTTAATCCCGGCTCTCCGATAATAGAACGCCCCGGTTCCATCATCAGGCGCGGCAAGGGGAAATCAAGTCTTTCACACTCTTCCTGCACCGCCTTGGCAAGTGCCCGCACAAAATCTTCTATTTTGACAAATAAATCTTGGGAATTATGGCGTATTCCCAAGCCACCCCCCGTGTTCAACTCGCCCAGCTCTAACCCGGTAACTTCCTTCACTTCCTGCAAAAAGCCCACCATCTTTTGGGCTACCAGGCGAAAAGGCTTCTCCCAGTCAAATATTTGTGAGCCGATATGACAGTGGATTCCCCGCAAAGAAAGATGAGAAAAAGCAATAGCCTGCTTTACCGCCTCCATCGCCTGTCCATCATCAATTCCCAGGCCAAACTTGGAATCAATCTGGCCCGTCTGAATATAATTATGGGTGTGCGGTGCTACTCCCGGCTTCACCCGGAGTAGTATTTCCGCCACTACTCCTTTGGCGGCGGCAAGTTCATTTAAAAGCTCTAACTCCATGAGGCTGTCCACAACTATCCGTCCCACCCCATGTTCCAATGCCATGTCCAGTTCTTCCGGAGTTTTATTGTTACCGTGGAAATAAACCCGCTCCATGGGATATCCTGCCTTCAGAGCCGTATAAAATTCCCCCCCGGAAACCACATCCAGGGATATATCCTCTTCTTCCAACAAGCAGCACATTGCCCCGATAAGAAAAGCTTTCCCTGCAAAAATAATCTCTCCATTTCCCTGCGGATAACAATCTTTTAAGGTGGAAAGATAAGCCCTGCACCTTTGACGAATCTGCTCCTCATCATAAACATAAAGAGGAGTTCCATACTCTTGCGCCAGCTTTACCAGATCATAATTTTCCATCTCCAGGTGGTTTTGAGCATTTACCTGCAGCCATTCCTGAAAAATCATTTTTTTTCATCTCCTTATCAATAATCTCTAAAAAACCCTCATAAACGTAAAAACGGCTAACCTTTACGCGCTAGCCGATGATGATTATAATACCTACACCTCTCTTCAGCTTACGCGAGATAGCTCACCACCACAGGCCCAAGGCTAAGCTTGTAGTGACAGTCCGCCAGCTCTTCGCATGACGGCCCAGCACCCGGCGCCGGGAAACCGGGAACTTCGGCGGCAGCCCCTTTCATTTATTTCATCGGGTCCCTTACCCTTCCCTAAATCTACTCATGACGTGCCGCGCCTCTACCCCACCTCCAAGCGAGATGAGGTATTTCCATTTTAAATTCTTTTCGTATTGTAACACGACATCATTATCAAAACAAGCATAAATTTTTTTTCACAAAGGGTAAGTGCTCACCATCATAATAAAACATTTAACTTTCAAGAATTTCCCTATAAAATCCGTCATTATCATTGAAATAAATACATCAATATTAGCATGTGAACAAATATCATGTATAATAGGGATAAAGAACTTAAAGGATGGCGCGTTGATGAAAAAGCCGGCCCAGGCACTTTTAGAAAAATTCATACGCGAGCGCAACCTGCAATTAATTAATGAACGGGCACGTGTAGGAATTATTCAAGGATGGGTAAGCATAACGGGCAATTTGATCATTGCCCTGGCAAAAGTTATCTGCGCTCTTTTTACCGGCAGTATTTCACTTTTGGCCGATGCCATGCATACAATTTCAGATATCGCCACCTCTGCCGTTGTTCTAGTCGGTTTTGGCTTTTCCAAAAAGGAAGCAGATGCCCAGCACCCCTTCGGCCACGGACGCATAGAATACTTCGCCGGCCTGATTATTGCCTTAATGCTCATAGGGGCTGGGGTTTCTTTTATAATAACCGCCTACGACCGTTTAATGGCAGGCATTGTCATGGAACCCAGCCTGCTTGCCATATTTCTGGTTTTATTTACCATTATCTTCAAGGAATTTTTGTGTCAATTTTCTATTGCCGCCGCTAAAAGAATTGACTCAGATACTCTCCTGGCAGATGCCATGCATCACCGCACCGATAGCCTTACCACCCTGGCAGTCTTGATAGCCATTACCGGAGCTTACTTTAACATGGGTTACCTGGATTCCATATTTGGCTTCGGCGTTGCCGCTTATATAATTTACATCGGAATCAAAATTGCCCGCAATTCCATTAACAGACTGATGGGAACCGCCCCCAGCGATGAAACCCACGCTCAAATACTTGATTCCATTCTGGATACAAACGGTGTCCTTAGCGCCCATGATTTGCATATACATGACTACGGGGCCCACAAATCTATCACCGTGCACATAGAAGTAGACGGCAACTTGAGTATGCATGAAGCCCATAACATTGCGCATAGGGTAGAAAATAATCTGCGGGAAAAAAACAGCTGTCACTGCGTAGTTCATCTCGATCCCCACAACAGGGAAAACTCTCCGGAATAACAGGCAGGGGGACGGTTCCTTTGCCTTTCCTCAGGCAGGGGGACCAGGCAGGGGGACGGTTCCTTTGCCTTTCCTTGCGAAGCGCCCACGTAGCTTGCAGGCAAAAGAACCGTCCCCTTGCCTGTGCGTAGCTTGCAGGCAAAAGAACCGTCCCCTTGCCTGCCCGTAGCTTGCAGGCAAAAGAACCGTCCCCTTCCCTGCCTGCCTGGAACCGTCCCCTTGCCTGTGATGCCTTAATAATCTGAAGGCACATCTGCTTCACACTCATCCTCCGCCGCCTCAGCCAGTGATTTTATAACCGGCAGGTAGCGTTTTTCATCTTCCAGCCTGTTGTTCCAAACTCTAATTCCAACAATCACAGCCAGCAAGAGCACTGCTCCAATGCCTATCGCCAATAAAACTTCATCCCCTCTATAGTTAAAAAGGCGGGCAAAGGTAATACCACCAAAGACCCCCACCAAAAGCGCTATCACAGGGAGCATGTACAGCACAAACGAAAAACGAAGCATCTGGGCATCATCTACCTCAACATTAACCAGCTGGCCTTCACTTGCATTAATGGGATTTTTAACTTCAAACTTTTCTTTATCTTTATCATCAACATTGATAAAACCACCGCAGCCGCCGCACTTTTTGCAAGCCGTATGCCTGCGCATTGCCACCATTGCTGTTTCTCCCTTTTTTTCCAATACAACTCCCACGCGCTCCATCTCGCTCCCCCCCTGAATAAATCCTAAGTACTGAGGCTGTCTCCGGGTAATTTAGGCTTATTTTTAAGTCGTATTTTATATTCTAATGAACTTAAGTTTTACCAGCTTTAGTTGCTAGTGACGACTCCTCGGATTAAAGCCCGAGGTTTTCCCGGCGTAATTCTATAACTAATAGTATCTTAACACATACCAGCAATATTCTAAAATATTCAATTCAACTGATTGCCTCTTTAAATTCTTTAACTTTACTTCGCACCAGTAAAGGCAAGCGTTCAAAGTTTTGTTCATTATTTTCAATTTCTTTGACCAAAACACTGCCTATTATGACTCCATCAGCTTCTTTGGAAATGTGGCGGGCCTGTTCCGGATGCGATATCCCAAAACCAACCAGCAGCGGAGTACTGGTAAACTTACGAAGTCTTTGCAACGTCGAGAATATTTCCGGGGAAATATTCTCTCTCATCCCGGTAACTCCTGCCTGAGATACACAATAGATAAACCCCCGGGCCTTTTTTGCTAAGTTTTCCATCCGCTTTTCTTCCGTAGTAGTCGCTAATAGATCAACAAATATGGGCTCGCTTATATCTTCTTCTTTTGCCAGCAGTTCTTTTTCCTCCAAAGGTAAATCAGGAATTATAAGGCCATCCACCCCTTTACTTATAGCCTTTTCTTTAAAAGCAGGTACTCCAAATTGAAAAATCGTGTTGAAATATAACAATAAAACTATGGGCATGTTTTTGTATTTTCCTCGCAAGTGTTCTGCCATGTCCAGTATATGATTAACATTTATGCCTTTATCCAGGGCCCTGCGGGCTGCTTTTTGGTTTACAGGCCCATCAGCAAGGGGATCACTGAAAGGCACACCTATCTCCAAAATATCCGCCCCGCCCTCTATAGCCGCTTCGCATAAAGCAAGTGAAACATTAAATTCAGGATCCCCCCCCATTAAAAAGGCGGCCAGCGCCTTTTCATTATGCTCCCTTAATTGCTTAAATTTATTCTCCAAACGGTTATTGAGCTTTTTCACCTTAATTATCTCCTTCTCCCAAATCTTTTTCCTCTGATTTTACCCCTTCAGAGTTACTATTTTCCAGATAAGAATTTACCATGTCCAGGTCTTTATCACCGCGTCCTGATAGATTAATAATTACTATTGAGTTTTTAGATTCTCCCCTGGCCCGCAAACTCTCAGCCAGGTAAGGAAGGTAAGCAATGGCATGGCTGCTTTCCATGGCAGGCAATATTCCTTCTTTCTGCCCCATCGTCATGAATGCTTCCAGGGCTTCTTTATCGCTTACGGATACATATTGCGCCCTGCCGCTATCTTTTAAGAAGCTATGTTCGGGCCCCACCCCGGGATAATCCAGCCCCGCGGAAATGGAATGAACCGGCATTATTTGCCCATCCACATCCTGTAACAAATAACTAAGGTTTCCATGAAAAACCCCGGGATTGCCCCGAAGCAATGTTGATGAATGTTGCCCTCGTTGGCTTCCCTCACCTCCGGCTTCTATGCCGGTTAGGGTGACTTCCCGGTGTGGAATAAAGGAGGCAAATATTCCTATGGCATTGCTCCCGCCTCCTACACAGGCCAAAATATGGTCGGGCAATCTGCCTTCCCTCTCCTTAATTTGTTCTTTAACTTCTTGCCCAATAACCGACTGAAAATCACGCACTATTCGGGGAAACGGATGAGGCCCCACTACAGAACCGATAATGTAGTGAGTACTGTCAATGGTGGCAATCCACTCTCGCAAAGCTTCATTGGTCGCTTCTTTTAAAGTTTTATCGCCACTTTCAACCTCTCTTACATGCGCACCCAACAGGCGCATGCGAAATACATTCGGTCTTTGGCGGCGAATATCTTCCGCCCCCATAAAAATGGTACATTCTAATCCTAGTAAAGCCGCCGTAGTTGCCACTGCAACTCCATGCTGCCCTGCGCCGGTTTCTGCAATAACCCTTTTCTTTCCCATCCGCGTGGCTAAAAGAGCCTGCCCCAGGGCATTATTAATTTTATGGGCCCCCGTATGGCAAAGGTCCTCCCTTTTGAGATACAGCCCCGGAATTCCGTAATACTCACCCAATCGCCTGGCGTGATATAAAGGCGTGGGCCGGCCTGCATATTGACAAAGATAATGGTGGAATTCTTCTTGAAAATTGGTATCCTTTTTCATTAAATCATAGACTTCTTCCAGTTCAATAACGGCAGACATAAGGGTTTCCGGAAGAAACCTTCCCCCATAACGGCCAAAATATCCGTTTTCATCCGGCAATTTGTTCACTTCCATATTTTTTCATCCTTTCCCGAGCACGTTGTTGTTGTCCCGGCGAATTTTATTTTATTGACTTCCCGCACCAAAATCCTGATCAATTCCCGGCTTTTGACCCCGTTTTTTTCGGCACCACTGCTTACATCCACGGCATAGGGATTAACACTTAATATGGCATCTTTTATATTGGCAGTATTTATCCCCCCGGCCAGGATAAGGGGTAAAGATAATTTCCCAAAAGGCCTGGCTATATTCCAATCAAATGTTACCCCACCCCCTCCCTTTTTATCAGGGTAGCTGGAATCCAGGAGAACGGCATCCACGGGATATTTCTTCACCTGAGCCAACTCCAATTCATCGGTTGCGGCAAAAGATTTCACGAGCACGTAACCCCCAAATTTTCTACAATATTCCGGCGTTTCCCGGCCGTGGAATTGAAGGGTGTCCAGATTGCACCACCGAGCAATTTTCAATACTTTATCCGGATCTTCATCAACAAAAACCCCTACCCGTGAAACAAAAGGAGGGATCCGCGAAGTAATCTTTTGTGCTGTTTCCACATCCACCTGACGGGGACTATCCGCAAAAACCAACCCCACTGCATCGACTCCCTCTTCCACAGCCATAGCTGCTTCATAGGCATTCTGCAAGCCGCATATTTTCAATTTCATTCCTCTCCACAGCCTCCCTCCTCTTCCAATAGCCTAAGTTCTATTATCTTTTCACCGGGATTATCTGCAGTAATTAGGCTTTTTCCCACCAGTACCGCAGAAATTCCGGCTTCATCTCGCAAACGCTTCACCTGCTCAACATTATCAATTCCGCTTTCAGAAACTCTCAAAACCCCCGGAGAGATAAGGGGTGCTAATTCCAGGGTCCTGTTTAAATCCACTTGTAATGTGTTTAAATCGCGATTGTTGATGCCAATAATCTTACTCCCCGCTTGAAGAGCTCTATTTACCTCTTCCGGTGTCCCCACTTCCACCAGCGCGGACATTTTCAATCCTCTGGACAATGACAGTAGTTTCTCCAATCGCTCCTGTTTCAAGCAAGAAACTATTAGCAGGACTGCATCTGCACCCATTACTCTTGACTCATAAAGCTGGTACTCATCAACGATAAAGTCTTTGCGCAATATGGGAATTTCCGTCACATGCTTTGCTTCTTTCATGTCCTCCAGTGAACCACCAAAATAATTAATATCGGTTAAAACAGAAACTGCAGCAGCCCCGTTTTTCTGGTAATATCGGGCAATGTCACCCGGGCTGTAATCATTCCCGAAAGAAGAATTTAGCTTTCCATGGGAAGGAGAAGCCTTTTTCACCTCCGCAATAACTTTTACTCCCTTTCCACTGTGTAAAGCGCCCTCAAAATCACGTGGCACCGGTGAAAATTCCAGTTGTTTTTCCAACATTTTTAACGGCATATTCTCTTTTCTCTGAGATATTTCCCGGTATTTGGTATTGATTATTTGGGTAAGCATTGTATCCTCCTCAATTTCTTCAAGTTTAAGACCTCATGTCTTCATCTTCCTTAAACTTTCCAACACTTTCATAGATGCTCCCGAATCTATGGACGTCCTGGACAATTCTATACCTTCCCGTAAACTGCCAACCTTTCCGGATACATAAATAGCAGCACCGGCATTCAATAAAACCACATCACGTCGAGGTCCCTGTTCTCCATTTAATACCGACAGGCAAATATCAACATTAGTGGACTCATTTCCGCCACCTACATGTTCCAGGGGCACCCTGGAAAACCCATAATCTTCCGGAGAAATTGTAAAACTTGTTATATTGCTGTTTTTCAACTCTGTAACCCGCGTTTCTCCAGCCAGGGAAATCTCATCGGTGCCGTCACAACCATGAACAATTAGGGTATGTTCAGAACCAAGACAGGAAAGCACTTGAGCCATTTTTTCGGTCAAATGGGCATCAAAAACTCCTATGACCTGTTTTTTTACTTTCGCCGGGTTGTTCAAAGGCCCTAAAATATTAAAAACAGTCCTTATCCCCAAAGACTTCCGGGCGGGCAAAGCTCTACCCATTGCCGGATGCATGAGAGGAGCAAAGAGAAAAGCTATTTTGCTCCTTTTCAAGCAACCGGCTGTTTCTGCAGGTGTCATTTCCACATCTATGCCTAGTTTTTCCCAGAGGTCAGCGCTACCACATTTGCCGGACACGGCCCTGTTTCCATGTTTTGCCACCGGCACACCGGCGCCGGCCACCACAAAAGCGCTAACTGAAGAAATATTAAACGTACCTTTGCCATCACCGCCGGTCCCGCAAGTATCTACCATCAAGGGATGGTGATATGGAACTTCCTTGCTGTGCTCTCTTATAGCCAGGCAACTTCCAATTAATTCATCTTCACTTTCTCCCTTGCAACGCAATGCCGTCAAATAAGAAGCAATTTGCGCATCATTAACTTCTCCGGACATAATCATGTCCATTACTTTGTAAGCTTCCTCCCGGCTTAAATTTTCCCCTTTTATTAATTTATTCAGAATATCCTTAATCATATTCTGCCTCCTTCATAAATAACTCCCTTAACTCAAGCAAAGATAACCGCAAATGTACTGTCTTTATCCCGTTTTTTCACTTCCTTTGGCTCCTCTTTCGCCTGCAGATAAGCTCGCCAGAAAATTTGAAAGTATGCGGGAGCCATGAGGCGTAAAATAAGACTCAGGATGAAATTGCACTCCCACTACTTGTGCATAATGTCGGTGGCGGATGCCCATAATTTCCCCTTCGGCAGTGCGGGCAATAACTTCCATAGAAGAAGGCAAAGATGAAGAATCCAATAACAAAGAATGATAACGCATTCCCTCCATGGGAGACTCGATTCCGGCAAAAATTGGATCTCCATAATGATAAATCTGAGATGTTTTACCATGCATCAAACAACAACTTTTGATTATTCTTCCTCCGAAGTAAACTCCAATGGACTGATGCCCCAGGCAAACACCCAATATGGGTAACCTTTCCCGCAAATGTCCTATCGTTTGGAGGCTCATCCCGGCAGATTCAGGCACCCCCGGACCGGGCGAAATAATTACTGCATCCAGAGGTAATGAATCCAAATCCTCCAATTCATACTCATCATTCCGCCAAACCCGAACATGATGTCCCAGTGAGCCTATTGTTTGGGCCAAGTTGAAACTGAATGAATCGTAATTATCCACAATTAAAATCATGATCTTTCCACTCCTCTGCAAGTTTAATGGCACGCATGGAAGCGGCCATCTTGTGTTCTGTCTCCAGATATTCCCCATGAGGGTCTGAATCTGCCACTATACCCGCTCCTGCCTGGATTTGGACCAGGCCATCCCTCACCAGCATACTTCGGATTGTAATACAGGTATCCATATTGCCGTTAAAACCGATATAGCCAACCGCACCCGAGTAGGGGCCTCGAGCAACAGGCTCCAGTTCCGAAATCACTTCCATGGCCCTTATCTTGGGGGCACCTGTGACTGTCCCTGCGGGGAAAGCTCCCCTAAGCAAATCAGAAAACCCGTAGCGCGGATTAATTTCGCCGGATACTTCCGAAACCAGGTGCATTACATGGGAAAAATACTCTACTTCCAACAACTTGTTTACGGTGACACTGCCATAATTACAAACTTTTCCCAGATCGTTACGCCCCAGATCCACCAACATCATATGTTCAGCTTTTTCTTTTTCATCATGACTTAATTCATCAGCCAGCAAAATGTCATCATCCTCATCCTTCCCTCTGGGCCTGGTTCCAGCAATAGGGCGAGTGGAGGCCCAATCTTTGTGCAAACTGACCAACATTTCCGGAGAAGCCCCTAGCAGTTGAAAACCATCCAGAGATAAATAAAACTGATAAGGGGAAGGATTCAGGCTGCGCAAGGCCCGGTATAAGTTGAAAGGATGTACTTCCAGGTTTTGAATGGAACGGCGGGAAAGCACAACCTGAAATATTTCCCCATTTTCAATGTAATTCTTTGCCTTTTCTACTGCCCTGACAAAGTTCTCTTCTCCAAATTCATATTTATCTTTCACAAAGCGGTTCCCGGTTTTTTCCCCGCTTCCGGAAATCCCCCCCAAAGGAGAGGGGCTATTTTTCAACCGGTTTGCACTCCTCTCCAAATAACGCACTGCTTCATCATAGGCCTCTTTCGTGTTTTTTCTTTTCTCTTTTTCCAAATGGACCACTCTCACCATCGTAAGAAGATGACGGCGGTGATCGTATATCATCACTGCTCCCGGAAAAATAAAATCACACCTCGGATACCGCCCATCTTCCCGGTTTGAAGGCACATTCTCCCAATACCCTACCATGTCATAACCTAAATAACCTACTGCCCCTCCCCAAAAAACTGATAATCCGGGAGGAGTATAAACTTTAAAGCTCCGGATCAGCTCCTCTACCACTTTTAATGGATCGTCATTGAGCTTAACTTCCGTGGACCCATCTGATTTTTTAATCACAGTTTGTTCTTCTCCAGCAATAATTGAAAGAAAAGGCTCGCTGCCAATGAACGAATACCTGGCTTTTTCTCCCAAATCTCCACTTTCCAGGAGAAAACTTTTTGAATTAGCAACAACTTTTAAATATATTGAGACCGGAGTTTCCATGTCTGCCGGAATCGTGCAAAACACAGGAATAATATCGTATTCAGAAGCTAATCTCACAAAAGTTTTTTCATCCGGTTGATACATAACAAATCCCCCCCAAACAAAATTAAGCCTTTCGTCATAAGGACGAAAGGCTTATCCGCGGTGCCACCTTAGTTAAGACATGACAGTATTACATCATGACTTCCCTCTTTCCAGGTACGGGACCAAGAACATTAATCATTTAATAACAAAAAGTATCTGCAAGCATTCAAAATCCGATACCCTGCCTCTTTTAACAGTAAGGCTTCTCTGCCGGAGCCTACTTACTTAAAATACAAATGTTCGGTCCGTCCTTCAGGGGTCCATTCAGAGAAGGAACATTTTACCGGGTTTCCACCATCGCCGGCTCTCTAAAAAAATTTCCTTAACTTACTAGTCCCCGTCATCAGGTTTTCATATCTAATTATGAAATTTACATTATCACAATAGATCAATAAAGTCAAGGCTTAATTTTTCACCCTGTGCCAAAAAAAGGAACCGGATAATCACATTATCCGGTTCCCAAACAACCTTGACATTCACATCAGGCACCGCCTTTGAAGTAGATAAACTATTTAAGCCTGAAGTATTATTTTAAGCTAGGTCTAA
>Ga0207421_10006685_pt1 | contig 12502 bp, 9 predicted proteins | sample SodLakKL_010_SED_4_FD_187542 | JGI IMG/M metagenome (GOLD analysis project Ga0207421, IMG submission 187542) | Alkaline sediment microbial communities from Lake Tanatar, Kulunda Steppe, Russia - 8KL_010_SED (SPAdes) (version 2) | ecosystem: Environmental > Aquatic > Non-marine Saline and... | reverse complement strand
CGGCTCGTGAGCGCCGGGCTGAACGAGCTGATTACCGATGGCGAAGCCCTCCATGAGACCCTCACGTTGGCGTCGATTGTGGAGCTGGAGGCCCCGGTGGAAGACATGCCCGAGATTGCCGGGGTCTTCCAGAATCGTCTCGACGCCGGCATTCGCCTGGAGTCCGACGCAACGGTGAATTACGTGCTGGGCACAAGCAAGCTCCAACCCACATTCGCCGACACCCGGGTGGAAGACCCGTACAATACCTATCGGAACTTCGGGCTTCCTCCGGGCCCCATCGGGAACCCGGGGATGGCGGCGATCGAGGCAGCAGCCAATCCGGCGGAGCACGACTACTACTTCTTCCTTCATCGCCCGGATCGCGTGACCGTGTTCTCATACGATTTTGCGGAGCATCTCCGGAACAAAGCGCGGTACCTCGATTAGCCGCCCGGTTGTTCGGCATCGCGTGTGGTCGAGCTCTCGTCCTCTTCGCCGATGTCCAGCTTCCCCCGCACCGCACGAGTAGCGATCCGGGTGATCCGGACCGTCACGATAGCGGTGGCAATGAGTCCCAGCGCGTAGAGCGCCCATTCTCCTGTGGTGGCAGTCTGTTCCGCTTGCCCTAAGTCGGCGACGCGCTGCACCAATGACCCGATATAGGCGTACAGGAGGGTACCAGGGATCATACCGATCCAAGAAGCAAGCATATACGGGAGCGTTCGTATGTTGGTAAGCCCGTACACGTAGTTGGAGACGCTATACGGGACCAAGGGGGACAGGCGCAGAAGAAAGATAATCCTCGCCCCCTCACGTCCAACCGCTTCATCGACGGCCTTCAGACGGGGCCGCTGGTCCAGAATCCGGGTTACCCAGCCGCGCAGCAGAAACCGCCCCAGCAGGAACGCCGCGGTAGCGCCCAGCGTCGACCCAATCGACGTGTAGATCGTACCGCGGATGACGCCGAACACTGCCCCCGCTCCGATGGTCAGAATAGAGCCCGGGATGAGGAGAACCGCGATGAGTATGTAGATCAGCACGAACGCCGCCGGGGCCCACCACCCAAGGCCATCTATCCAATCCAGAGCCGTTCTGACTTGGGCCGGGACATCCGCGAACCAGCCGACCACGAGGGCTGTCCCAAGGATCAGAGCCGCCGGCAGAATACGAAGCCATGGGACGCCGGTCTTTTCCGAGCGGAGCGCAGTCTTCGGGCCTGTCTGCTCCCCGGCACCGGAAACGGCATCCGGCCGGCTTCCCTCGCCGTCCCGCCGGCCCTCTCCGGCACGGTTCACCTCTTGTTCGTCAGTTTCCGTCCGGTCCATCGTTTTCTCCGCCTCCTCCGAGCTCACGGGCGAGCACGTCCGCCGGAACGGTGAGTTGGTTGCCGCCCTCACGCCGTCCCATACGGGTGCTCCGCAACGGCAGCTTCCGGCGACACAACCTTTTCTGCCCTGCCGGCGAGGAACCCGGCCGCCGGCACGGCTTGCACGCCACAACACCTGCAACTACAATAATTCTCGTGACCGTGCTGGACAACCGGTATCCAAACAATCGGGGCGACTCCCAGCCGTCATCGTGCTCCTCTTCCTCGAGCCCCGTCACTGGAACTAGGCCGGTGCTTCTATTCCTCGCGGGAACAACGGCACGGATCAGAGGGGGGAGACTTCGAGAGTTCGCGTGGGCCAAGACGTTCTACACACAATCCCGCCGGCACGGGCGGGTGATCGTGCCGATGCACGTGTCCGGAGAAACTCTGCGCTGTTTCACAGTGTGTACCGGATCCGCCGAGCAATCGGTTTGAGTCTGAACCTGGAGATGATGCTCCTGGTTCGAGAGCTCTTCGCCGCCGCGGGGACCCAAATAACGGTAACGATTGGAACTCCCCATCTGCCGTCGCCGGGCGACACCCTCCGTCACGACGCTCGGCAGGCCGAACGTCTTCGGCACCAGGTAGAACAGTTGCCCACACAGATCAACGGCAGTCGTCCTCAGCCCGTTGACCGAAACTTGCAGAGTACAGTAACCTGAGGATATGCTGCGCGGACGGCGGCCAGGCCGCTCCTTCGACGAAATGCCCCGCTCCGGATCCTTGGAGCATCTCGAGCAGATACCGGGACTCTGCCCCGCCTACAATCTCAGCAAGGCTTTCAAAGTTGTAGCTCGGGAGTTCGGAGAAGAGTTCCGGGATGCTGAGGTCACAAATGCTCAGTTCGCTATCCTGGTTAACCTCGGCATCAAGCATCCGCTTTCCACCTCCGAGCTTGCAGACCGTCTCGGTTCGGAGCTGAGCACCGTCTCCCGGAATATGGATGTCCTAGAAGACCGCCGGTTGGTGAGGCCGGCGCCCACAACGGACAAGCGAAGAAAAGACTACGAGCTCACCGATGAAGGTGGGAGAGCGGTACGTGATAATATCGCTCGCTGGAAACGCGCGCAGCAGCGCATTCTCAAGCGGATTGGGCGTCGCCGGTGGCAGGAAACCGTCAAGACCCTTCGTCTGATCGCGGAGTCGTAATCTAGTTGGGGGCTGGTAACCCGACTCAGAGAAGATAGGTTGCGGCGACATACGTGCATCGATAGCGACCGCCCATGCCCAGACAGCATCGGCGAGTCTTTGTTGAACCTTCGCGGGCGTACGGGCAAAACGTTTCTGCGGAGCCTTCGTGCCACGATGGAACGTGAACCTTCGCGGGCGTACGGGCAAAACCCTCGTTCGCAGCGTTCCGGAAAGCCCGGCGTAACCGCCACTCACCAGAGACACTCTTTCACGCGAATTCCGGTTCTCGCGGCTTGACCTCCCCGCACAGGCAATCGGTAAATTTGGAGTGACATGGCACGGAAAGACGAGGGATCCAACAGCCGCGGAAACAAGGACTACTACGATATCCTGGGTGTTGATCCGAATGCAGACACCGAGGAGATCAAGCAGGCGTATCGGCGCGTAGCCAAGGAACACCACCCTGACGCGCAACAAGCTGCGGACGATGAGGCGTTTCGCCGGGCTCAAGAAGCTTACGAAACTCTGCGGGACGATCGCTCGCGTCGAGCTTATGACGAGCAACGAGCACGCCGCAGGTCTCCCCGGTTCTCCTCCGGCTCCCCTTCGTCCCGCTCAGCGCGATCACGCTCTTCCGCGTCCGGCTTCGGACCAGGCGATCTCGGCTTGTCCGATGACCTCTTCGATTCACAGTTCGCACAGCGCTTCGAAAGCATGTTGTCCCGGCTATTCGAGGGCTCGCCGCTCTTTGGCTCGCCGTTCGGTTCCCCGTTCGGCTCGCCGTTCGACATGGAGGAGTCGCTGACCCGGGAACGTGCAGGCGAGCCGTATGGCCGCCGGCCCTATCCCTCCGACTCTGAACCGGTGCGATTCGAGGCGCAACTCTCTCCGCGCGAGGCGAAAGCCGGCGTAGAATTCGACCTGCCCCTCGAGAGCACCCCACCGCTCCGGGTTCGTTTACCCGCAGGCGCTCACGACGGCACGATCTACCGCCTCGAGAGGGATGAAGGAGGCACCCACCCGCCGGTGGAAATCGTTGTACGCATCGTCTAGGCCGCAGCGGTGACGCTCGCCTTCGGCGCTGGCTCTCAGCCTGCTTCAATTCCCGCGTCCTGGAGCCGGCCTTGGCGAAGCCCGCTCAGTTCTTCCAGTAGCTCGTCCGGAAACCCCATCGTTTCGATGAGCCGGATTGCGTTCTTCTCAGCGATTACTCCCTCACGGAGCTTATAGTCGAAAGTGATCGTACCTTCGCTGACCTGCTCCCCAAAGAAGCACTGCCTATAGACGTTCTCGACCGCGTGGGGAATCTCCAGGTCATGGGTCGCCAAGAGCGAGATAACACGTTTTCCGATGAGATACCGCAGAAGCGCAATGGTTATGGCTACCCGCTCATCCGAGTTGGTGCCGATCAGCACCTCGTCGAATAACAGCAGGCGACGTACCGAGCTCTTGCCCCGAACTAGCGTCTTCAAGCGCTTGGCCTCAGCGTAGTAAAGGCTCTCAGCAGCCAACAGATCGTCAGACTTTCCGATCGAAGAGGCGACCGGAAATGGGCCGGTCACGAACCGCTCCGCCCACACAGCGGTGATGGTAACAGCAGCAATCTGGTTGACGCCGAGGGTCCGGAGAAACGTCGATTTGCCGGACATATTGGTGCCGGTCAGAATCACCCCCGGCTCACCGAGCTCGACCGAGTTCGCGACCGGATCATCGATGAGCGCAGGATAGCCCCCTTCCATGTGGATGCGCTCTGCATCCTTGTGGACCTCCGAAAGGCATGTAGGCTCCTCCACGTACGTGAAGGCCTCGCTCACCGCGCACACCGCGTCGATAGTTCCGATCAGTTCGCATAGCTCCCGGAGCTCCGAGATCTTCTGCATCACCTCGCCAACAGAGCGAAAATAGGTCCGCACCTCCAGTAGCAACAGAACGCTCAGGTACTCCACAAAGACGTCAGCCAGATCTCCGAAGCCGCCCGTACGGGGAAAGAAGAAAGCGGTCCGCCTGCGGAGTCGCCGAGTCTGTTTCCCGATCTCTTCCAATCGCTCCGACTCCGTCTCGAACGTCCGAACCGGCAGCTTCACAAGCTTCCGCGCTGCGTTGAGAAGGCGGTTAATATAGAAGAGCGAAGATGCGTCGGCCTCCACCTCGCGCTTCGTCTTGTAGTGGATGATGGCGTTCGCAATCAGACAGACAATGAGGAGCAAGCCGAACGGGCCGCCGTAGAACACGGTAAGTCCAAGGAGCATGAACGGCATCGTACCCATAAGCGTATACGGAAGCGCATCCGCCCGCTTCCATCGCGGTGCCCAGAGCGAGCGGTGGACACTGCCCCCCTTCTGTTCCCCTACCCCTTTCAGAACGCGCTGGATCCGAGAGCGTTCTCCCGGATCCTCCTGGAGATCCTCGACACACTCCCGCCGCTCGGCGAGATAACCCGTATCCATGACGGGAGTCCGGAGCATCCGGTAGAGCTCCGCCGCTCCAACGGTGGTTCGAGTGTAGTTGATGGAATTGAAGACCGGATCCATGTTGAGATCGGCCCACGTCTTGTCGTCAACTTGGTGGTGCTCTGACGGGAAGTGACCAAACGCGTCACGAGCCCATGAAGCGCTTCGCGTACTCTCTCTCATTGGGGTCCAGCCTATCGGCTACGCTCCAAACCGACAAGCCATGGCTGGGGGCGGAGATTAGGGTCGATCACGGAGCACGCGGCAACTCCAGGTCCGAGAGACGCGCCGCCGGGGCCACCCGGGTGCTTTGCGCACCCAGATGCCTCCCGGCGGCGACGGTTCGCGTGTTCCGGCGAGCTTCCCGACTAGTCGGCAGCCGACAAGCGGTACACCGCCGTATCCACCGGTCCGACCGTCACCCGGACGCCCGACTGCGGATCCTCCGGGTCGGCGACGTCCGCACCGTTGAACGCGTAAGAGTCGTCTCGCCCCCAGAAGATCTCCTCGATCTCGTAGTCGGCATCCATCTGCCGATCCATGTGAGCCCAGGCTTCTTCCGGGATAGTCAGTCGCATCTCACGGCCATCGGCGTCGTCGAAGTTCGCGACGAAGAGGTACGCATCGTCCTCCGTATGGCGAATGTACGCGAAGGTGGCGTCGTCATACCCCTGAGCGTTCCGCTCGTTCGCCCAATCCAAATCGTAAGTGTACCCGGTTCGTACGACCTCTTCCTCCTGGATAAAGGCGAAAAGCGACTGGTAGTATGAGCGAAGCTCCTGCTGCTCCTCCGACAGTTGCCCGCCGTCGAACGCTCCGTCGTTCACCCACTTCTGATGCTCCGGAACGCCCCAGAAATCGAAGATGCTCGTTCGTCCGTCGTTGGTGCTAAATCCCATATCTCCCTCGCCGGGCTCTCCGACTTCCTGACCGAAGTAGAGCATGATCGGCCCGGTGTGCATGGTACTGGTGACCATCATTCCGGGGATGCCGAAGTCCGGGCTCCCCGCAAACTGGGGCGACGCAAGCCGCTGCTCGTCATGGTTCTCCATAAACCGGATCATATGGCTCTGGATATCCGAGAGCGTACGCCAGTCACGAGAGAGTGCGCGCCCATCCGAGCGCCCGCGGGTCATTGCACGCACCGTATCGTAGACGCCCACTTTGTCGTAGAGGACATCGAAACCGCCACGCTCGACGTAGTCACGATACTCTCCGGGCGCGTAGATCTCCGCAATCAAGCGGAAGTTCGGATTAATCTCACGAACCTGGGGGACGGCCCACTCGAAGAACTCGACAGGTACCATCTGCACCATATCAACCCGGAATCCGTCGACGCCGCGCTCGGCCCAGAACTGCATGATTTCGAGCATTCGGTGCCACGTGTCCGGAATGGGATCGAAGTGCTCAGAACCGTCCCCTCCGACATCGACTCCGTAGTTGAGTTTCACCGTCTCAAACCAGTCGTGATGAGAAGGCGAAGGGCTGAATACGTCATTGCCGGTCACCTTGGCGGGAACCTCTTCGAAATGGCCGTCAGCCGTCTCCGGCACCTCGTGGTCCGGCAACCTGTGCTCCTCCGGAACCTGGAACTCGGTGTCCGGCAGATAGTAGAAGTTGTTGTCGGGATCGAACTCGACCGTCTCATCGTCGCCCTCGCCGAGCTCCGGAATACCTTCCGGACGCTGCCGGCTCTCATAGCCCCGGCCGACGTGGTTTGGAACGAGATCGATAATCACTTCCATGCCCGCGTCATGCGTTCGATCGATCAAGGCCTCGAACTCTTGCATGCGGTGATCGATGTCCTCGGCTAGAAGCGGCGTGACATCGAAGTAGTCCCGTATGGCAAAGGGAGAACCGGCTCGGCCTTTGATGATGTCCGCATCGTCCAGCGGAAACCCGTAATCGGTGAAGTCCACCATCGTATGGTGGTCGATGACACCGGTGTAATAGACATGGGTTACGCCCAAGTCCGCAAGCTCCTCCAAGGCCGTGTCGGTGATGTCGTTGAAGGTGCTCACGCCATTCTCTTCAATAGTCCCCCACGGCCGGTTCGTATCTTCGGTATTTGCGAACAGCCGCGTCATCATCTGGTAAACGACCGCCTTTCGGTCTTCAGTATCCTGCTCCTCCCGTGCCGGATTGTTATCCGTGGGCGGGGGCGGCTCGGGAGCCGGATCCGTTTCACATCCCGCGATGACCAACAGCAGTGCGAGTGCACCCAACAGTGCCATGCTAAGCTTACCGCGCATATACGCTAATCCTCCTTATGTGTCTTGTTCCTTCTGCCGGCCCGCAGAGCTCCGCGCCATCTGAAACTGTTCAAGCCTCGTTCCTTGGCCAACGGTCGTTCCGATTTCGAAGAGCACGGTGGGCGGCGACGCCGAAAGAGGGCAATGCAGCCGCACGAGCTACGCTATGCTGCAAATCCTATCGGCGCCTATATAAACCGGTTTATCAGCACGTTTACGACCCTAACGCGACTTTCGCCGCCCGTCAAGGAAAGAATCTAAGCCTCGAAGCGCACCCGCGCGCGTTTGGCCCGGCAAGCCCCCGGCTCAGACGACTCCAAGACTGAGGTCACCGTGAATCTTGTAGTATCGCCCTTCTCTGGTAACGGAGAGGTCGCGATCCGGGAAGTAGCGCGGCAGAATATCCTGTATGAGGGAGGCAGCCACGCCGTCGATCTCCTCCTCGATCTCATCCGGCACATCGCGGAGCGTGGCGATCTGGACGTCCAGAATATACCCGCGCCCGACTTCGGTTCCGTATCCCGGAGAGAAGAGCGCCCCCACGGTGAAGAGCCCTGACTGCGCCCTGTCGGTGGTTTCCCCCGCTTCAGCTCGGGCCGGATGAAGCGGATACGTCTCGCCGTAGCGGCGCTCCAATTCAGCGTCAACCTCATCCAGCATTGCCTTCATGGTCTCTTCGAACTCTCGTGTTTTCCAGTGTTGCACACGCTCCTCCCTTGCAGTCGGTCCTCTACCGACCTAAATCGACCTAATCGACCAAGATGGCGTCCAATGCTGCTTGCTCTTTCCGCTATCCAGGATATCTCACGGGAGCACCCCAGGGCAAACGCAGTTGGATCAGTACGGTTCGACGGCGGCGGCGAAAAGCCGCTGAAGCGCGTACTCACCCGTTTCGCGACACCACTGCGAGCCCCGCAAAGCCCCCAAGGGCGGACAGTCGCCGCCGCGCTTCCAGGTGCGTTTTCCAACTGCGTTTGCCCTGGGGAGCACCCTTGTCACACCGGCCGAAACCGGCGAGAATCCGGCATCATGGCACTCGAAATCATCCTCTTGGTGGTCGGGTTGGTGCTGCTTATAGTGGGCTTCGTAGGGTGCATACTGCCGGGGTTGCCCGGTCCGATCGTTGCGTATGCTGCTCTTATCGTTCTCTCCATTCCCGGGGGATTTGCGCTCTATGCTCCGGTCACGTTGGTTGTCCTGGCCGTCGTCGTTGCCGGCGTGTCCATTCTCGACAGTGTGCTGCCGGTTACCGCCACCAGGAAGGCCGGCGGAGGACGAGCAGGCGTGTGGGGAAGCATCCTCGGGATGATCGTCGGAACGATATTCTTCCCGCCGTTCGGGGTTATTGTCGGAGCGTTCGTGGGCGCCCTAGTCCTGGAGGCCGTCTTCAACCGCTCCAATCCCAACCCGTTGCGGGCAGCTCTCGGCGTCCTGCGCGGTACGCTCCTCGCCACGCTTCTCAAGCTTGCAGTAACGGGAGTCGTGGCCTTCTACTACGTACGAGGTGCCGTTAACCTGCTGGGATAACCGCAAATGTCGCCTGCCGGCACCGCTGTCAGGGCCGCCGCCACCGGGGCGGCGGCCACCAGGGCACCGCCGTCAGGGCCACCGCTGTCCGGGCTCGGAGGCGCCCGGCTTCTGGTCGAGGAATCGGCTCAGGAGTCCCCGCCGGCTGAGCCCTGCATCCAGCTTTCTAGCAAACTCATCGAGATCGTCCTCCGCCTGCTGGACGATGAGATCGAACTTGCCAAAATCAAGCATCCCGGCCCCTCCGATTTGGAGTCGATAGTAGACATCAGGCGGATCGCTCTCCACCTTTACGCGCACTATCGTATCTCGCATGATTCGATGGCCATTGATAACGGTTTGAGAGAGCGGAGGAACCGCCGGCTCATCCGGAACCTCAACATGCTCGGTCAGATGAACTGCGATCACGAAGTCGCAGAGATCCCGGAGGCGGTCGTAGGGCAGCGGATTCACCGCGCCCCCATCGACAAGGACTCTTCCGTCGATTACGAAGGGATCAAAGATTCCAGGAATCGAGATGCTCGCACGGATGGCATCCGCAAGGTTCCCCGAGCTGTAGACAACTTCCTCACGCCGCCAGAGATCGGTGGCCACCGCCCGAAAGGGGATAGGCATCTCCTCAAACGTGGTGACCGGGAGATGGCGGGAGATGAACTCATGGACTCTCGCCCCTTTCACCAGTCCCCGTCGCTTCAGGTTGACATCGTACATCGAAAGCTCTTCCCACGTGGTAAGGCCGCCAAAAGTCCGACGAATCCGGGACGGCGCCACGCCGGAGGCATACATACCGCCGAACAGAGCACCGGCACTCGTGCCGGCCACCGCGACGGGCTTCAAACCGCGTTGCTCGAGATATTCCAAGATCGGGATGAAGGCGAGCCCTTTCGCCCCTCCTCCCGACAGCGCGAGGCCCACTCGTTGAGGACGGCGACTACGGATACCGGTTCTTAGGCGTTCCATGGATGGCCATACGCTATGCCGAGCGCCTTCTGCAGTCAAGCCCTCGGGAAGGCGTCTGCCGCGACACGCATTCGAGTTGGGTTGAAATCAAGTCGGCGGCCTTTATGGCAACAGAACGTGGAATCGTCGGACGGGGGTGGAAGCGGCCGGCGGTAAACCGATTTGCGGTTTTGTTGCGACGGTGATACCGTACGGCGATATGACACCGAAAACACCTGAATGGATTAAGGACGCAGTCTTCTATCAGATCTTTCCCGACCGGTTTGCCCGCAGCAATCGTGCCCCGAAGCCGGCCCACCTTGAGCCGTGGGATGCTCCGCCTACTCGCTTCGGCTATAAGGGTGGCGATCTCTACGGGGTGGCGGACCGCCTGGATTATCTCAAGGATCTTGGAGTCAACGCCATCTATTTCAATCCCATCTTCCAGTCGGCGTCGAACCACCGTTATCACACTCAGGACTACTATCAGGTCGATCCCCTCCTCGGCGGTAACAGAGCGTTTGATGAGCTGATCCGGCAGGCCCACGAGAAGGACATAAAGGTCATACTGGACGGGGTGTTCAACCACTCCAGCCGCGGCATGTACGAGTTCCAACAGACGTTGGAAAACGGCACGGGCTCTCCCTACTTGGACTGGTTCCACTTCGACCATGAGAAGCTCGGTCCCGGCGTCGGGCCGGCAGCCTACCCGAGTAAGAAACTCGAGGCAAAGACGGTAAGAACGGGCCGCAGTAAGGACGCATTCGGGTATGCCGCGTGGTGGGACATCCCGGCCCTCCCCAAGTTCAACACAGACTGCCCCGAGGTCCGGACATTTCTGCTCGATGTCGCCCGCCACTGGATTGACCGAGGAATCGACGGATGGCGTCTCGACGTACCGGATGAGATCGACGACGACGAGTTCTGGCAAGAGTTCCGCCGCACGGTCAAGGAAGGCAACCCGGAGGCGTACATCGTCGGGGAAATCTGGACGGAAGCGGATCGTTGGCTCCGGGGCGATCAGTTCGACGCCGTGATGAACTACGTTTTCAACCGCCTCTGTTACGGCTTCTGCGGCGGAAAGCACCTCGATACCAAACTCCATCAACCCAGCGGCCACAAGGTGCAGCACCTCAGCGCATCGCAGTTTGCCGCCGGAGTACAGGACCTGCTCACGCGATACGACTGGGAAATCGTCCAAGCCCAGCTCAACCTGATAAGCAGCCACGATGAGCCCAGATTTCTCACGATGGTGGGCGGCGACGGAGAAGCATTTAAGCTGGCCACCGCTCTTCAGTTCACCTTTCCGGGCGCCCCCTGCATATACTATGGAGACGAAATCGGCCTCGACGGCGGACATGACCCCGACTGCCGGAAGCCCATGCCGGAAGATGAAGGAGCGTGGGATAACGAGCTCCGGGACTATGTCCGAAAGCTCGCACATCTCCGCCACGATCTACCGGTTCTGCGTCGAGGCGATTTCCACACCATTGCGGCAGAGGATGCGGCCGGCACTTTCGTCTTTGCGCGCTCGGCGGGCGACGACGCCGTGATCATAGCCGTCAACTCCGGCTATGAGCCGTGGACTCTGGACGTACCGGTAGCAGTTGAGCTGCCGAAGTCGCGCTTCGAAGACGGACTCAGCTCGGTGGGACGCGCAGACGTGGTGGAGAGCAGGCTGCAAGGCGGCACCATTCCGCCGCGAACCGCCTGCGTATTCCAATAGTCGTCCCCGCGCCGGCCGGCGAGGGGAGAGTCGCCTTCGCCGGCCTCGAGTGACGCGGCTCGGACTTACTCCCACGTTCCGGTTAACCGAAAGCTCGAGGAGTCAACCGAAACGTCTTGACCTCAAACGGCCGGAAGTCGGTTCGAATACTCGTCCCGTCCGAATCCACCGGCCTGCCGTTTTCCTCAAGCATATCCGTCTCCTGCACACCGGAAAACGGGAACCCGAAACGGAGGGTGGAGCGAGTCGCCGTGCGGGCGCTCTCGTATGCCCGAGCTATGATGTCCCCGGAGCCGTCCTCAGCCGGTTTCAAGCAATCCACGATCACGTTCGGAGCGTCCGTCGCAACGAGCCGCGCGGAGCCGGCGGACGGAGCCTTCCGGGCGGCCGCCCGATCCTCGCCACTCTCGCCACTCTCGGCGCTCTCCCCCGCCTCCCCGGAGCCGGGCCGGCCCGCCTCCACATCCCGGGCACAAACCACCGTAGGCCGATTCAGCTCGTATCCTGCCTGGACAAGACCGCTCTCCGAAAGCTGCCCATTCCAGAAGTAGACCGCATAGGTGAAGCGCTGAGTACCTCGGTCCGCGTGCATGTCCGGCGCGACCGGAGCCCGGAGCAGGGTTAGGTTGATACTTGAACCGGACACGTCGACGCCGTACTTGCAGTCGTTTAACACCGCAAACCCGCGCCCTTCCTCGGCAAGCGCCGTCCATCGGTGGTTACACACCTCGAAACGGTCCCGGTCGTACTGCCGCGACGCATGGGTTGGGCGCGCCACATATCCGTACTGGATTTCGTGGAGCGCCTCATGGGCGTAGTGTCTCACCGGGAAGCTGACTTTCAGAAGCCGGTGCTTCTCCTGCCATTCCACCGTCGTGTCGAAATCCACCCGCCGGCTGCCCCGGTAGATCCGCACAACCTGCGTAAGCTCCGATTGACCAACCGCCCGCTTCACGCGGAATGCCCCCACCAGCGGCCCGGCCTCCAGCTGCTCGATTCGGGCTTCACTGTCCACCGGTATCTCGGTCGCGCGATAGGTCGAATCGATGTCCCACGCATCGAACCGGGCCGGCACGTCTTGGAAGAGCCGCAGCTCGTTTCCCGGTGCGGCGGCAAGCTCTCGATC